>Ga0255776_10005090_pt1 | contig 13736 bp, 15 predicted proteins | sample 071ome_19_FD_179974 | JGI IMG/M metagenome (GOLD analysis project Ga0255776, IMG submission 179974) | Coastal salt marsh microbial communities from the Groves Creek Marsh, Skidaway Island, Georgia - 071413AT metaG (version 2) | ecosystem: Environmental > Aquatic > Marine > Intertidal zone >... | reverse complement strand
AGCCGCCAGCACATCGCTTGGGCTTTCCATAATTGGAGGGACTGGAAGCCTGATCAATTCACAGATACCGGAGCACCTAAGATTGACGAAGGAGTCCTACAATCCATCGGCACAGAAGAAGCCAGCATCTTTGCTCGGATTCTTGAGCTACAAAAAGCCCTCGGGCAGCTCAGTGACGGAACAAACGCGTGGCTTAAAATGGTCACAAACGAAGGAAGGATCCACCATACTTGCCAGCTTGCAACCAACACCGGACGCAACGCCCATTCCCGACCAAATCTTGGCCAGACGAGTTCAGACCCTCGTTGTCGTCAACTTTTTGGTCCTGGTAGCGGTATGCGTCAGGCTGCTGCCGATGCTTCCGGCTTGGAGCTGCGGATGCTTGGTCATTATCTCAGTTACTTTGATGGTGGTGCGTTCGCTGACGTTGTAGTCAACGGAGACATTCACCAACAGAATGCTGATCGAGTTGGCTGTACCCGCAAAGAGGTGAAGACCCTAACCTATGCCTTTATTTATGGGGCATCCGATAAGAAAATCGGAACAAGTCTCGACAAATCGTTAAGCGAAACTGATGCCAAAAAATTGGGCAAAAAAATTAGGGCGAAATTTCTCGCAGCAATTCCAGGACTCGAAGGTCTCCTTGACGCTATTGGGCGTCGTGCTGAGTCTGACATTATTGTTGGCTTGGATGGCAGGCCAATCAAACTCCAGGGGAAGCGACACGCAGCGCTTAATTACTGCTTGCAAAGTGCTGGGGCAATCGCCTGTAAGCGGTGGAATGTAATCCTTTACGATTGGTTCCAACAAAACGGCTACGTCTGGGGCGTTGATTATCAATGGCTTGGATGGATCCATGATGAAATTCAACTCGCTGTCAAACCACAACTAACCAAAGATGTCAAGTTCGCGCTCGAATGGTCAATCGTCCAAGCGGGCGAATACTACGACCTCAAAGTCCCACTCGCAGGGGAAGCAAAAGACGGAGAAACCTGGGCCGATTGTCATTGAGCCAGAGCTTCGTATTGACGCGGACTTCTACGCATACCGAACGTGCCAAGTCAACGAACAAGAGTTGGATTGGGGCGAAGATCTCATCACCATTGCTAGTAACTTCCAAGAAGTACTGCGTTGCTTTGAAGGTGAGATTGAAAAACTAAAGAGGCGGTTCGACACTAAACGTGTCTTGTTGTTCTTCTCTGATAGTAAGAACTTCCGCAAATCAGTAGACCCTGATTACAAAGGGAAACGCACCAAGCGTAAGCCTGTCGGGTACAAGCGGCTTCTTGAATGGTGCAAACATCATTACAAGACAATCCGTTATGAAAACGTTGAAGCCGACGACGCCTTGGGTCTGGAATGTCATCTCGATCCTCGCGATTTTATTCTTGTTAGTCCTGACAAGGACATGAAACAGATCAGCTGTAACCTTTTCAATGGTGACGAGCTGACTTATACAACTCCTGAAGAAGCTGACTACTGGTTCTGGCGACAGTGCCTGACGGGTGACCCGGTGGATGGCTACAAAGGCGTTCCTGGTATCGGTGCGAAAGGTGCCGAAAAGATACTTGCCAAAGCCGAAGATCCATGGCAGGCTGTTGTTGCCTCTTACGAGAAAGCAGGCCTGACACTTGATGATGCCATTCGCAACGCACGTCTTGCTCGGATTCTCCGCCCTGGTGAGTACAACTCAACCACTAAGGAGCCAATCCTATGGACCCCTCCATCATCTACGGGCTCGACGTAGCACTTGTTGCTTTGATCATTTATGTAGTAGCCCCTGATGCCTTTGAATACGTTTACATCCTCATCACCGGACTACCCACATGGGTGGCACTTAGAATCAGAGGAACTCAACTCAAAACCAGACTCTGGATCGAGCGACAATCTTTCCGACCTGGAATTTTGGGACGATTACTTACAGAAATCCAGCTCTTTCAGATTCAGAGAAACCCTGCCTACCGTGACCTCTTCGACCAAATCAAGTCCCAGTCATTACAAAAGAGGGACGATTGAAGTCTGGGACTTTATCATTGATCAAGACCTGGACTACCTTGCTGGCAATTGTATTAAGTACATTTGTCGCGCAGGGTACAAGGGTGAAGAGACCGAGCTAGATGACTGGCTCAAGGTCCAAGCCTATGTCAACCGCAAGATCCAACACCTCCAGTCCAAATGAAACCACTGTTCCAGCAAGCCATCGAGTTTCGAGTGGCTATGGGTCAGCCTCTGAACACTTCCGATGAAACGGTTCACGAGCTTCAGCACCGCCTTATTCGGGAAGAATGGACTGAGTTTGACGAAGCTTTCGATCATGAGTTTAGTGATCTTGGTTCTTTGGATGAGAACAAAGTAAACCAACTCAAAGAACTTTCTGATCTGGTTTTTGTTTGTTATCAATTTGCAGCTGCTCGTGGCTGGGACTTAGACACTGCGATGAACCGCGTGTTTGAGTCAAACATGAGTAAACTCGTTGACGGTAAACCCCTTCGCCGTGACGATGGAAAAGTATTGAAGGGACCAAACTACCAACCTCCTGTTCTCGACGACCTCATCTGACAATGACAACCCCTCAAAAGATTGCACGCACTGGCCGTGTTCAAAACTGGATTGATAATCCTGAATCACGCCTTCCCGTCTCGTGTACCGTCTTTGTTGTTGATGACAGCATGGAGGGACCGGAGGGTATTGAAGCCAGCTGGCGCTACGTCAGCCACGCCCTACGCAATGGTGCTGGTGTTGCTGTCCACCTTTCCAAGCTCCGCCCCAAGGGACATGAGAATGGCAAGGGCTTGACTGCTTCTGGTCCGGTATCCTTTGGTCGAATCTATTCTACTCTTAACGAAGTTATTCGACGGGGTGGGCATTATAAGAATGGTGCATGCGTTTTGCACCTAGATTATACGCACGCAGATGCACTTGAGTTCGTTAATGCATCACGAGCTGAGCTGCCCTGGGTTAAGCGTTGTCTTGATGTAGACAGTGAGTTTCTTACCAAAGCATCTGACGAGCTGATTGAAGCTACCCTGGAAGGCATTAAGAAGGGTGACATCTGGCTTAACAAGATCCGTTCCGATGCTTATGGTAATCGTATCTACGGTAATGTGTGCCTTGAGGTTTATCTCCGCAGCCGTGGAACTTGTTTGCTCCAGCATATTAACGTTGGAGCATGTAAACCAGAAGAACTTGCGGATGCCTTTGTTGATGGAATGACTTCCCTGGTCAAGCTTCACGGGGAAACCGGTGTGGGTGAGACTGGGGAATACCTTCCCCCTGAGACTGACCGTCAGGTTGGCCTCGGTATCCTGGGTCTGGCTAACTTCCTGTGCCAGAACGGTGTAACTTATAAAGAGTTTGGAAACGCCCTAACCCAATTCCATTCTCATCAACCGGAGGACACTCCGGCTTATCGCCTTGTATCTGAACTCGCAAAAGCAATTGAGTTGTCGTCACAGATCGCTCGCCTCCATAACATGGACCGAGCATTTGCCATCGCGCCCACTGCTTCTTGCTCTTACAACAACGTCGATCTGCGTGGCTATACTACTGCCCCAGAGTTGGCCCCTCCTATCAGTCGTCACGTCGATCGGGACAGTGGGACTTTTGGAGTCCAATCTTATGACTACCCGGCGGATGTAGAGATTGCATCTGAGGTAGGCTGGGACGCCTACAAAGAAGTGGTTGATGGTATGGTCCGTCTATACCAGAACACTCTTCTCTTCCATGGATACAGCTTCAACAGCTGGTCTGACGTTGTTACCTATGATCGGGGCTTCTTACAAGAATGGATGAACTCGCCTCAAACGAGTCTCTATTACAGTCTCCAGGTCCAACCGGATACTCAGTCTAAGGATGACGCACTTGCCGCCCTTGACGAAGACTTCCGTGACCTCTTTGGTTTTGAAGAAGAGGTAGACCCAGACTGTGGCTGTCCCAAGCAAGTCGAACCAGAAAACGAAATTTGTATTCCCTGCGGAGAATGAACGCAACTTCCCCTTACGATCAAGTTGTCAGCCGGAAGCGTAAATGGACGCCTCTGGCTGTGCAAAAGGGCAAGATTGTTGATGGGTCTGAGGACACGCTCAAGCGTGCCCTTGGGCTTCGTCATCTTGAATTGCCTGTGCGTGAGTTCCTTCAACAAGGGCTTGAACGCGAACTACCCAATACGCCTGGCTTGCGTGAAGCGTTGCTATCCAATCAGTTGGATGAAGAACGCCACGACCAGGCTTTGAACTATGTCATTGATGCCCACGGTGCAAACCAGAAGCATGAAGATGAAGCAAAGCACATCCTCAAGGCTTGGCTAGACGCACCAGAGCATCCAATTCTGAAAGCAGCTATCCTTGAGCGCAGTGTCTTCTTCGTCATCCTTCCCTTCTTCCGATTCAATGGAGACATCGGAATCCGAAGTACAGCAGCCGACATCTCCAGAGACGAGCAAACGCACGTCGCCATACACTCGATGGTCTGCTCCGAGCTGGGCCTCAAGTCCACATCAAGCCTCAATCGCTTACGCAGAGCGACTGTTGGATGGGTGATGGATTCTCTTGGTTCTTCTGAAAATAAGTACCTGGATAAGGACTTCTGGATGAACCAGTCTGACTCGCTTTATGAGCGGGGCAAAGCACCGGGTCTTAAAGATACGCAACGTAGCAGAATGCCTGCGTTCTTCGAGGCTTCTAACGTTGACCTTCCACAGTATGGATGATAACACCCTGCCTCTGACTATGGTGGTTGGAGGTAAAGTAGATCTACTTCGACTCATTACTGAGCTTGAAGACAGATACCCTGATCGTTTTCCTGAGCACACAATTTCTGAGCGAGAGTTAGCTTATCGAGCTGGAGCAATTGCTGTGATCAAATACTTAAAAAGTAAAACACAGAAAAACTAGACTAATGTGTATGTCCCCTAGCGCACCTCCTGCGCCACCACCGCCGCCTCCAGCACCACCACAACAACAATTTGAACTACCTCCTCCGCCGGAACCCCCTCCGCCGCCTCCTGCGCCTGTGGGTGAAAAGGTAGCTACAATTACTAGTAAAGCAATGACCCGCTCTGCTGCTAAAAAACGTAGCAAGGGCGCTGCTCAATATAAGACTCCTAGCTTGGGTACGATTACTGGACAGACTACTGGTCTTAATGTCCAAAAGAGTAAGGAGGACAAATAAATGTGTTACGCTGGAAGTCCTGTCCCTGGTGGCGGAGGTGGAGGTGGAGCACCTTCTCCTTATATGAACATGGCACCTGCTCCAAAGTTTGCCCCCATGAGAAGCTCACTTGGCGCTCAACAACGCCGTGAGTATGGCATCCAACAGAGGCAGCGCTGGGAAGCTCTCGGTGACCCAAGCCGTGTGGAACAAATGAGAAAGAGCGGTGCTATTTATAACATTCCTTCTGCAAACCAACGTGACTTGGCTCGCCTAGCTCAGACCGAAGGTCGTGAGTTTGACCCACGAGATCCGTATGGTGACGTTGCCTTTTCAATGGCAAAACAACAATCGGCTCTTGATAAAAAGATTGCTGACTTTGATGCACGTCAAGCCCAGTATGAAGCTAAACGTGCCAAGCTAGGCACCATTAGCAGTGCTGGTGTTGGTAAAGGTACTCTTAGTACTAAGCAAGCTAAAGTTGTTAGTAGCATTGGCTCTAAGAAAGCTACTACCAAAGGCAAAGCTGCAACTGGCCTTAAGACTACTTACGGAACCGTACCTTATGGTTCTACCGGTACAACCGGACTTAATGTCGCTACTTAATTTTTTAAACAACAATGGAAAACTCGTCTGCCGCTTCACGCTACGCTCGACTAGCAAGCGACAGAACGATCTTTCTCGATACTGCTAGGGAATGTGCGAAGCTAAGTCTTCCTTACCTCCTTACTCCTACGGGTGTGGTAAATGGACAGAAGCTTCCTACGCCCTGGCAGTCTATCGGAGCCAAAGGCGCAAACGTCATGGCCTCGAAGCTTATGCTTAGTCTGTTCCCAGTAACGGCTACGTTCTTTAAGCTTCAGATCAACGACGGTAAGCTCGCCTCGGACCCCGAATTAGATGTCAAGATTAAATCTGAGATCGACTTGAGCCTGTCCAAAATGGAACGGGTTATCATGCAACACATTGCTGAATCACAGGATCGTGTGGTCCTACATCAGGCAATGAAACATCTAATTGTAACCGGGAATGTCCTGGTCTACATGGGTTCGAGTGGTGTTAAGTTGTATCCTCTTGACCGTTATGTGGTCGTCCGTGATGGAGAGGGTCAACCCACTGAGATCGTTACTGTTGAATCAATCAATCGTCAATTCCTTCCTGACAAATTTAAAAAGCCTAAGTCCAGCATCAATCGAGTGGATGACAACACTGCCACTCCTAGTCTTGATGTGACTGTTGGCGAAGATGAAACTGCTGTTTATACTTGGGCTAAACTCCAAGATGGACAATGGCGTTGGCGACAGGAAGTTGATGGAGAAATCATAGAAGATAGCTACGGCAAAGCACCTAAGACTCAAACCCCCTGGCTGCCCCTCCGCTTTAACATCGTTGATGGTGAAGACTATGGACGTGGACGCATTGAAGAATACCTCGGTGACCTTAAGTCGCTTGAAGGACTCATGCAAGCTATGGTTGAGGGCTCCGCTGCTGCTGCTAAGGTGGTCTTTTTGGTATCTCCTTCTGCTACCGTCAAGCCTGCTACTTTGGCAAAGGCCGGAAATGGAGCAATTATCCAAGGCCGTCAAGAAGATGTGTCGGTGGTACAAGTAGCCAAACAGGCTGACTTCTCTACGGCATATCAAATGATCACTCAGCTGACACAGCGACTGAGTGAAGCGTTTCTTATTCTTACGGTACGTCAATCAGAACGTACTACCGCAGAAGAGATTCGCGCTACCCAGCAAGAACTTAATGAACAGCTGGGTGGTATTTATGGGAACCTGACTACCGAACTGTTGCAACCCTATCTTCAGCGTAAGCTGTTCGTGTTACAACGTTCTAAGATCCTTCCCAAACTTCCTAAGGGTGTGGTATTCCCTACCGTCATCGCAGGTATCGAAGGTGTTGGCCGTGGTCAAGACCGTGAGTCCCTGATGATGTTCCTTCAAACCGTGTCACAGGCTCTTGGTCCAGAGGCTATGGTTAAGTTTGTTGACCCTGAGGAAGCAATCAAACGTCTTGCTGCTGCTCAAGGTATTGATACAGTTAATCTGGTCAAGACTGCTGAACAGCGTCAAGAAGAAGAACAACGTATGCGTCAACAGATGACCCAAGCATCCATGATGAATCAAATGGGTCAGCTATCTAAAGCGCCTATGATGGACCCTGAAAAGAACCCAGCTGTTCTTGAAGCCCTACAAAATCAAGTTGATGGAATCCAACAATCAAGCCAGCCCCCAGCCCAAGGCTGAGGCACCCGCAGCGACTCCTACTAGTCTTTCTACTGCGAAGAAATCCGCTGGCAAGCCCAGTGTTAAATCCAACAAGATCAAGCCTCAACCCAAGAAAAAGGTAGTCACTCCTGGTCTTGGCAAGGTTTCTCTTGTTACTCACTAAACCACTTACTTACCGCTAACCTCTTATGGCTGAAATCACTTTTGACGGAAATGACCCCGCAGTAACCGAAGCCCGTCAGGCAGAGGAAGCGAGGCTAACCGAGCTTGGTGATAAGCTGATTGCCGATGAGCAAGAACGCAATCGTGCTAAATATGAACAAGCTCGTAAAGACGAAGAAGCAGAACTTAGGTATGCCGGTAAATTCAAGTCCGCTGAAGACTTGGAAAAGGCATACAAAGAACTGGAAAGCAAACTTGGAAAGAAAGAAGAAACAGGTACTGAGAACGACGGTGAAGACTCTGATACGTCAGATGAGCCCGTCGCCCAAGAAGATGATGACATCTCAGAAACCGCTCAGTTTATCCAAGATGCTTCCTCAGAGTATTTCAGTAACAACAACCAACTAAAACCTGAGACAGTTCAAAAGCTCAAAGAGATGCCATCTGAGCAACTCATTGATGCTTATCTTGAACTTCAAAAGAACGCTTCTATCCAACCGCAACAGTTGTCTGATTCAGATGCTGATGCCATCTTGGCTTCGGTTGGTGGTGAAGATGTTTATAATGAAACCCTGTCTTGGGCAGCTGACAATCTAAAGCCTGATGAGGTTGCTGCTTTTGATAATGTTATCAACAGCGGTAACAAAGATGCTATCTTCTTTGCTGTTCAAGCATTGAACCAACGGTATCAAGACGCTGTTGGTTTTGAAGGTAAGCGTGTGTCTGGCAAGTCTGTCAAGAACACAAGTGTTAAAGGGTTCCGTAGTCAAGCCGAACTGGCTCGTGCTATTAGTGACCCTAGGTATCGGAATGATCCTGCGTATCGTTTGGACATCCAAGACCGACTGGCTGCAAGCGGCGATCTAATGTAATAGATCGTGGGGACTGCAATGTCCCCCATGCCTTTCGAGGGTGGGACAACCTCGTAAAAAACCCAGTCATGACTGGAGTATTGGCCCGCTGCGGTGGATACCCAATACAAAGGACAACCCCACAACTAAATAATTTTTCCCGGGACACTCTTTAATTTATAAACACTCAACACTTTTAGACAAGTGACTGCAACTGTAACTCAGCTCGGCGCCATTAACGGCGGTGCCGATACTCAGGCTCTGTACCTGAAACTATTCACCGGTGAGGTCTATGAGGCCTTCCGTAATGCTACGATTGCTAAGGGCCTGGTGATGAACCGGACCCTCAAGAACGGCAACGAGGCACAATTCATCCACACTGGACGTATCAACGCCGCGTATCATACGCCTGGCACCGCTATCCTCGGAAGCGGCGATCCTGATGTGGCAGAGACCACCATCTCGATGGACGACCTGCTGGTCGCTTCCGCCTTCGTTGATAACCTCGATGAGGTTCTTGCGCAATACGATATTCGCGGCCCGATCGCCCGTCAAATCGGCCAGAGTCTCGCAGAATTTTATGACCGCCGCATCTTCCGCGTGCTGGATCAAGCCTCTGGCGAAACTGCTGCCGTGACCGGCGAGCCTGGTGGTTTCCAGGTGAACCTGGGTGCTGGCAACGAGTATGACGCTCAGGCTCTGGTTGATGGCTTCTTTGAAGCTGCTGCCCGTCTGGACGAAGTGGCTGCCCCTCAGGACGGTCGCGTGGCTGTGCTGTCTCCTCGTCAGTACTACGCTCTGATCAGCCAGGTTGATACCAACATCCTCAACCGTGATCTGGGTGCTACCGGCGGTAGCCTGAACACCGGCGAAGGTCTCTATGAGATTGCTGGTATCAAGATCTACAAGTCCAACAACATTCCCTTCCTGGAGCGTTATGGCTCCGCCGCTGGTGAGCAGATCGACGCTGCTGCCCTGGGTGGTGAGAACAACGACTACGGTATCCGTACCGACTTCACCAACTCCTGCGGTCTGATCTTCCACCGTGACGCTGCTGGTGTCGTTGAGGCTATTGGCCCCAGCGTGCAAACCACCGGTGCCGACACCAAGGTGATCTACCAAGGTGACGTGATTGTGGGTCGCCTTGCCTACGGCTGTGGCTCTGTCCGCACTGCTGTGGCTGGCGCTTTCCGTAACGTCTGATCTTTTTTTCATACGTTCATATGGGGGTCCTTAGTGGCCCCCTTTTTCCTGCTCGATTATAATGACTACTCAATTAGAAGCAATTAACCAGATGCTTAGTGGCATCGGGCAGGCCCCGGTGGTGAGCCTTGATGTCGCTAACCCCGAAATCGCTATCGCTATTGATATTCTTGATCAAGTCGATAGAGAGGTTCAAGGTGAAGGTTGGCACTTTAACACAGAAGTAGCTTTTCCCTTTACTGTTAATGATGCTGGTCACATTTATGTACCCGCAGAAGCTCTTCAGGTTTCGGATAACAAGTTTGCTAACAATCAGAAATACCAGACCGTATTGCGTAGTGGCAAGCTTTACGACAAGGTAAACCACACTGATGTCTTTCCTGCTAACACCATTATCAAATGTGATGTTGTTTGGAAAGAAAACTTTGAAGATCTTCCTCAAGTCTTTCAAGATTACATCGTACAACGAGCCACTCGTGTCTTTGCTGGACGGACACTTGGTACGCAAGATATGGTTACCTTTAATGCCCAAGACGAGGCATTGCTAAGGGCTAACTGCATCGCTTATGATACCAGCAGTTCCGACGTAAACATCTTTGGTCAGGAAACTGGTCAAAACTTTTACCTCAGCTATACTCCATTTCGTACTATTGCTCGATAATTATGGCTGCTATCTCACAAAAATATCGAGGCTTGATTGGTGGGGTATCACAGCAGCCTGATTCTTTGAAGCTTGACGGGCAGCTTAGGGAATGCGATAATTTCTATCCAGACCCCACGTTCGGACTAATCAAACGTCCAGGAACTAAAGCCATTCGTCAACTAGACAATGCTGCTGGCGAGGGAAGCTTTTTCTTTATCTCAAAAGGAGATGATGATAAGCTTATTTTTAAAATCAACAGAGATGGCACAACTGCTCTGTGGGACGCTCAAAGCGGAGTTCAACAAACAATCAATGCTGTCGATGCTACCGCAGTTGCCTATGCCACTCACGTCAATCGTGATGACATAGAAGTCTTACAGATTAACGATTACGTCTTTGTTCTTAATCGTAGTGTCTTTACGGCAGACGGAGTTGATGTTTCTGCTGCTCAAACACCTTATGGTTATGTAACTCTTACCACAGTTGCATACGACACCAGCTATACGGTGACCATTGATGGCACTGCTTTTACTTATAGTACTCCTACTAGTTCTGGCGCTAGTCTCAACGCCAACACAATCATAACCAACCTCGTCAACGCCATTAATGCCAACGCTAACTTTACAGCTATTGGTGTTGCTAACTTTATCCATGTTAGCAGGGTTGACAATGCTGACTTTACGTTAGAAGCAAGTGGTAGTATTTCAGGCACTGGTCTTAAAGCTTACAAAAGCCCCATTGGTGATGTAGCTGATCTTCCTGATCAATTCCTCAATAATGAAACCATTGAGATTGGTGCTAGCGCAGAGGTTTCCGAAGACAACTATTACCTCACGTTTGAAACCAGCGACGGTTCTAATAGAGGTGCTGGTGTTTGGGTAGAAAGTGTTGGTCCTGAGGTTAACCTTGGAGTTGATCCAAATACAATGCCTCATGCTTTAATCAAAGAAGCAGATGGCACCTATTCATTCAGAGCGTTGTCTGCCGCAGCTGCTGCCTCCTTTGTGTCCAGCGGTACGGTCAATGGTGTCCCTACTGATGTTAGTGTTACTACCAATGGTAATGCTCGTTGGAGTGTTGGACAGAAGTTTGCAGCTTATGGTGGTACAGGTATTAACCTGCGCCTTGAGGTGACCGCAGTCAATGCTGACCGTCAAATCACAGACGTTGCAATTATCCGTGCTGGACAGGATTACACAGCAGCAGATGTTGTAGAAAATCTAGAAGGCGATACGTTTACCATTGATGCTGTTGGTAGTGCTACCATTAGCGGAAGCACTTGGGCAGATCAATCATGGGGACAACGTACCGTAGGTGATGCAGAATCTGCTCCAGACCCAAGCTTTATTGGAGAACGAATTACTGGACTTTCGTTCTTTAAGAACCGTCTGGTGTTGATGAGTCAAGAAAATGTTGTCTGTTCACAAGTAGGCAGCTTCTTGTCGTTTTATCCAGAAACAGTTATCACCATTATTGATAGTGATCCAATTGACCTATCTGCTGGTGCTTTGCGTCGAGTAGAATTTAGGTATGCTATTCAGCAGCCTAGTGGTCTTTTGGTATTTGCTGATAATGCTCAATACATTTTACAAACCAGAACCGAAGCATTCTCACCATCAACGGCTGAGCTAAACGGTTTGTCTACCTTTAGTCATAGTAGCAAAATTAAGCCACTAGATCTTGGTACTACGTTTGTTATCATTGAGCAGAACTCAAAGTCTATCTCAGCCAATGAACTGACCTTTAACTTTGAAGCGCCTCCATTTAGGCGTGATTTGACAAAGGTTATTCCTTCTTATATTCCTGCTAACATTACTCAAGTTACTAACACTGTTAGTGCTTCAATCTTTGGCTTAGTGTCTGGACAAGAACCAGATGCTATTTATTGTTTCCGTTATTACACTCAAGATCAAGACCGCCTTGTAGCGTCTTGGTTTAAATGGACATTCCCCGCTAACATCAGATTGGCTAAATTTGATGAAGAGCTTGGTTACTTTGTCCTTGAGACAGACGATGGATTCTTCCTTAGTCAGATGAATCTATTGACTGAAACGCCTGGTGGTGCTATTGCATTTGAAGGTGATTTCATTGACCTTCGCCTGGATCTCTTTGATTATAATCCAGAAGCATCTTATGTTGCTGCTGATGATGAGACAAGGGTCTTTTTCAAAGAAGGGGCAAACATTGCTGATGGTCAACCTTGCTTAGTTTTTATTAGTGAGGATGATTCTGGCTTTGTTCAATTCCCAGATCTTGAAGAAGACGCAGGTGCTCCAGCAGGTCAGCAGTTCTACGTTGCAATAGAAGGTGATCAAACCGACCAAGTATTAGCTCTTGGGTATCGGATCAGTTCTACTGCTCGTCTTCCCAGCTTCTATTATCGTGTTGAGAAGGTTGCTGATGAAGTAAACATTCCTACTATTCAAAGAGTTCGTATCTCTAGCTTTGAATCAGGGCCATTTGAGATTTCTTTGTTTGTGCCAGGACGTGCTGATTTTACTTTAACACTACCTCAGCTGACTACTAACTTATCGGAATTTAACACCGCTCCGATGCTAAGAACAGCTGAGAATATTGTTCCCGTTATGGCTAAGGGGACCGAAGCAGATTTACATATTACTTGTAATTCTCCATTTCCTCTTAACCTTGTCAATCTGACATGGGAAGGAACCTATAACACCAAAGGTATTAGACCGCGATGATCCACGAAATCCGCCCAGCTACAATTGAAGATTCTCTTTATTTGGCTGCCAACCTCCAGGCGGATGACCTAAACGAACTACTCGGGTGGGGCCACAATCCTATGACGGTTCTACCTGAGTCGTTCCACCAACTAGAAGATCCAATATCTTTTTTGATAAAGGATCAGTTGTGTGGAATGGCGGGGGTATCCAGAACAGATGCCAACTGTGGTGCAATTTGGATGTTGACCACAGATCATGTCCGCCCTTATCCAAAACTCTTTTTTAAGGAGGCTAAGAAATGGGTCGATCAACAGACCTCCTATGCTGTGCTTCATAACATAGCTGATCCACGAAACCGAATGCACATGAAGCTTCTCCACATGCTTGGATTTAAGAAGCTTGGTTATGCTACGGTGGGACCACAAAAACTAACGTATGTAGAATTTGCTAAATTAACCAATGTGTGATCCAGTAACCGCTGCGGTAACGGCTGTAGCGTCAACTGCTCTTGGTACAATGCAATCTATTGCTGGTTATCAGCAACAGCAAGCACAGTATCAATACCAACAACAAGCAGCTCAATACCAACAGCAAATGGCTGAGCGTAATGCTCAGATTGCCTATAACCAAGAGATGGCAGCTTACCATGCCTCTCAACGGTCTTATGATGCACAGATTGAAGCAAACGCTGCTGCTGCCAACCGTGCATATCAATTTGAACAACTCAAACTAAAAGGTGAGTACGACAAAGCTCGTGCCCAAGCAGCACAGCTGATGGTTGATAAGCTCAAGGCTCAAGGTGCGGTATTGG
>Ga0255776_10005072_pt1 | contig 13757 bp, 12 predicted proteins | sample 071ome_19_FD_179974 | JGI IMG/M metagenome (GOLD analysis project Ga0255776, IMG submission 179974) | Coastal salt marsh microbial communities from the Groves Creek Marsh, Skidaway Island, Georgia - 071413AT metaG (version 2) | ecosystem: Environmental > Aquatic > Marine > Intertidal zone >... | reverse complement strand
GAAAGTCTTTCATCATCAACCTTGCCAGCCTCACCGGTGATCGACTGCTCCTTCATCACCTGCGCGAAGAGGTATACAGCGTCATAGGACTGTGCATCTGTATGGTGAGCACCGAGCTTGTTGATCCCCCGATTGTTTGCTTCAGCAACAAATTTGGCGTTGAAGCTATTCGCGGCAGGAGACGCATCAGCATGGAAACCGGCCATGAATGTCGTGCCTTCGGCCATGTCACCAAACAACTCGAGAATATTCGGATCGGCAAAGATCTGACTACCGATCATACGGCCCTGATACCCCTGCCGCTTCAACTCACGAATTGTTTTGGAGGCATTTTCCGGCAGCCCGGCGACAGCCACCATATCCGGCTTGTTGGCGATGATGGGCGCAATCTGCGGCGCGAGGTCAAAGCTTTTGTAGGTTATCGCCACAGGCTCGCCATGCTCTATTTTAAAGGCCTTGAGGAGAGCTGGATAAAGCATCTTGCCCACAACGCCTGAAATGGCTTCGTCAGAGACATAGACGATATCAACCTTTTTCCGCGGCACATCGAGTTTGGTCAGCGTTTTCAGAAGACGGCTGAACTGCTTGCCCTCATCCTCTGTAATTCGCCACGCCCATTCCTTACCATCCGTCAGCCCGGGTGCAGAGGATGCGTTGGACATCATCACAATTTTTTCACGCTCAGCGACATTGAAGGCGACCTTTGCCTCCCCTGAAGAGAATGGGCCGATAATGGCAAGGACATCATGGTCATTGACCAGGGTACGTGCCGCCAAGGATGCCTGCTTGGGATCCGAACCACTATCGAATTCGATGATCTCTATCATCTTGCCATTCACACCGCCGGCCGCGTTGATTTCCTCGACGGCAATGTCAACAGCAACGGTGGCTGGCAAACCAGGCCCCTTCAATGGCCCCGTACGCGCGACGATATGGCCAATTTTTAGTGTCTCGGCAGCCAGCGCGCCGGTCAAACCCAGCATCGAAAGTGCCACACCAAGAAAAAGTGGTTTAAAAAGTCTCATTGGAACATCCCTCCCATTTTTTTGTGGGCCTGTTATCCCACAGCTTTCGCAGAGAACACGTCCCTGCATGAAGTCTATTCGTCACCGAGATAGGCCTCGGCCAGGCTCTTATCCGCGGCGAGGTCACTGGCTTTGCCTTCCATGCGTACCGCGCCAAGCTCAAGGACGTAGCCGCGCTCCGCCGCCTGCAACGCCATCTTTGTGTTCTGTTCGACCAACAAAATGGAAATGCCCTGTCGGTTGAGCTCAAGTATCAACTCAGATAGCTGATTGACCAAAATTGGCGACAAACCAAGCGATGGCTCGTCCAGCATCATCAGACGAGGTCGCGCGATCATTGCCCGACCGATGGCCAACATCTGCTGTTCTCCGCCGGACAAAACGGATGCAAGCGAGTGTCGACGACTGGCAAGGTTTGGAAAGCGATCAAATATGGCCTCTATACCCGATCTTATTTGAACCTGATCCTGTGTATATGCACCCATCAAGAGATTTTCTTCGACCGTCATGCTGACAAAAATCTGTCGACCTTCAGGCACCAGGGTAATGCCCTGCTTTACCCGCTCAGGAGCGGCAAGCCTGTTGACAGGCCTGCCATCAAAAGAAATGTTGCCGCTGTTGATCTTCTCGGCACCGGCAACAGCACGAAGCAATGAGGATTTGCCTGCGCCATTTGCGCCAACGACAGCCACGATCTGCGCCTCGTCCACCTCAAGCGACACGCTCTTCACAGCGTGAACCGGTCCATACCTGACATCAACATTCTCAAGCTTTAGCATTGTGTCATCCACCGAACCTAGGCATCTGCTCCAAGATAGGCCTCCAGAACATTTTTGTCCTCCCGCAGGCCTGAAACTGGCCCATCATAGATTCGACGGCCAAAATTCATCACAGTGACCGTCTCGCAAAGCTTGTTCACGAACGGCATATCATGCTCGACCAACAAGAGAGTCACGCCACGTTCTGCAACTTCAACGAGAAAATCGTGCAGCGTTGCGGTTTCCGCTACATTGAGACCTGCGGCAGGCTCATCCAGAAGCAAAAGCCTTGGATTTGCCATCAAAGCGCGTACAACCTCAATCTTCTTTCTGACGCCGTAGGGCAGTTCGGAAACGGATCTTCCCTGAAAGGCCTCCAATCCAAAACTGTCCAACAACTCAACAGCGCGTTCTTTGTCATGCGCCCTCGGCATGACCATAATCGGTTTCAGAAGATCGAGAATCCCGGCCTGACTGTGCTGACCAAGCATGACGTTTTCCGTTACCGAGAGATGCGGCATCAAACGAATATTTTGAAAGCTACGCGCCATACCTAGGGCGATGCGCTTGCGCGACGGAATGTCGTTTATATTTTGCCCGGCAAACAGGACATCTCCGGCGTTCTGCTGGTAGACCCCTGAGATGACGTTGAACATTGTGGTCTTGCCAGCGCCATTCGGACCGATGAGCGCATGCCTCGCACCTGCCTCGACGACGAAGGAAACATCCTCAAGAACAACGACTCCACCAAAGTTCTTTGAAACTGAGGAAATCTGCAGAATCGGATCAGCCATGGCGTCTTACCACCGGGAACAGCTTGAGAGTAATCCGGTCTATAGCCTGACGGGTGACCATGCCTTCTGGCCGCCAGATCATCATCACCACAATAATCACACCGAAAATGAAGAAACGCCAATCATCACCCATGCGCAACAGTTCCGGCACAAGGGTGAAAAAGGAAGCGCCAATAAGGGCGCCCCACGCTGTCTGAGTGCCGCCGATCAACACATAGAGCAATACAAAGATGGACAGAAATGCGTTGAAGTACTGCGCCTCGACAAACCCGAAATACAATGCGTAAAGACCGCCTGACAGCCCAGCCAAAGCACCGCCTATAGCAAACGCGCCGACCTGAACAGCACGTCGGTTGACTCCCAGCAGATCGGCAACGGCTTCATCATCATGAACAGCGCGCATCGCGAGGCCAATCCGCGTTGACATGAGATAGAAGCAAAACACAACCACGCCGATGGTCGACCAGATGATAACATCCGTCTCGATATAGTCCGAAAGGACAAGTCCTGTTGGGCCACCAAGAGAATCACTATTCAGGATCACGCCGGCCACAATTTCCGCGAACGCAAATGTTGCCAGGACCATGTAGACGCCCCGTGTACGCAAAATGGGAAAGGCTATTAGGAACCCCACAGTTGCGCCAATTATTGTCGATAGCAGCAACAGGAATGGAATTGAGAGACCGAACATCTCACTCAAAACCGCGCAGCTATAGGCACCAATGGCCTGAAAGCCGGCCCCGCCAAGATTAAGCTGGCCTGTTGCCGCGGTTACATAAATCGAATAGGCAAAGATGATATTGATACCAAGAATGCCGATAAGGCCGGAAAGATACCCACTCATCAGAACTTGCCTTTTCCGATCGCATTATGACCAAAGAGCCCATTCGGGCGGAAGATCAAAAGCACCAGGAGCAACCCCCATACCGTAATTTGTGCCGATGACGCGCCAAAGAAGTGAATGGAAAAGGTTTCACTGATGCCTACGATCAGCCCCCCTGCGATTGCACCCCATACCGAACCCAACCCGCCAATTACCATGGCGGCAATGGCCTTGGTCCCCACGTGATCACCCATATAGGGGCTGACCTCACTGTAATTCACCGCAAAGATTGACCCAGCAAGGCCACAAAGAAGACCCGTCAGAACAAATACGATGGGCACGATCTTGCGCACCTCGACCCCCATCAGGGTTGCGGTGTCCGGGCTTTCTGCCGTCGCCCGCAAGGCCCGCCCGATCCGCGTCTTTTTCAGCATGAAGGACAGGCCGACAACGATGCACAGTGATAAAATCAGACTTGTGACCTGAGGAATGGAAATCACAAGATCCGCAAAACGCCAATTCAGATCCGTGAAGGGCGTGTGGAACCCGCGTGTCTCAGAGCCATGCGCACCAAGGATCGCATATTCAAAAATCAGCAGGAAACCGAGAGACGATACCAGTGGAATGGCGTGTTCGGTCGAGTCGCCATGCTTGATTTTGAAATAGCGGTAGGTGAACCGTTCCACAAGAAGAGATGCCAATACCGAGCAAGTGATGCCGACAAGCAATGACGGCGCCCAGCCAAGCGGCTCACTCAAACCGAAGGGAAGTCCATAATATGAAACCGACCATCCAACCATGCCGGCCAACATGTACAATGCCGGTATGGTGAAGTTCAGAAAATTAAGAATGCCAATCGTCAGAGTGAATGCCACGGCAACACTTATGTAAATGCTGCCAAGCATCAAACCGTTGACCAGCTGTTGTGTGAACACCATCTCCCCACCTCTTTGTCAAAATCGTCATCTCGATCAGCGAAGCCCTACCAAGGGACGGATTCTGCGCTTTAACTTTGAGGGGGTCTGAGCTAACTTGTCCAGACAAATTTAGCGTATTTTTCGGAAAGAATCGTAAGTTTACGACTGGAACAAACCCACACGCATGAAACCTGATGGAAGGCGCGCTCGGAAATGTCATACAAAAATGAACAGGTTGTTGTTGTTGGCGCTGGGCCTGTTGGGCTTGTTGCAACAGCTTTTTTGCTGGATGCGGGCATACCCGTTACGCTGATTGAAGCCACTGCTGACCTCGCGCAGGATTTGCGGGCGTCCACCTTTCATCCGCCTACGCTTGATTTTCTGGCGCGAATTGGCATCACCAAGACATTGGTCGATCAGGGGCTGGTATGTCACGAATGGCAATTTCGTGACCGCACCGAAGGTGTCGTCGCCACTTTTGATCTCTCGCATCTTGCCGGTGAAACGGATTATCCATTCCGTCTGCAATGCGAACAATGGAAATTGACAAAGGCACTTCGCGAATTCGTGGAGAACCACCCAGATGGCAAATTGTTGACTGAAACAAGGGCTACAGAGATAGGCCAGGACGAAAATGGTATATGGGTGCGCGCAACGCATGCCGATGAGTCAGAAGTTGAGGTCAATGGACGGTTCCTGATTGGAACGGATGGTGCCCATTCGATAATTAGGCGCGCTATTGGTGCCAATTTTGACGGAATTACAATTCCGGAAATCTTCCTATCGCTGTCCACACATTTCAAATACCACGAGGCAATGCCTGACCTTGCCAACATCGCCTATGTTTCGGATCCATCGGAATGGCTAGTACTTCTTCGCACACCAAGTCTGTGGCGGGTACTGCTGCCGACGAATCCGGATGACAGCGAAGACTTCATCATGGATCCAGAGAATGTTGAAGCCAGGCTGCAGGCTGTACTGCCAACGGATCGTCCCTACGAAGTGGTTCATAAGACCGCCTATCGTGTCCATGAGCGCGTTGTCGACAAATATCTGGATGGGCGGATATTCCTTGCTGGTGACGCGGCGCATCTGAACAACCCACTTGGCGGCATGGGGATGAATGGTGGCATTCATGATGCCGTCAATCTCGTCGAGAAATTGGTCAAGGTTTGGCATGGCGAACCACTGGAATCGATGGAGAGATATCAACGCCAGCGACGCAAGGTGGCGCTGGAGACTGTGCAGGCGCAGGCGCTTCGCAACCGGGCCATTCTGAACGCCACCGACCCAAAGCAACGCGCTGATTACTATGATGACCTGCGGGCGACCGTGGGTGACCCCCTGCGCCATAAGGAGTTTGTCATGCGCTCATCCATGATTACATCACTGCGTGAACTTGAAACTGTCGAATAGGCGAAATATCCATTAATCTGCTTTCGGAGGTTGCGAATTCTGCGCCTCGATGGAAACCCTTGGTCGGCGATGACAAGATATCAGGAGATCCACCAAATCATTCGGAGACGAATTTTTGATGGTGAATATCCGCTAGGCAGCAACCTGCCAAGCGAGGCTGCGTTCTGCACTGAATTCGGCAGCAGCAGGTTTACCGTTCGAGAGGCCCTTCGAAGGCTTCAAGCTGACGGCATGGTTGAGCGCAAACAGGGCGCCTGTGCCAAGGTCATTGAGACAGCGCCCAATATGGCATTCATTCAGAGTGTCGAAACGACTTCGGAGTTGCTACAATTTGCGCGTGACACGGGCTACCAGCTTCTTTCCACTCAGGAAATGACACCTGATAAAGACACCCTTGCTAAAATTGATCCGCAATCCAGCACAATATCGAACGAGACCTGGTTCCTGCTTAGTGGCCTTCGACTGAGTGGAGCGAACAACGCCCCACTGGCATTGATCGAAACATTCGTATCGCCGCTGTTTCGTCCTTATTGGCAGGATTTGTCGCAGAGAAATCCGCCATTCTACAGCTTTCTTGAAGAAGTAACCGGGATGGCGATCACGACAATCGAACAGGACATTCAGGCGTTATCCATGCCACCGCGCGTGCGGCAAACCCTGGCCTACCCTTCAACGGATCTGTCGCTTCGCATATTGCGACGCTACAAAGCGTCTGGAAGAACGGTTCTCGCCTCCTTCAACTGGCACCTTGGCGAAGAAAACTTTATTTTCTCTTCAACCCTGAAGCAGAAACGGCACGACTAGCTGCGCATGTGATCACACAGTAATCAAGGCATTCTGATGATCACAGATCAATATGCTCGGCATGATGCTCCATATACCAGTTGGCTATTTCTTCGCGCGTCGCGAACCAAACGTCGTCAAAGCCGTTGGCATATTCAAGAAACATCTTTAGCGCCCGAATTCTGAAAGGCTGTCCGATAACGTGAGGGTGCAGACCAATATTCATATGTCTGCCACTTTTTTCACTTTCCATATAGAGCCAGTCAAACTGTTCCTTGAAAACCTTGAAGGCGCCCTCTGCATCCTTGCCCTGTCGCATGAACACCGTGAAATCATTCACTTCTGAAGTATAGGGAACAGAGACAATCGGACGACCGCAGCGGGTCTGAACAAGATAGGGCTGATCATCATTCAGCAGATCACAGAAAAAAAGCAGGCCTTCTTCAGCAACGATATCAATCGTTGAGGGGGTTGAACGAAGCGACGAGGACAGCCAACCCTTGGCCTCACGACCAACAACATTTCTGTAAACCTCAAGCGTGTTTTTGATGATCTGACGCTCGGCATCTTCATCATCCTGAAAGTCTGTCAGGAGTTCACTCTGCTCATAATTATGCGCCACGATCTCATATCCGGCGGCGACGGCATGATCCACGACGGCTCTTCGCTCGAGTGCCATCATCGCATTGATCGTACAGCTGGTCGGTATGCCAGAAGCTTCGAACAGGTCAAACATCCGCCAGACACCAACCCGGTGGCCGTATTCGCGCCAGGTCCAGTTTGGATTGTCATAGATGCGACCGGTCAGTGTGCCTCCAACGATACCCGGGCCTCCGGGGTAGATGACTTGGTCAGTATCCTTTGTCCGGTCCCAATATTCCAGATTGGTCGTGATGATTACCGCCATGCGCTTGCCATTTGGCCATTTAAGTGGCTTGCGATCCGGAAACGGTACAAAGTCATAATGCATTCTAGTATCTCCTGCCTCTTCGGCCAATTTGGGCCAGAACGGATTGTGTGTTGGTCTCTCTGGTCATATTAATCCCGTGGTTCAATCCAGTGATGCATCATACCAGCGTGAATCAAACTCATAGATTTCATCAAAGCCGATCATCTCGCTGAAGGTATCGAACGCCATCATTGGTGCCGTGATTACCCTGCCCCTGTTGCGCAATTCGGAAAGCCCTGATTCCATGGCAGTAGCGGCGGCCAAAAAGGCGAGGCTTGGATAAATGACCACATCATAGCCCAGCCGCCCCAGCTCCTCGGTGCTGGTAGAAAGCGTTGGAGAGTCGGGGACCATTTTGACAAGCAAGGGCGCTTCGACGGAATCGGCGATTTGGACAAGCTGATCTCTGGTCTTCGCGCCTTCGACAAACAGCATGTCAGCGCCTGCCTCGGCATATGAATTAGCGCGCCGGATAGCGTCATCGATACCATGTTCCGCCAGGCTGTCGGTTCGCGCAATCACCAGACATCCATCGTTGGTCCTGCTTTCGCAGGCCACTTCGATCTTGCGCATCATGCTCTTCATTTCGATCACGCGCACACCCTGAGCATGCGCACAGCGTTTTGGAAATTCCTGGTCTTCGATCTGGATGCCGGCCACGCCGACCGCCTCATAACCTTGCACTGTATGGCGAAGATTGATCAAGCCGCCATAGCCTGTATCCGCGTCGGCGATAACAGGTACACTGCTATGCCGGGCAATAATCTGCACCCGCTCAAGCATATCGGTAAATGTCATCAACCCCACATCCGGCAAGCCCAGATGAGCGGCGGAAACACCATATCCGCTGACATAAATTGCGGGGAACCCGGCGCGTTCTGCAAGCTTGCAGGAAATCATGTCATAAACACCGGGCGCAACAACCGGCGTGTCACGAGCCATCAGATCAAAGAGCGAACCAGTCCCCATCGCACGTTCCTTTCTTTGAAAAAAGAGTATCTTGTCTCAAAAATTTGTCCAGACAAGTTATTGACTTCATTTTCGGCGGGGCCGACACTTGACACAATTCTGTTCTACCTTGGAGGAGTAACCATGTCTCGTGATGCGCTGGGCTGGCGATGCAAATTTGCCGTCGTAGCCCCTTCCACAAACACGATCGTACAGCCTGATATGGACAGTTTGCGGGTCAAGGGTGTCACAAATCACTACGGCAGAATTCATATTCCCAATATGAAGGTTGGCAATGATGAAGAGTTTGTGGCGATGGTCGAGGCTATCGGCGCCACACTTTACGAGGCTGTTGATCGCTGTATGACATGTGAGCCCGACTATCTGGTCATGGGCATGTCGGCGCTGATGTTCTGGGGTGGCCGGGCACCATCGGAGAAGCGCATGCAGGAATTGTCCGAGCATTGTGGTGTCGCCGTTTCGGCAGGCTCGTTCGCCTGCGAGGAGGCACTTAAGCTTTATGAAGCGAAGCGAATTGCGGTCATTTCGCCCTACTTCCCGGTTTCTGACAAGAATGTGACCCAGTTTTTTGAAGATTGCGGTTTTGACGTGCGGAAATTCCTTGGTTTGAAATGCGGCAGCCCGGTGGCAATTGCCCATGTGCAGCCGGATGAACTTCGCTCACATGTGCTCGAGATGAACGATGACAGCATTGACGCGTTTGTTCAGGTGGGCACGAACCTGTCCATGATTGAGGTTTGCAATGAAATGTCGGTTGAACTCGGCAAGCCGATGATACCCATCAATGCCGCCACATACTGGCACGCCTTGCGCGCGATGGGAATCAAGGATCAGTTTGACGGGCATGGTCCGCTGTTCCGTGATCACTGAACCGCTCAGGTCTCTGCAACATTGTCAAAATACCGAATGGCCTCATCTGTTGTTAACAGGTCCGCATATTTGGCCTCCATATCGAACAGGTTTGCACTGTGAGGCTCAGGCGATATGTCACCACAAGCATCGGAAACGACAAGGGTGATAAAGCCGTTGCTCATTGAATCAACACAGCTGGCTCGCACGCAACCCGACGTTGTTAACCCGGTCAACAAAACTGTATCAACCTGCATGGATGTCAACATGGCCGCTAGCGATGTTCCAAAAAATGCAGATGGATATTGTTTGGTAATCATGACTTCGTCACCGCGACGTTCCAAGGGCGGCTGAAGATCGGCAAGCGGGCTTTCACCCTCAAAACAAGCAAGAGGGGGAACTTTGCGAAAGAACACGCCTCCATCCTGGCCACCCTTCCTGTAGCGCACTTCGGTGAAGATAACAGGAATGGATTTACTGCGTGCTTTTTCCAGAAGCCCTTGAACATTTTGTGCGGCGTTGAGGCACCCTTCACCACCGAACAAGGGTGAGTCAGGCTCAAAATACGCACGGGCAAAATCCACAAGAAGCAAGGCGGGACGCCGCCCCCATGCCTGCGCGCTGTGATACCCCGCACGCTTGTAGTTAGCATCAAGATCTGTTGTCATTTCAACACCTATCAGGCTCTTTGGTTAACTCTCTCACATATTTGGCCGCACCACTCTCCCCGGATGTCGTGCCGTTCAGACGATGCCGGCCTCGCGCCAAGTTGCTATTTGATCCTTGGAATAACCGAGAATGTCATCAAGCACCTCATCAGTATGCTGACCCAACTCTGGCCCTACATGCCTGACGGCACCGGGCGTGTCAGAAAGTCGTGGCGCAACATTCTGCATCTTGATAGTCCCGAAGTCGGGATGCTCCACGTCGACAATGGCATTACGTGCTTTAAAATGTGGATCCTCAAGCATGTCTGGCGCGGTATAGATCAGACCGCATGGCACGCCTGCCTCGTTCAGTTTTTCCTGCAGAGGGGCGAGGTCAATGGTCTTCGTCCATTCATCTATAAGCCCGTCAAGCTCCGCCTGATGCTCGCCCCTTGCCGCATGCGTGGCATAGCGAGGGTCAGTGGCAAGATCCGGTCTATTCATGGCTTCGGCAAGACGGGCGAAGACCGTATCCTGATTGGCACCGATGAGTAGCAGCTTTCCATCCTTGGTATTGAAAATATTCGAGGGCGATACGTTGGGCAGTATGGGACCGGTTCTCTCACGAATATATCCAGCCACACTGTATTCAGTGACCATACTTTCCATCATTGCAAGAACGGCCTCGTAAATCGCACTGTCGACGATCTGTCCGACACCCGACCTCTCGCGCGCATGCAACGCCATCATCGCGCCGAGGCACGCATAGGTCGCCGCAAGCTCATCCCCAATCGAAATGCCCATCCGACTTGGCTGCGTGGACGGATCGCCAACCACATAACGCAAGCCACCCATTCCCTCGCCAATGGATCCGTAGCCGGCACGCGATGCATAGGGGCCGGTTTGCCCAAAGCCAGTCACCCTCACCATGATCAGCTTTGGATTTATTTCCTTCAGCTTGTCATAGCCCAGGTTCCAGCGCTCCATCGTTCCCGGGCGGAAATTCTCGATCAGGATGTCGCAGCTTTTGACCAGATCGTGGATAATCGCCTGCCCCTCCGGTGTCCGCAAATTTATCGTCAGCGACTTCTTGTTTCGCGCCACAACCGGCCACCAAAGTGACTTTCCATAGGGTTTTTCGCGTCCCCATTGGCGCATCGGATCACCGATACCCGGCTGCTCACATTTGATCACTTCAGCACCAAAGTCTGCCAGCAACTGGCCGCAGAAGGGCCCCGCCAGCAGCTGCCCCATCTCAACCACCCTGATATCAGAAAGCGGACCCTGTCGAGGTTTGTCTTCGGTATCCTGTTTTTTGGTGTTCTGTTTCATGCTCACCTCAATCACCGCTCACTTCTCACGCAAAAGCATATTATTGCCGGACGGCAGCTGGAGAGAAGTGTATCTCATGGGGCAATGAAGTCAAAAAATTTGTCTGGACAAGTTTCCAAATGAATTTCTAAATGCAATCAGGAACAGAGCCGGAAAGCCGCATTGAAAGCCGCCAAAACAGGCTTATCAAATGCCTTAAAGGATAGGCAATCAAGGATATGAAGCAGATCGAAATCATCGAGGTTTCCCCACGAGATGGGATACAGAACGAAAAGGTGGTTCTGGATACGGACACCAAGGTGGAATTGATCAAACGGTCAATTGCCGCTGGCATCAGGCGGCTGGAGGTCACAAGTTTCGTAAATCCAAAACGAGTGCCACAGATGTACGACTCTTCCGAACTCGTGGCCCGGCTCCCGCGGGGCGTTGCCAGATATATCGGCCTTGTTCTCAATCAGCGTGGTTATCTTCGGGCATTGGAAGCCGGCGTTGATGAGGCGAATTTCGTGGTGGTTGCAAGTGATACCTTCAACATGCGCAATCAGGGCATGAAAACCGCTGACACGCTCGCACTCTGGTCTGAAATAGCGCAGGATGCAGAAGATAAGGTTGATGTTGGGCTGACGATTGGCGCCGCATTTGGTTGTCCCTTTGAAGGGAACGTGCCGCTCCAGCATATTTTGAAGATCATTGAACAGGCGATGGCTGATCCGCCGATCGAACTTTCCATCGCCGATACGATCGGTGTGGCAACGCCAACCGATATTCGGCGCGTTGTAACTGCGATAAAGACAGAATATCCTGATTTGCGTCTGCGGCTTCATCTTCACAACACACGCAACACTGGCATTGCCAATGCCTGGGCCGGTATTGAGGCCGGGGTGGATGCCTTTGATTCGTCCATGGGTGGCTCGGGCGGCTGTCCGTTTGCCCCTCGTGCCACCGGCAATATAGCGACTGAGGATTTGGCCTATATGCTCCAGCGATCCGGTCTGGAAACCGGGCTGGATCTTGATAGCTGCATCGAGACGGCACAATGGCTTGCTGTCCAGTTGCAGCACGACCTGCCAGGGATGGTCATGAAAGCTGGCGATTTCGTGCCCGTCGCCGCAGAATGACAGATGTCAGCGCCTAGCAAACGAGGATTTTGATAAGATGACAAATTTTCAGGTTCCCATCACCCCACCAGAACATGCTGCCGGGTTGTCCAACGGGGCCGTCGTGAAGGGAAATGGAAGTGAAATTCCGATCTTCTATCCGGCAACAGGCCAGCAGATTGGCACTTTGATCGAGGATGGCCCGCAGGATGTTGATCGGGCTGTAGCCGCGGCACGCAAGGCCTTCAAAACGTCTGGCTGGCCCGAATTATCGGTGGAAAAGCGGGCCGAAATCCTTGAGGCATGCGAGAGGATCATTCTCGAGAATATCGATGAGCTGGCGCGCCTTGAATGTCTGACAACGGGTCTGGTGATGACCCAGATCAAAAGCTTTCATTTGCCGAGGGCCGCCTACAATTTTCGCTTTTTCGCGCAATATATAAGCCAGGCGCGCGGTGAGCGCTATGATAATACTGAAGGCTACATGAGCACCGTAAAGCGCGAACCTGCGGGCGTCGCCGCTTTAATCGCGCCATGGAATGCCCCGCTCGCCCTGGCGACAATGAAAATCGCGGCGGCACTTGCATTCGGCAATTGTGCTGTGCTGAAACCATCCGAACAAACACCCTATTCACTTATGAAGCTTGTTTCTTTGCTGAACGACCTTCTTCCCGAGGGGGTCTTGAACCTCGTGAACGGTCGTGGCGGGGTTACCGGGGCACATCTTGTGGGCCATCCAGATATTGACCGGGTGAGCTTCACCGGCGGCACCGTTACCGGCCGAGAGGTCATGGCCGCGGCCGGGCGTCAACTCACGCCCTGCACCATGGAACTTGGCGGCAAGTCAGCCAATATCATCTTCGCATCCGCCGATTTTGACAGAGCGTTGGACAGCGCCCTTCTGAGTATTTTCTCAACCAATGGGCAGCAATGTCTGGCAGGGTCAAGAATTCTGGTCGAAACGTCAATTTTCGATAAGTTTGTCGACGCCTTTCTAGCCCGTATGTCACGGATCAAGGTTGGTGACCCGATGGCTCCCGAGACGGAAATCGGCCCCATTGCATCCCAATCTCATATGGAGCGTATTCTGTCTTTTGTTGACACTGCCAGTGAGGACGGAGACCGGCTCCTTGGCGGTGGGAACAGGATTGACGACCTCGGAAGCGGCTACTTTATGAACCCAACGGCTGTGGCCGCGAAATCAAACTCAAGTACCGTATGCCAGGCCGAAATTTTTGGTCCCTTTGCAAGTTTCCTGAGCTTCAAGACGGAAGAAGAGGCTATCTCGATAGCAAACGAAACGGAATTCGGTTTGGTGTCCTATGTCTGGTCTGATCATCTGCCGACCGTTATGAATGTAAGCGAAAGAATGCGCTCAGGTGTCGTGTGGGTTAACAC
>Ga0255776_10005070_pt1 | contig 13758 bp, 10 predicted proteins | sample 071ome_19_FD_179974 | JGI IMG/M metagenome (GOLD analysis project Ga0255776, IMG submission 179974) | Coastal salt marsh microbial communities from the Groves Creek Marsh, Skidaway Island, Georgia - 071413AT metaG (version 2) | ecosystem: Environmental > Aquatic > Marine > Intertidal zone >... | reverse complement strand
TTTTGTTGCATGAACCATTTCAGTACTTCAGATGTGCCGCCAGCCACCACCCAGGCGTCCGCCTCAGTCTTACTCACCATGCGGGCCAGTCGCCGCACATCCATCTTGATTTCCGTTAAGTTTATCTGCACATAAAAGGCTGTATGGCCCGCCAACTCTAGATTGTTTTTGCAGTCGATTAAGTAATCCAATGATTGATCACTTTTTTCGTATAGTAAAAAAGCCACACGCAAGAGTTGTCTGGCCCGTTTTTGTGGTAGCACGATCTTGCGCCGCCGCCCTCGACCCTGACTGACCAGCAGGCCCTCCTTCTCAAGCTGTCGTAGTGCTACCTCAACAGTTTTGGCGTTTACCTCCAATTCCGGAGCTAAGCTGTTCATCCCAGGCATTATCCCGATCCAACGTCTCCTGGTAATCTCCCCGCGCAGATAGTCAGCCACCTGCTCGGTGATAGTGAGAAAATTCGGAACACCCATGGATCGGAAACATCACCAATTTATGGTAAGGTGTCAATTCGGGAAAATCTTGTGTATTTTTGTGCTTGTTAAAACATATCGAACCATGGACTCATAGTCGTTTTTTCTGCGTTTCGAGAAGTCCGGCAAGCCAGCTAACAATACATACCCAATTATTATAAAATCAATATTTACATCCTTTTCCTCAATTTCGGCATTAATTATAGCGTCTGCCAGCGCACAAGTGACTGTGACATCTGAAGACTTAGACATTAGGACCAAAGATGTCCGTGTAAAAATAGTCGCTGCTGTAAAAGGGGAAAGTAATATTATCGGTTACGTAAAGGATAGATCTAAGATCTCATTCAATGATGGTAAAAAAGATCTCGGTGGAGCATTCCGCTTCTCAGGTAAGTTCAGTGAGGGTGGTTCGGTGATGACGGTTCAGGCCAGATCAGATGAGCCTGCGTCAAAAGATGTTGAAACCATCAAAATCACGGGAAACCTGGATGTTCTTCTCGCTTCTAAGTCAAGTACTCATATCGCAAAAAAAACTGAGTTTAAAAAAGGAGACGAAATGAAAGCAGGGGATGATCTTAAGTTCACTGTAGTAGGCATCGGTGAACATAAAAGGAATGATCGAGCGATAGAAATAATACTCAACTTCACACGGAAGCAACCAGGTAAGATTTTAGAAATCAAAGGGATGCGTTTTTATTCAGAAGCAGGCGCACTCATTACGTCTGAAAAGCAGTCAACTAGTTCATATAAGATCTTTGGCAAAGATACTATAAAACTTAACTACTTGCTGAAAGACGGACCCAAGAGCAACAAGATAGCCAAGATGGAGATAGATCTTTGGAGAGATCTAAAAAAAGTCACCGTGCCATTGGATATGACCCTAATCCTTTAGCCAACACCCCACCCCTCACACCCTGAAAGGCAGGCCATGATCAGCAACACTAGAAAAGAGCTTATTATAAAATCCAATCAAACATGCATCGCTCATTACAGCCCGACGATTGAATTGGAGAAAGAATAAAAATGAAATCACCGATGTCAAAGATGCGTGTATTGGTTCTTTCGGGCGTAGTAGCCCTCGCCAACAGCTTCGGCTCAGTGACATGCAGCGCTAATGAAAAGCTGGCCGCCGAGCAGGATGCCGAAGAAACCGACATTCGGGGAATCCTACAGGCATCACAAAAGGATGCAGACGAGGATTATCCCAATGGGAAGGACGTCAAGCTCACCCACTTTGGCTATATCGGAAGTGTCTCGACTGCAAAAGGGGATACAATTTACGTAGCCGATCAGCGTGGCGTCATCACAGGGATGCTCGCTCCAAGAGGCCTGAACTTCATCGCATGCTTCGATGCTAAATATAGGTTTCTGGGGAAGGTGCGATATGTATCGGCTCGGCCTCTGTGGTGCGAAGGTAGTCGGGTGTTTCTCTTCGGTGAGATCCACACCTCCTTGGGTAGCGGCAATGTGATCGATCTGGTGCAGGGTTGGCGGAACCGGGCAATCAAATCAGTAAATGCCTACGGGAGTTACCGAAAAAGCGAACAAGGCGGCGCTGATCAACCCGCCACCGCTCCGAAGTCGAAATCTGAGGGTGACGTGAATCAAACGCATGCGGAGGAGATCAAAAAACGGGAGTTGCCCGCTTGTGATCCGGTAGCCACGGCCAAGTGGCTCACCTCCCTTTATACACTGCAGGAGGGCAAGCTCACGTTTTGCGCAGAAGACACCGACCGCCTGACTGGGCAGATTCCAGTCGCCGCGAAGGCCAAGGTCAGCTCGGACGGCGATGGAATGACTATCGACCAAGAAGGACTCCTACCGGTGCAGTATAGCGACCGGGCAGGATACCGGTCGTTTTTCTTCATCCACCCTCTCAAGTCCCGCTATTTTTCGGACGACTGCGTTCCTTATGGGAAAGATGTCGCGGTAGAGGAAGATTCATCGAAATTCCGCACCTTAGGACAAGCACTGTATACCTACTTCACGGGCCTTGCCTTGCAGAAGCCTGATCATCATCGTGTCGAGGACATCTTTGGCTATCCCTCCGACCACTATATCTGGGAGGTGGGAGCCTCAACGGTGTTTCTCAAAGCGTACCAGGGAAACGACTCCCATGGTCTGATGCTACGGGTTTGCTCCAAAGAGACCGATCCTGGACGGGCTGAGATCGCGCGTCAGCAAAGCCGGATCACTGGAGCCAAGAGCTCGGCGAAGAAAGAGGTTTTTCGAGGCTGGGGCGAACCACTGGAGGTGACGAAAAACTGACCAGCGAACAATATAGGATGAGAAAGGAATGCAGCCAGTTGCTGATCAGCTACGAGACATCTAAATCTTAATTTATTTATTGCATGAAACTCGATCAAAGATTTGCCATTTTTCTCTTCATTCTTGTCCCGTTCACCGGGATGTCTACGGCACGACCACCGAATGTGCTCTTTATCCTCGGCGACGACCAGGCATGGACGGACTATGGATTTATGGGGCACCCGGATATCAAAACCCCCAATTTGGACAAACTTGCCGATAGCGGGGTGGTGTTTAGGCGCGGTTATGTTCCTACTGCACTATGCCGCCCGTCTTTGATGTCACTTGCAACCGGACACTACGCGAGCACACACGGCGTAACCGGAAACGATCCTTCGCGAAAGTACTGGCCAAACCGATCAGAGGAGCTGAACGCCAAACGCGGTGAACTGATTACCTTCATCAAGAAGTTCCAAACACTGCCTGAGTTATTGGCGGAAGCCGGCTACCTGAGCCATCAGAGCGGGAAATGGTGGGAAGGAAGCTACCAGCACGGCGGTTTCACCCACGGTATGACGCGAGGCTGGCCAAATGAAGGCTGTCGCGCTGGCGACGACGGCAAGAAAATCGGTCGCGAAACACTGCAGCCGTGCACCGAATTCATAGACATGGCAGTCGAGAAGAACAAGCCCTTCTACATGTGGTATGCACCGCTCATGCCACATACACCGCATAATCCGCCAGAGCGCATTCTGACCAAATACATAAACAATCACCCCGTATCCATTGCCAAGTATTACGCGATGTGCGAATGGTTCGACGAAACCTGTGGACAGTTAATCGGCTACTTGGAAACGAAAGGGATACGCGACAATACGTTAATCGTCTACGTCTCCGACAACGGCTGGATACAGAACCCAACAAACAAGCGGTTCACTGCGCGTTCCAAACAGTCGCCCTATGAAGGTGGCGTTCGTCAGCCAATCATCTTTTCGTGGCCTGGTAAACTCAAGGCGCAAGATCGTAAGGAACTGGCCACAAGCCTCGATATTTTCCCCACCATTCTTGCAGCTACCGGCGCGCGCCAACCGAAAAAGAAACTGCCAGGCATCAACCTGCTTCCCTATATGAAGGAGCAAACCGAAATTTCGCGCAAGGCCATCTTTGGCGAAACTTTCGCCCATGACATCGCGGATCTTGGAGACCACGAGAAAAGCCTCCTTTACCGCTGGTGCATAAAGGACAAGTGGAAATTGCTCCTCACCTACGACGGCGAAGTATTCAAGTATCCTGCTATACACAATCGGACAGAAAAGCGCCCGCAGCTCTTTGATTTACGCAACGATCCACACGAAAGACACAATCTGGCTGGAGATCACCCTGAGCTCGTCAAAGAAATGGCTGGGATGATCGACGTATGGTATCCGGTGAAGCGGGCGAAGACATTGAAGGTGTTTAAATAACTGTGATTGAGTCAATGAAAACACGCGCCATGGAAATTGATATGAGTAACAAAGCAAGCGTGACCAGATGCCTGTGTTTGAAGTTCTTGGGACTGTTCATATTCCCCACACTCGCGCTGGCGAAACAGCCGAACATTCTTTTCTTTTTTGCGGACGATCAACGGCACGACACCCTGGGCTGCGCCGGGCATCCGATTGTGGAGACGCCGACGATCGACCGCCTCGCGGCCAACGGTGTGCGCTTCGAAAACAGTTTCGTGACCCGGTCGACCTGTTGGGCGAGCCGGACCACGATACTGACCGGCCTTACCTCGCGCTCCTCAGTCCAGCCGAATGGATCGGACAGAGTCAGACCCGAGGCACTCACCGCACTGTTTACTGATCGCTTGCGGGACGCCGGATACCGCACCGCGCTGTTTGGCAAGTGGCACGCCAAGATGCCGAAAGGATTCAAGCCCGCGGACCACTTTGTTGAATACGAGAAAATCTTCCGCAGCCCTTACTTCAAGGAGATGCCCGATGGATCGAAACGGCACACCACTGAACTGATCGGAGATCGCGGGATCAAGTTCTTGAGAACCCAAAAAGGTCGGAAGGAACCTTTCTGTCTCAATCTCTGGTTCAACGCGGGCCATGCCGAAGACCGCGACCGGAGGCCCGGCATCGGACACTTTCCTTGGCCTAAAGCTATGAATGGAAAGTACGACGACATCGAAATCCCGACGCCGCGCCTTTCCGATCCCGCGATCTATGCGGCGCACCCTGGATTCCTGAAGCAGTCCAACCATCGGGAGCGGTTTCACTGGCGATGGGACACGCCCGAAAAATACCAACAGAACATGCGGGCCTATTTCCGGATGCTGACCGGTATCGATCATGTAATGGACCGTGTATTGAAGGCGCTGGAGCAAGAGGGACTCGCGGAGAACACCATCATCGTTTACACGGCGGATAACGGCTACTACATGGGCGACCGCGGCTTTGCCGGAAAGTGGTCGCATCACGAGCAATCCCTACGGGTGCCGTTGGTGATCTACGATCCCCGCCTTCCCAAAAACCTTCGAGGCCGCACGATCGAGACCATGGCTCTCAATCTTGATCTGCCGACAACTTTCTTGGACTGGGGCGGAGTCCGAATTCCGGCCAGCTACCAAGGAATCAGTCTCAAACCCTTGATCGAAAGCAACGTCGCCCCTGCGGAGTGGCGCGAAGACTTCTTCTGCGAACATTTTAACCCACGCTATCGAATGTCATGGGAGGGCGTTCGCGGAAAACGCTTCAAGTATGCCCGCTACCTGGATCAAGACCCCGTTTATGAGTTTCTTCATGATCTGAAGAACGACCCTGACGAACTAACCAACCTGGCCACTGACCCTAAGCATGCTTCGGTTTTGAAGCGGCTACAAGAGAGAACGGATGCCTTGGTGTCGGATTATGCTGAGGCGCTTCCAAAGTAATTTCAGCCAATGAAGCATGATGTCATCGACCACCTCACCCAAAAAGCAATTTCCACCATCACCCACAATTTGAAGTACACGGAGCATCAGTGATGCATGTGCTTTTCATTCAAAAAGCAGACATATGAGCCAAAATCGTAAAAGATTAGGAGGTGTACTCGCAGAGTATGATCGCGAATACCTCGAACGCATGGAGAGCATCAGAAGAAAGGAAAATCCTTTTGATCCTTCATTATTAAACGATCCAGTAGCAACGGAGACGGGATGGAATTGCGTAGGTAGCGGATACACCAATATTGCCACGCACAAGTTGGTTGAGGTTTCTCCGCAGCGGCTTGAATTTCGGTCGACACTTAAGGCCTATGCGGCTGCCGGTGTGTTTTTGTTGATTGGCATGGGCCTCTTCGGTCATGCTGTCAAGAGTTCATCATCTCTTCTGTTCGGAGTCCTCTTTTTCGGCATAGGCGTGCTCATGATGTACTTTGGATCAATTCCTTTCGTGTTTGATAAACAAGAAGGATATCTTTGGAAAGGCCGTAAGAAGCCAGAGAGCGATCCCAGCCAGAAACATTTGGTCAGGAAGATTGCCCTGATTGAGGAAGTTCATGCGATACAGCTACTCCATGAATTCGTCAAAAAAAAGACAAGGTCCCCTGGGCCAAGGTATGTTAGCACCTATGAAATGAACATTGTCATCGCCGATGGATCGCGAGTTACAGTGGTGCGTCACTGTGAAAAGGCAAGTATGTTAATGGACGCCGAAAAACTGAGCATCTTCTTGGGCAAACCAATATGGAATGCGGCGTAAAGCGAAGCGAGAGGCCGTCAATAAGCTAGTTCCCATATTAATTATTCCATATATATTCTATAGTAACCTTCTTAAGTTCGAAAGGGCTTCAATGGTAAAAATTATTGTTCGATCGGTGCTTTAAGCAAAACGTCTTTTGAGGAATTCACATCCATGGAAAGGCCCGTTTTTCTGACAAAGTTCATCGGCGCATCGAAGGTAGATAGTTTTCCGGTCACAAAGACGCGCGTTGGTTTGTCTGCGAAATCGGTGGCCTCGAACAGAGCCACCAGCTCGTCGTGTCTGTCGTCTACAGGAATGTGAATGCTAAAAGACTGACCCACCTCGTCCCAAGGTTTGGCCTTTAGTTTGAACCTCCATTTCCCAGGTTGGTTATCACCCCAGTCCTTGGGAAACACGTTGCCGCCATCCACATAACCCCAAACCTTCAGAACCTTACCACAATGGGCGAGCACTTCTTCACGATTCTTAGCGAAACCTTTTTTGCTGAATGAGGAAGCCGGCATGTAGTCACCCATCGATTTGTCCACACAACTCCCAAGAAACAGAGGTACTATCAAAATGATTAGAAATAAAAGTAAGGAGTTCATAGGCTCAGACTTAATCGCTAACTTTTTATTTTAAAGAGTAATTCTAAAGATTGATCAGGTATTTAATCGGGCTCAATGAGCGAAACCCGATTAATCTCCTACGCCTATTCGTTCGGGTTTGTCCACGAGATAAGTTAACGATTACATTTTCGATACACACATCAAGCTAGCAGAAACCACAATCAACGCTTACATGGACAACATGCTCCATAAACTCATGAAATGCTTGCTTGGAGTGGTCATTGCCTGAAGTAATTCTCAAGTATTTCCGCGAGGATGTGTCGAACGCGGTGTCCGTCCTTTACCGTTTTTTCGAGGATGGTCTCAGTTGTTTTCATGTCATGAATATTCGTATCCCGGCCTATTGCAAACGCGATCAGGTTTCGGATAAAAGAGCGGGCCATGGTTTCGTGCGCGGTGCTTAACTTTCTAGTCAGATTCTGTTTGGCATCATGATTCGGCTCACCAGTCATCCGTCCGATCGTGTCGTAATCATTTACAGCAAACGCAATGGGATCCAACGCCTCATGACAACTTCTGCAAGACTTGACCTCTCGATGGGCGAGGGTCCGCTGCTCGAAGGTCAGCGTCTCGGCATTAGCAATGAATAGCTCGGCATTGATGTCACCCGGAGGTTCCCGGAGGTTGTGGCCAAAAACATTTGCAAGAATCCATTTTGCCCGGCGGAAGGGTCGCGGGTCCACGCCGTCTGACTGGGCGACAAAGAAATTCGCCTGATGCAACAGGCCGCCCGCTCCCGGAGCTTTTACCAATGTGGGTTTGTACCGCTTCAGATCCTGTCCGGGCATTCCGTAGAAGCTGCCCATCGAGGCGGTCAAAATCCGGTAGTCAGAAGTAAAGAGTTCGGAGACCGGCCGGTTGTTGTCAAACAGGACAAACAAGTAGTCGATGGTTTCCTTTTCGAATGGCAGTTTCAGCTCCACCTCAGAAAACTTTTTTTCGTCCAGTTGGGTTCTGTTCTCAAGCCAATACTTCGCGAAGACAGTCAAAAAGTCCTTGAACTCGGGACGCTTGATTATTTTCTCGGCAAAGACTCGAGCAGACATCTGTCCCGATTGGAACTGAGTATAGTCAGCCTTGAATGACAGGTCCGGATGTTTCTTCAACAACGAATAGGAGACAAACCGGGCCCGGGCAGTGAGATCGTTCCTGTCAAATCGAACATAAAGTTGATCCTGCGACATGCTGATCCATTTCAATGTCTCAACATACTTTTGTTCCGGGGTCAGCGAGTTATCCAAACGGTCATGCACCGCCAACAATTCTGAAGAACGGTCTTCTAGCGAAAGTTCGCGAAGCAGTTGATTCAATTTTTGCTTGAGCACAACGGCCGGTTCGCCAGCGGTGAGTTGATAAGAACTGTAAGGCTTTGGATCCGAGATCCGTTTCAGCAGCAGTTTGCTATCAATCGCGATGTGAGGAAGCGGATAGGCATCACGCTTATATTCTTTCGTATTTTGTTCACCAAGGTTTAGACGATTAAGACGCTCAAAAATCGGACCGTTCACGAAATCCATCTCGATCTGGCCCGGAGTCGTCAGCTCGAACTCACATTGATACTCCTTCATTACATCGTCCTCAATTTCGAAATAGTGCAGTAGCTTTCCGCCTTTTGAGTTCGCCATCAGGGCCCCTCTGCGGCTCTGATTTATCCCGTTGTGCCGGATGGCCAGGCCGGCCTTGGATAGATGAAGTTCTCGGAAACTGCCTACTCCTTTTTTGTTGTCTTTTGCTTCTACTTCGGCAACTTTTTTGACAAGATCCCGGTTCAACGTTCGAGCCGAAAAAGTAAGCCTGTATCTGCCCGCGGGAAGATTGATACCATACTCTTTGCAGGCAAGCCTTGTGGCTCCCCGTTTTCTTACCATAATCTGGTCGATGTTTTCCGTTTCCCGAATATGCTTCCAGAACGCGTCTGCAACTTTCCTGTTTTCCTGTTTCAGGACACTTTCTTTTTCTTTGTCATTGAGGGCCTGCATAGCTTCTTTTGTGTGCGGTACCGGCGGTTCTCGATGCACATAAGCCTGATAAACCGCGGGATCCCTTTGTTCACTGGTGAATGTGGTGACGAAGCGCAGTTCAAATGCCGTCTGGTCTTTGTATTTTTTGTTTAGACTTGAGATCGCGCTGAATCCATTTGCAACCGTGCGGTCGAGAACAAGATCGAGGCCGGATTCAATCTCGCGCATATACGCCGATGACATGAGACTCGGCGAATCCACTGTGGGATAAGAAGAGTCTATGTTTTCGAGAAAATACAGGTTCTCGAAGGGATCGTATATTTCGAGGTCCAGGCCAAAGAGTATCGAGCTGGTATTGGCAATTTCAAAAGGCGTAAGCAAGCGTTCCTGAATGGCCTCGCGATCTAATTTGGCGTATACCGCTTTAGCCACCGCCTTACGCTGTGAATCGCTTAATGTGTATTTGCTGTCATCCGGGGGCATCTCTTTTTCGCGAATTTGATCGAGCATGGCAACCCAGTCGCTGGCATGTTTCTCCTGGATTCCATCTTTCAGGACGGATGTAATGTCAAAACTACCCTTGACGACTTTCTTGCCATCCTTAATGCCGCCGTGACACGCGATACAGTTCTGGCGCAATATGTCGAGCTCGTTGGCGTTTGCCAAGGTGCCTAGTAACAAAACGTAAAAGGCTTTGATAAGTCTAAACATGCTTGATCCTTAGGTTATCAAGCGGTTCAAATTACCCTGGTGACCGGAAAAATTATTTAAGTCGATACCCATTTGGTTGAGGATCGAGACATAGAGATGTGACAAAGGATAACGCATCGTATCGCCTTCTTTACACTCGATCAATCCCTGGTGATTGAAGCCGCCCCCAGCAAGTATGGTCGGGAGGTATTCTCTACTGTGGCCGCCGGGGCTTGAGAACGCTCCCATAAAGAGAATGATCGTGTCCTCCAGAAGCTTATCCTTTTTCAGGGAAGTCATGAACCCGACCAGGCAATCCATGAAATGCTGTTCCAAACCTAACATGTCTTCGTAAATGTCGGTAGATTCATGGGCGCGATGGCCGAGTGCGTGGTAGCCAAGCTGGACGCCATAATTCGTCTTGTCCACGAATGGCGGTGAAGCGACAAATACTTGGCCGCGATTGTGCTGGATGCCGAGCTTGATCATTTCCAGATGCTGTGAAAATGGATCCATCACTCCCCGGCCGTGGTGATCGCTCAGGTGCAGTTTGGTATCGAAGGGTACTTCCGGTATTGGTTTGCGCGCCCATTCCAAGTCCGTGGCCAGAGCCCTCTCGTGTTCTTCCATGGATGCTACATAGGCCGCTCGGCTTTTCCGGGGCAGGGATTGACGCATGGCTCGCACGGACTGAAGTTTTTTCGCAAGCTGCTCAGTGGGCGTCTGGCCAAAGAGATGATTGTAGATCGCTTCCGGGCCGGCCTCATGCAAGGTCGGTACGGCTCGGCTGTTCTTGTTCCAGACGATCGTTTTGTTGCCCATGTGCACGCTCTTATATCGTGTGGTCTGCTGCAGGTGCTCGCTGGCTAACTGATCCAGACTTATGAAAGGACCATTGAGCTGATTCTTGTTGCAGGTCAGGATTCCGCGCCCGCCGTTATGTCCCCGGTCGATTTCGGGCTGCATGATGTTCTTGAACACCGTCAGGTCGTTGTAATGACCCTTAAGCCGTGCCAGCAAGGGTGACTTGTCAAGGTCGTCACCCTTGGGGTGGAAAGTGTGGCGATTGTAGCCGAGCATGTTAACGACGACAACCAGGTTCTTCGCTGAGGCAACTGGCATCTTTGTTGCAGGACTGCCGGCGGCGGCCAATACGTCAAACGGTCCCATGGCCCCAAGGGTGCCAACTCCGACGAGAGATCTCAGAACGTCTCTACGGTGTATCAAATTCTGGCTATTTCTTTTCGGTTTCATATCTCACTCTTGTTTTGGTTTGTGTTGTCATGGTCGCGTAGTTCGATGATTTGGATAGCTGAAATAACACTGTTCCCGCCGCCAGGCTTGGCTGAACGTTCCCGATCTTTCGCAGTCAAAACAGTCAAGTACTGGTCGGGCCCCGTGATTTTGACGTCCGTGACCACATGGGTCTGCCCGTTCACCCAGATTGCGGCATTAGGATCGGAGAGTGCCTCGTGGTAAAAGACTTCGCCCGAATCCCAGTCCGCTTCGCCCGCGGCGATAACGGCTCTGTGTACCTTGGACACGAGAAAGTTGCCCCACTTTTCGTGATCAAGCACACTCCGGCCGACTAGGAAAACTCGATACGTTCCTTTCGGCATTCCACGAAACCGCAAACCGACGACTCCGCCACCGACGAGATAATCTTTGCATAACGGCGTATCGAATACCCCCCTTGTTGACGACACTGCCCCCTTCGAAAGGTGCGGCTGACGATCCCAGGAAAAACTCCCCTTTTCTTGATGGCCATAATCGATTTCGAGCCTACAAGACGCTATCGTTCCATCGCTCATAATGAAAACACCCGATTGATCGCCATTGACAGGATTCCAGGAAACCTCGCGTTGGTCCATGAGACCAGCGGCCTGGGCTGGAGCATTCGCACCCTGATATGTGCCGTACTTCGATCCACAATCAAACTGAATGCGCAGCGGTTGCTCGCGCCACAATGAAACGGCCCGAAGCGACTCGAACGCCGGTCCATTGAAAACCGTTGGAGCGATGCCGGATTGATCCGGTTCAAGCCTCACAGCCTCCGCTTCACCCAGTCGTTCCCTGACAACAACCTTTGAATCGGCACCCTTGATCCCGATTTCCACCTCGCCTTCGAGAACATGAATGTCCACTGCGCCATCTTCGCTGACGACCATGGCGAATTCCGTTCCCAGATCGACCACTTCCGACATACGAGTATTTACCTTGAAGTGCCCAATCTGGGCCGGTGCCAGCACGACCAACTTGCCCTTTTCGACAAAACACTCCTCTTCGGAAATGATTCTCAATGCAGCCGGTCCCTCCAACGAAAGTTTCGCTCCATTCAAAAACGCAAGCTGCACAACGCCCTGCTCCAGGCGAATCCATTCATCCTCTAGTTCATCGAAATGCCTGAAGGCACGTTGCTTGGCGGACCACCGCACTTCACCGACATATCTGAGCACAGCCAATCCTTCATTATTCTCTGCAGGAACAGCATTCTCCGGCGAGGTAGATCGAGCCGTTTCGGAGCTGTCAAAAGGCTGCTCCCGGAACAGGGGGCTGAACAGGACGCCGGTGAAAACGAGTGCCGCCGCGGCCGACCAAGGGAGCCAACCTTTGATGGCCAAGCCGGTCCGTGCCTTTGCTTGCTCCACCTCTTTAAAAAGCACTTCGCCCGAAGCAAGCCGGTCGTCAACCGTCAGGTAGTCGCAATAGATCCTGCGGGCCTCCGGATGATCGCGCATAATCTCATCCAACTCCTTAAATTCCTTTTCCGTAATGGAGTCGTCGGAGAGCATTCCCAGCAGTTCTTCGAGCCGGATTCGAAATTCATTCTTCATTAGGCCCATCCCTCCTGCTCCATGCGTTTCGAGATACAATGTTGAAGCTCCTCCCTGATCCGTTGAATCCGCTTGTACAAAACATCGACGCTCAACCCTTCGCGGGTTGCCATCTCGTTGATCGATTCTTTGGTAAAATAGCGTAGATTCAACAACTCGCGCTCATCGTCATCCAAACGATGAAGACATTTGTCCAGAGCCTCCGAAAGGGCGACGTCGCGCTCCAACGAGGATTGTTCCTCCACCAGACGCCGAAACGTCTCTTCGCTGAAGGTGTACTTCAATCGGATGGCGGTCGATCGCCGGTGAATGAGCACCTGCCGATAAACGAATCGATTGGCCCATGGAAGAAAAGGTCGGGCAGGATCGAATTCGTCGAATTTGCGCCAAAGTTCCTTCAATGTTTCCTGAATGACGTCGTTGACGTCCTCTCGATTGGGAATCAGCGAACACGCAAAGGCCCGCATCGCCCGCTCATTTTGAGAGAACCGTTGTGTAAACTGAATTTGGCGCTCGTTATCTTCCATCACATTCATTGATCATTTGCGCCCGAACCCGGAACCTGACAAAAAAAGTTGGTTTATTCGAAGATTTCATGAGTCAAGTGCCCATTTCCCACCGTCTTCGAACCTTGTGATTTGCCGTCCGTCCACCTCATGATTTCATAGCATAACAGGGTTCAACGGTCGATTCCGCCGACAATGTAGCATGAGTGATCCTCCTCGCGGGTGCAGACGCCGTAATTCAGTTGCGGCTTGGCGAGGTGATTCTCCAGAGGGCCTCGTGGATGCGAATGAACTAGTCGCCATCCGCCACTGTTCACAGCGGTGACCTTTCCGGTGAAGGCAGCTGTGGGCCCCACGAAGACAGGATCGTAGATGCAAGCAGTCCAAGGGACAAGGAAAAGGACGCATTCATTTTCATTGTTCTTTTTTATCGAAGCGTATTCTTCTCGATGAAAGACCAAGTTGCCACTCCCCAGTCACCTTCAGTCATGCAAATCGGATTGTGAAGAAATTTCCTGGTTGGGTCTTTCTTGTTCAGGCAACAGGATCCGCCCGGGTAAGCATCGATATCACTGGGCAACTGAAAGTAGTCATAGGAAATCTTCAGTCGGTCGAGGGAATCACGAAACTTCTTGGTGTTAAGTCCACCCTGCACGAAACGCAACTTGAGGGATTCTTTGATCGCCTTGGTTTTCTTTCCGTATT
>Ga0255776_10005065_pt1 | contig 13763 bp, 15 predicted proteins | sample 071ome_19_FD_179974 | JGI IMG/M metagenome (GOLD analysis project Ga0255776, IMG submission 179974) | Coastal salt marsh microbial communities from the Groves Creek Marsh, Skidaway Island, Georgia - 071413AT metaG (version 2) | ecosystem: Environmental > Aquatic > Marine > Intertidal zone >... | reverse complement strand
GTTTAGGGTTTGCGTGATAATCTAATGCTGCTTGTTTTAAATCTTCAGACATTGCGAATATATCCAATTTCTAACAATGAAAAGTCCGAGAAGCATATAGAAATTGGCACTATTGAACAAGCGATAATCAACAAGAATCCTATAAATATGACATTTAACAATAAAAGGGAACTAAAAAGCTCTCATCATAGAAAACGCATTAACGAATGTTAATTAAACTGGAACTGCTGAGGGCTTTTTATTGGCAACATATAAGGTTCATAACGTGTATTTTTTCGATGGATAGCCCACCCTCGAACCTCAACCACCTCACCAGATATTTTTTTTGAGACAGAACCAGATCGAACCCATTCCGACGAAATCCTTACAACTCGATCGTTTGCAATACGAGCCCAGGAATAACGCTTTCCACGACTTAATTTCTTTATCGTCCCACGCCACAAAACAAAACCACCCCGCTCCTGATTCAGCCAATAATCCAACTGAGACCAAACCCCTAGCTTTTTAGCCCTCGCTTTTTGTTCTGCAGAATGCAAACACTCAGCGTACACAGAATCAAATTCAAAGATCTGAAAGCCAAACCCTTCCCGCAATATCTCGAATGACAACATATTCCAGTTAGCTGAACCCTGAAACCAAACATCAGCTATCAACCGTTGATATTTATCTCTCCCTTGCACTTCTATATAAACCGGACGCTCAGCCAAAACACGCGAAACAAAATCAGTGGCCTCAACAGAAAAAGGCTCACGACCATGCTTTTTGCCATAATTCATCTCCGGCGTATTTACACCAGACAATCGAACACTTTCACCCGTAGCAAGACGTAAAGTATCACCGTCTACAACCTCAACCAGACCAACCGATCTAAAGCGATCAACATCAGCAGGGATACATGTTTTAGCCTGTAGGTTAGATACAAATAATACACAAACAAAAAAGGCGCCTGAAATCAGACGCCTTTTTTTAGTAATTCTAAGCTTACTTAGAAACACTACGGTTACCGAAACGCTTCTTAAAGCGATCGATACGACCACCAGTGTCAGTAACTTTCTGCTTACCAGTAAAGAACGGGTGACAGCTAGAGCACACATCAAGATGCACATCTTTACATAGCGTAGAACGAGTTTTGAAGCTATTACCGCAAGAACAAGTAATAGTCACTTCTTCATAATTAGGATGGATATCCGCTTTCATAACGACCTCAACTATCAGTACCGCAACCTAACTCTTTTCGATAGGCACCGCACCGCAAAATGGAATTTTTGTTGTTCATCTTTTCAGCAGACTAATCAGCCAAAAAATGAGAGGGCGAATAATAACAGACCTTTCACAAAGAACAAACCTCTTTATAATAAGTCTTAAGCAAAGTAGAAAGACACTTCCCAACTTTTCAAACACTGTCCAATTTCATGCTCCAGCACACACTTATTGATTCCGACAATACAGAAAACAAAAAGCCGACCAGCCCTGTTTATTACCTAGAAATTGCTGTTAATCGACCTTTATTTCAAAACTTTACTTATTATTCGCCCACACCTGTTGAAGTTGGCAGCAGAGTTCTCATTAAAATTGGCAAAAGTTCCGAAGTTGGTATCGTCACCTCAACTCAAACCCAGATACCTGACGCAAACTTCAAAATCAAAGCTATAGATAAATTACTTGATCCCGTACCAACCTTTTCCAGAGACACATTAACGCTATTAGAGTGGGCAGCCGGTTACTACCTACAACCCCTTGGCGAGATACTGTTCACCTTCCTCCCCAAATACCTAAAAAGAGAGGAATCCCTTACCTCTTTATACAGCGATGTATATTCAAGTATCGATAGAGCTGAACAAACAGCACTTCCAAAAAATGCACACAAACAAATTGAAGCTCTCGAATTCATAACCACACACAGCCCTATATCAAAAGAAATACTTCGCAAGCATGGCATTCAAAGCCAAACACTTAAGCAACTCTTGGATAAGCAACTCATCGTTAAGCATTCCACCGCACCCAAAGCAAAACACACAAGTACTGAGAGCCCAACCTTCTTAACACTCAATGAAGAACAAAAACATGCAACTCAGGCGGTTATCCAATCAGAAGACAGCTTTAATTGCTTTTTACTTGAAGGTATTACAGGAAGCGGGAAAACCGAAGTTTACCTCAACATTAGCCAACACTTTCTGAGCCAAGGTAAACAAGTACTCTTACTGGTCCCGGAAATTGGTTTAACGCCGCAACTAGCGGACCGTCTTCAAAGCCAACTTCCATTCCCTGTCATAACATTGCATTCGGACCTGGCAAATAAAGAGCGCGCTTCAAGATGGCTGCAAAGCCATGACAGCGATCCTGTTGTCCTAATTGGAACCCGTTCAGCTGTGGCCTGCAATCTACCCAATCTCGGCTGCATCATTCTGGACGAAGAACACGACAGCTCTTTCAAACAACAGGAGGGCACTCGATATCATTCAAGAAGTCTAGCAATCAAACGAGCGCAACTGGCTGAAATCCCGATAGTTTTAGGATCGGCGACACCTTCAATTGAAACACTGATAAATACTCAGGAAGGAAAATACAAACACCTCACACTCACCATGCGAGCCACAGGCGCCACTCTGCCCGATATTCATCTGGAAGACACAAACCTCCTAGCACCTGATAAAGTTTTCCCTGAGAAAACTATCGCCTCGATTACAGAAACCCTTTCCAATCAGCAGCAGGCCCTGGTTTTTATCAATAGGCGTGGTTATGCACCCACCATGCAATGCAGCCAATGTCATTGGATTGCTGAATGCTCTGATTGTGATGTTGCCATGACCGTTCACAGATCCACCAACTCGCTAAACTGCCATCATTGCGAATCTACGTCAGCCATCCCACAAAGATGCCCTAAATGTAATTCACCCTACTTAACCGCGCTTGGTTTTGGCACAGAGCGTATAGAAAGTGAATTAACAGCATTATTTCCGAATCACCCCATTTTGAGAATGGACAGAGACAGCACTCAAAACCGGGGGAGCGTAGAAAAGATCCGGGATCAACTCAATAAAGGAGAGCCTTGCATTCTTATTGGCACTCAAATGGTTGCCAAGGGTCATGACTTCCCCAACCTAACCCTCACTGTGGTGCTCAATTGTGACAATGGTTTACACAGTCAGGACTTCCGCGCCAAAGAGACGATGATCCAAAACCTTATTCAAGTTTCGGGACGCAGCGGACGAGGAACAAAACACGGACAGGTAATAATTCAAACCAACTACCCAGATCACCCGACCTTGAAACATCTTAAAAACCAGGATTACCAAGCATTCGTTAAGGAAGAACTCATTCATAGAAAAGCTCTGGATTTGCCACCCTATGCATACCAAGCGACCATTCGCATGCAAAGCCTGATGGATAACACTGCCTATGAAAAACTTCAGACCGTTGAACAACAACTAAAACACAGCAGCCAAAGCCAACTGCATCACGACCTCATCATTTCCTATGCGATGCCGGCCAGCATTGAGAAAAAATCAAATTGGTATCGTTATCTGATTGTGCTATCTTCGCCTAGCAGAAAACGGCTACATCAATATTTGTCTTTTAGCCAAGAACTTCTGGCCAAACACCGCAGAACCAAAAAGTTAAAATGGGTCATTGATGTAGACCCTCTGGATACTCTGTAAAGCAAACCTTTATAGACCAACCAGAAAACTCTCGATTGACCTCTTCATCCTATTTTTAGAATTGACGCACGATTATTTACAGGTTTGCCATGGCTGCTCACGACTTTGCCTCCAAGAAAAAAACATCTCGCTCAAAAAGCAGTCCGAAAAAAACCGCTAAAGGCGCACCTGTAAAAAAAGCACCAGCAGCAAAAACCGCGGACACACCCGCAAAGCCAAAGAAAAAAGTACCTGCCATCATCTGGATCATCCTTGGTGTATCCATCGCCTTTGGTGGCCAGCACCTGATCAAATATCTAAAAACGAACCCGGAAGTAAGCTCTGCGATAGAGAAAGCAAATGAGACCATTGCAGAAACGACTGAAAAGGTTATTGAGCCGGTTAAGGACATCAAAGAGGAAGCACCAAGATTTGAGTTCTATGAACTTCTGAAAGAAAACACAGTAGAAGTCACCGTAGACCGCTCACAAGAACAACCCCAAAAGAAATACAACTTCATAGTCCAAGCCGGGTCTTTCAAGAAAAAAGACGATGCAGAGCGGATGCGCGCACAACTGATTCTGAACAACCTCACTAATACCACTACAGATACCATCACCACCAAAAATGGCACATGGCATCGCGTAAATGTTGGACCATTCACCAATCGCTCAAAGCTTGAAAAAGCCAGAGATGTCCTTGCCTCACTAAACATCCAAGGCTTAGTGAAGAAAGTTCCTATCAAAAATTAAACTCTTTTTTACTGACCACCTTGTTTTTCAAAAATTTAACCCTAGATATTGGTCATTAACCGAAAACAAGGAATAGCGAAATGACCACGATTTTGTCAGTAAGAAGAGACAACAAGGTCGTTATGGGCGGAGATGGACAAGTATCTCTTGGCAACACCGTAATGAAAGGCAACGCACGTAAAGTTCGCCGTTTATACAACAACAAGGTACTTGCTGGATTTGCCGGCGGTACTGCAGATGCATTCACCCTATTTGAACGGTTTGAAAGCAAACTTGAAATGCATCAAGGACACCTTGTCCGAGCCGCTGTCGATATGGCTAAGGACTGGCGCACCGACCGAGCCCTTAGAAAGCTTGAAGCCCTTCTTGCTGTTGCAGACCACACTTCCTCACTCATTATTACTGGTAACGGTGATGTTATTGAACCAGAACTGGATCTAATCGCCATGGGATCGGGTGGTTCATTTGCACAAGCAGCCGCCACTGCTTTACTTGAAAACACAGAATTACCCGCTCAAGAAATTGTTGAGAAGGGACTAAAAATCGCAGGCGACATTTGCGTATTCACCAACCAAAATCAAACCATCGAAGTTCTTGAGTATTAAGCTCTGACCATTTCAGGAAAAAGAACTCCAGGAATCACTTATTTCAGGATCAAACAATGTCAAATATGACTCCTCGCGAAATCGTTCACGAACTCGACAAGCACATCATTGGTCAGGCCGGAGCTAAACGTGCAGTTGCCATCGCACTTCGTAACCGCTGGCGCAGAATGCAGCTGGACGATGAACTTCGTAATGAAGTTACACCGAAAAACATTCTAATGATCGGCCCAACAGGGGTGGGTAAAACTGAAATTGCTCGTCGCTTGGCAAAACTTGCTAACGCACCCTTCATTAAAATTGAAGCAACAAAGTTCACTGAAGTTGGCTATGTTGGCCGTGATGTAGAATCGATCATCCGTGATCTTGCTGATATGTCTCTTAAAATGCATCGCGAGCAAGCCATGAATAAACTTCGCCATCGCGCTGAAGATGCGGCCGAAGATCGCGTATTGGATGCGTTGCTACCGCCTGCCAGATCAACAGGTTTCGGCGAAGAAGAGACGCCTACTGAAGAGAACTCAAAAACACGTCAGGTTTTTCGCAAGAAGCTTCGCGAAGGTCAGCTCGATGACAAAGAAATCGAGCTAGAAGTAAACCAACAGCCTGTCGGCGTTGAAATCATGGCTCCTCCAGGCATGGAAGAAATGACCAACCAGCTTCAAAGCATGTTCTCAAACCTTTCAGGCGACAAAAAGAAACGTCGTAAACTGAAAGTAAAAGACGCCTACAAGATGCTGGTTGATGAAGAAGCTGGCAAGCTAATCAATGAAGACGAGCTAAAGCTTGAAGCAATTCAAGCAGTTGAGCAAAACGGCATCGTATTCCTTGACGAGATTGATAAGATCGCGAAACGCTCTGAAGGTTCAAACGCAGACGTATCCCGTGAAGGTGTTCAGCGTGATCTTTTGCCACTGATTGAAGGCAGTACCATCAATACAAAATACGGCATGATCAAAACCGATCATATTCTGTTTATTGCTTCCGGAGCATTCCATTTAGCCAAGCCGTCTGACTTGATCCCCGAGCTACAAGGTCGTCTTCCAATTCGCGTTGAACTGGAAGCGCTATCGACCGGTGACTTCAAACGCATCCTTATCGAACCGAATGCTGCCATTACCACTCAGTATAAAGAACTAATGAACACTGAAGGCTTAAATATTGAGTTTACCGATGATGGTATTCAACGCATCGCTGAAGTCGCATGGCAAGTAAATGAAAAAACAGAAAACATCGGTGCACGTCGCCTTCATACTGTCATGGAGAGACTGCTTGAAGAAATCTCTTTTGAAGCAACCGAACTAAGCGCCAAGCACGCAGGTGAAGTACTGAAAATCGATGCAAACTATGTAGATAACTCCTTGGGCGAGCTCGCTCAGGATGAAGATCTAAGTAGATACATTCTTTAATCACAAACAACCCCTCAGTAATTTAAGCCCTAGCGATCAAACTACTGAGGGGGTATGCCTGCCATGAAAATCTACTATGAAAAAGCCATCAAAAATTAACTACAAGAAAGCCAGTAGAATATTGGTGCTAACCTACCCAGATCAAGAGTTTGAGTTAACGGCTGAATTCTTGCGGGTACACTCACCATCTGCAGAAGTTCGTGGCCATGGACCTCAAGAAGCCATCCTACAAATAGAAAAGAAAGACGTTGCAATTACGGGTATCGAACCTACCGGAAATTATTCACTGAAGCTTATTTTTGACGACGGCCACGATTCCGGCCTATACACTTGGGAATACTTGAGAGAACTCTCGGAAAACGAATCGTCTTACTGGAACAACTACCTAAAACAACTTGAAGAAGCAGGCGAACAAAGAGAACCAAAAGTATTCTTTAAAAGCTCTTAATCCACTTAACAACACTTTCCGACTTGAAAGAATTAACCGACGATCCAGTTATATAGCTGACGAAGCACGCCCTGCTGTTCAGATGAGCTATAACCAAACGTCCCGTATAACTTATCCTGAAAACTTCGACCGGAATCTTCCAAAACGGTTTTATTCAACTTGATGCCGTATCGTTCAAAGACGGGAGCCAAATCGTCATAGCGCTCAAGTAAATCCTGACGCGTCATTTGATAAGCATGCTCGCAAACCTCTTGGCGACCTTCAAAGCTAAAGACACTCGAAAGAAGCATAGTAGCATCATCCCTACGGGGCTGAATCAACATAATATCTGAAGACGGATACTGCTCTTCGTAAGCAGACATACCTAATTCAACCCGAGAATGAATAAAAGTGCGTAATGTTTGCCCCAAGATAGCAGCTAGACCACTTTCCCTTAGAGACTGCTTCGATTCAATACTTCCACATTCAGAAGCCGCTTCACTATCAATTGGAACCAATGGATTAATTCCAATCACCAGATCCGCACCTTCCTCCAAAGCCACGGAAGCATGCATGGCCTTAAGCAAGGTTCCATCAGCAAAGTATCGACCGTCAATTTCTACCGGGGTATAAAAACCCGGACAAGCCACACTGGCCTGAACCGCCTTTGAAATAGGAATATGATCATATCCCTTGTCACCAAAACGAATCGCCTCACCAGAATCCAGATCAGCGGCCACCAAAAAGAGCTTTCGTCTGAGTTCACGAAAATCATCCGTCCGACCATGACCGTCATAAAGGACACCCAAATAATGTGATAGCACTTCATTTGAGAAAACACCATTCGGCAAGGCTTCAACCAACCCCGTCAACGCTTCAAGCAAAGATTGATCTCCAGGTCTTGAAACCAAATGGGCTATTTTCTTGCTAATAATAGAAGGGATTTTAAGCAGGCTCTTTCCGTATTCCTTAAATGCAGGCTGGAAAAATACTTGGGGATGGAAAGGATGACCGTGAGGTTCATTAATAATGAAGATTCGGCACATTTGCGCCGTAGTGATCTGATTGGCTAAATTCGCTGCGATGAGCGCTCCACTGCTTACGCCCACATAAACATCGATATCATTAAAATCGACGCCTTCCAAACACTCATCCAGTGCTCGTAATGCGCCGATTTCGTAGATACCACTGAGAGGGCCACCGCCACCCAATGCCAGTCCAATTTTAAAGTCTTTCTGATTGGAAGGTGTCGGTTTACTCACTTGTTATCTCTCAAAACAATTTTAACAAGCTGTTATTAAAGCATTATTCTGCTTTTGTTGCAGTGGTTTTAGGCGTCGTAGCACGCTTACGGGTTGTCGTCTTCTTTGCTGCAGCAGACTTAGTCGCTGTAGTTTTCTTAGCTGCCGGTGCCTTAGCTTTCTTCAAGGCCTCGATATTCTTTTTTAGAGACTCGACCTCAGCTTTAAGCAAATCCATATCCGCTTTAGAAGGAATACCCAAACGCGTTAGCGCTCTTTGAACACGCTCATCGAATACACGCTCAACTTTATCCCAAGTACTGTTCGCACGATCGCGAACATCTTCAGCACGCTGCATCACATCGTTCTTAACATCTTCAACACGGGTATTTGCATATTCAACCTGACGCATTACACCTTCGCGACCACGCTCTTCAATTTCTTTACCGGCAGTCACAAGCGCATCAAAATACTTATTACCCTCGCCATCAGCTTTACTGAAAGCACCCAGACCTGCCAACCAAATCTGATTTGTGTATTTCTTGATATCTTGAGCAATTCGAGTTTCCGACAACGCCTTCATTCGATTGTCAGTTGCTTCTGCTGCGTCTTTAAGCTTACCCATTGTGTTAACCTCTTTAGATTCTTTTTTACTATCTTCAAACGAATCATTATCTAATAGCGCGATGCAGAACCCGAAACAAGAGGTTTAAAACTGATAGTCTAAAAACTATGAGTTTTAAAATCATGCGTTGAAACGAGTACCGCCGGTATATTACCTAAGCTAACAACGCCAATTAGAATATGCATACTAAAGAGAGTGAGACTTTTGACTAACTTACTCAAGAGTATTCACATAGTCGATGCAAGGGTCTATCCTAACCACTCAACTCAGACAGGACTGCTCATAAAGAGCGATCCAAGAGAAGCTAAAAAACAGCATTAACTATCTAAAAATAACAGTAGCTAACCTCGAATGAATCATTTACTTCAAAACGCATGGCAACCTTACCTTCTCACACCTGTAGAACTCACTTTACAAAGTCTTGAAGAAAACTGGGAAAGACTCCATATTGGAAACTCTGAGATTTTCCCTTCTATCTCCGCTCTCGAAGAACTTGTTTCAGAAAACCCTATAATAGCAGCGACTTTAGATCACGTTCCGCTGGATGAACTTTCCGGCATGCTGATCCAGGGGTGGCTCCACTTTCATCAAGGAAACTATCAAAAGGCAACACAGCTTGCATTAGCATCTGGTCTCCCGGGACTTAACCTGGCTTCCAAAGCGATGGCTATCTACGCCACTCACCTGGAAGATAATGAAACAGTAAAGCTAGATCTCTTTCGTGAAGCCATACGATTAGCAGAGCATGCTATTTCGGTAACCCCCAAACATCCGGACGCCCACTATAATCGCGCCTATGCAATGGGACGCTATAGCCAAGGAATTTCCATCACGAAGGCTCTTGCAGAAGGTTATGGCAAAGAAGTTAGAAAGAGCTTGGAAAAAACACTGGAATTAGCGCCGGAACACGCAGAAGCCCACATTGCTTTTGGAACATACCATGCAGAGATCATTAATCAGGTAGGAAAATTGGTTGCCAGCATTTCTTATGGCGCCAATAAAGACTCCGGACTTAAACACTTCAGAACAGCCTTGCGCATTGCTCCCGACTTTCCCATCGGCTATACCCAATACGCAGATGGAACATTAATGATGTTTGGGCCATCCAAACTGAAAGAAGCAAAACAGCTTTATAACAAAGCGGCCACCAGCGCCATTGCAGATGCCATGGAACAACTCGATCAGAAAAATGCCATTGATGAGCTGGAGACCATCAAATAAAGGGCTTTAAAGCGTTCTGACAGCTCATATTGCCCTTGATCCACATCAAAAAGTGCTTAATTATTGATCAAGAAAATGTAACATTGTGCTACGTTTTACAACAATGCGTTTCCAGCATCTAGGACAATTTTTAATATTGTGGCATAAAGCACTGACTACAATGATAATAATGAAAGTTAGTTTTGCCGAGCGCAAAAGCTGTCAGTAAAGGTGAGTAATACATGGTAAAGTCCAGCCATATGCACAAGCTAATCGAGCCAATCCAACAAAGCTACCAAGAGCTATTCAGTGGAGATGTGTATCTCTGTGGTAAAGCCGCGGTTTCAGTCAGAAATCACAGTGGCGTCGCTAAACACACAGTGATTGGTGTTCACGGTTTTTTGGAAAATCACTGTTACTTTACCGAGACCTACGCTCAGTCTGACATCGAGCTTATCCTGCTAACGTGTAGCAATTATCATATTCCCGTGACCGGACCAGAGCATACGCATGCTGACTGGTTTGATCACCCTGATCATCCTGAGTCATCGATCGAATATGATGCCTCTATTCTGATCCAGGCTATGGAACGTCTGGCGACGTCCAAGAACGTAAGAATCCACGGCCACTCAAGAGGCGGCGGTGTTGTTTTGGAAGCAATTAACCAGCGTCCGGAATTATTTAAAGAAGCGGAAATTGTGCTTGAAGCACCTGTTTTGCCTCAAGGCCGTATCCATCCAATGCCAAAGACCATGATTGACAATATGTCACCTAAAATGTGGCCTTGGGCACTTCGCTTATTGGAAAAAACGCCGTTAGCGACATATTCACAAGCGTTCTTTGGCGAAACTCAAGGCAGAAAGAAGCAACTGCTTGAGCACCTATTTAAAAACCCACAGAACGCGATGACGATCGTTAACAACATCCATTCAATTGAAGCCTGGATGGACAAAACCCCTACCGATGTTTACAAACACATCAAACGCGGGACGATTCTGATCCCTGAACGTGATCGTATCTTATGTAAAGAGAAGATGTTAAGCAGTGCACTAGCATCGCCAAACAACATTCGAGTTGTAGAAACCAAGGATACCAGCCACTTCATCTCATTGGATGATTCAAACTGGTTACCCCCCTTGACGATACCACTCTCTCTTCAGTAGGGTACGCTCAAATTACCCATCTTCAGTAAGTTGAGCATATGATCAAAGATAAGTTGGCGAAGCCCGTTTCCGGTCCACACGGAGAAAACCTTCGTCAGCTTCTGATCCAAAACAGGGAACGACATAATCAGCCTTTATCCGCCAATAGACATCAAGCATTACAGCATTTGATGGCTTGGCAGACTCAACGCCTAAAACAGACACACCAAGATCTTTTCCAATCTCAGCGATATCAAAAAGCTGCCTGGTATTTTGTCGACGACCTTTATTTCTCTCCCACGGCAGTGCAACGAGATAGAGACCTGGAACGTGTTTTTCCGACGCTGGTAAAACTATTGCCGGATGACACGCTGGAAACCGTCGCCAACGCAATCAAACTTAATATTCTTTCAGCAGAATTGGATCAGCAACTGGCAGAACTTCTATTCCTGAGTGATAACAAGGCGCAACTCCATAGTCCTGAGATCCAAGACCATCATTACGCTGAAGCCTATATTGAAGCCGACGCAGCGCACCACAGACGCCAACAACTGGATCTCATCCAACAAATAGGCCACGACCTCGATCGACTGGTTCGCTTTCCGTTCATTTCTCTGACGTTGAAATTAATTCGAAAGCCGGCGCATAAGAAAGGACTGGGCAGTCTGCACGATTTTCTGGAACGAGGGTTTAACACCTTCAAGGAATTAGGCGGAGCAGACGAGTTTATGGAAATCATCGTCTGCCGAGAGAGTAAGATTCTGGATAACCTTAATCAGGGTAAGAGCAATCCATTTGATATTTAGGATGCTTAACGAAGCTCTTTTTCGAAATAGGCATGAATCTCGCGCTCAACCACTGATTTGAATGGTCTCATTAACAACGCAAGCTCTACGTATACTTCAAGCGTATCTTCCGTTACATCAAGGAAGCCTTTCACTCCAGTACGATGAAACTCGAGTTTATTGCCTTTCCACTGATACTTGGCATCAAAACGATCAGACAGCATTTCAGCCAACTGTTCAGCATCTTTAAGTGCTTGCTCAAGTCCCAATTTATGATTCTTTTTAACTTGTATTTTAGCCATACCACCAAACCGACAGAAATATCAGGCGGAGCATTCTACCCTAAAGCCGTTCATTTCAACAAATTGACCTTTATCAAAAGACAAATGCCTGCATTGGAGGTTAGAATAGCCCGAATTTGACGTTTCAACAGGATAACTTTCGACAACCGAAAGAACAGATCTATGACAGAACAAGATAAAACGACGCACTTTGGCTATAAACAAGTGCCGGTTAACGAAAAAGCAAACAAAGTTGCAGATGTTTTCCATTCCGTAGCCAGCAAATATGACATCATGAATGACTTGATGTCCGGTGGTGTTCATCGTCTATGGAAGCGTTTCACTATCGACCTGAGCGGCGTTCGTAAAGGACAACGCGTACTCGACATCGCAGGTGGAACTGGCGATCTAACCAAACAGTTTTCCAAGCTGGTTGGCAGCGAAGGCCAAGTTGTATTAGCGGACATCAACAGCTCAATGCTGGAAGTTGGACGTGAGCGTCTAACAAACCTTGGTTTAACCAACAATATCGAGTACGTTCAAGCCAATGCCGAAAGCTTACCTTTCGACGACAATTCATTTGACGTAATCACCATCGCTTTTGGCTTAAGAAACGTTACAGACAAAGACAAAGCGCTTCGCTCTATGCTTCGCGTACTGAAACCAGGCGGCCGCTTATTGGTTCTGGAATTCTCCAAACCAACCAACCCTCTGCTAGAAAAAGTCTATGACACCTACTCATTCAGCTTACTGCCGAAGATGGGACAACTGGTTGCTGGAGACGCAGAAAGCTATCAGTACCTTGCTGAATCCATCCGAATGCATCCGGATCAAGAAACGCTGAAAGACATGATGAAGGACGCAGGCTTTGCTCGTTGTGATTATCACAACATGACAGGTGGTGTCGTTGCCCTTCATAAAGGCATCAAGCCCTAAGGCCTAACGTTCATGTTTGAAATGGTGTCGACCGCAACACTTGCATTGATGGAAGGGGTAATTAATCAGGCCATCAAGCAAGACCCTGTCACTCAAAACAAGCTATCTAAATTGGATGGCAAAGTGATAGCTTTTTGTCTGAAACAACCCAAAGTGGTTATCTATGGGATGTTTACTCAAGACAGCGTTCGACTCCTTAACAACTATGAGTGTGTTCCTGAGCTGACGATTACAGGCGCCAGCTTCGATTTCTTACAGTTAGCCCTGGCCGATGATCATAACAGTGCTTTGTTCAGTAGTAGAATCCGAATGGATGGCGATGAGCATCTCGCTCAAAAGCTAATGGCGATCGCCTTGGGACTTTCCATTGACTGGGAATATCTACTTGCCAAGCTGACAGGCGATGTCCTTGCCCATCAAATTGGAAATGGTTTTAGATCGTCAACCCGATGGTTGAAAGCCACCCATCAAAGCATGACCGCGAACGTAGAAGAATACATTCATCATGAGCTGAGAACCTTACCTCATGAAAGCGAAATAGATTATTACTGCGAACAAGTTACGTCACTGAGACTCATGGCCGATCGACTATCAGCCAGAATTAAATTGCTGGAACAGCAGCACGCCCCCAAAGAAAAATCGACTGAAATAACAGAACAAAACCAAGGAGTATCCGGTGACGAGTCTTAAACGAATTTTGGTGATCATTTGGGTTATCAGCAAAT
>Ga0255776_10005061_pt1 | contig 13768 bp, 8 predicted proteins | sample 071ome_19_FD_179974 | JGI IMG/M metagenome (GOLD analysis project Ga0255776, IMG submission 179974) | Coastal salt marsh microbial communities from the Groves Creek Marsh, Skidaway Island, Georgia - 071413AT metaG (version 2) | ecosystem: Environmental > Aquatic > Marine > Intertidal zone > Salt... | reverse complement strand
ATGCTTGATCACAGATGCGCTTCAGTGTTTTCAGGCGGTATTGTGCATCAAATCCATCCGCGGCTGTTTTGGATTCCGCAGTGCCTATGATGGTTCTGATGACTTCCAGCATGGAATCAGCCTTCACATCTTGGGTTGCGAGCCAGCGTTCTGCCACCCATGGCCCTTCATACAAAAGCTTGGCGGCTTCAATAAAGGGTTCAAAGTCGATGGTTTGAGCGGTTCCACCTAATGCTTCTAGCTGCTTAATGGATTGCTTGTAGAGTGCTTCGGTTTCCTGATCACCCTGAAAGTCGAGAACAGAAGGCACGCCAAAGGTGAAGTTTTTGCTGCCGTCGGTAATTCGGGTTTTTTCAAGCCGTTCTTTTTGGAAGTACCGCAAACGATTGTAATGGGGATTTGCGCGGCTATAGCAATCTTGAGGATCGAAACGGGCGGCCACTTCAAGCACCGTAGCCGCATCTTCACAGTTTAAGGTAAAGATCGAAACGCAATCGAGGCTCTTACACGCGGGTACAACGCCGGTGTTACTTAACAGGCCTCGGGTTGGCTTATGACCTATGAGATTGTTTAACGCCGCAGGTACCCGACCTGAACCTGCTGTGTCCGTACCCAAGGCAAAACTTACCTGCCCAAGAGCGGTAGCGATGGCTGAACCAGCGCTGCTGCCGCCAGAGATGTAGTCTGGATTAAAGGCATTTTTACCTTCGCCATAAGGCGAGCGCACACCCACCAGACCCGTGGCAAATTGATCGAGATTGGTTTTGCCAAGAGGAATCGCGCCCGCTTCAATCAGCGTGTTCACGACAAAGGCACTCTCGGCTGGTAGGTAACTAAAGTCCGGACAGGCTGCGGTGGTGTTTACGCCAGCCAAATCGATGTTGTCTTTGATGGCAAAAGGCACGCCGTAAAGTGGCAATTCTTCCGGGCTGGATTGATCCAGCTTCTCAAAGTAGGGCTCTAGCTGATCCATAGTCAGCAAACTGATCCAGGCGTTGTAATCGGCTTGTTGTTGAGCTTGTTCGAGCAATTCGCTGATCAAGGCACGAGGGGTAATCGTACCTTGTTGATATTGGGCTTTTACGTGATTCAGAGTTAAATCGTAAGTCATAATGAATTCCTAACTAATATGTCCTTAATTCTCTTTAATCCAGACCAGTGATTGGCCCGCAGTAACGGCTTGGCCTTGTTGCTTCAGAAGGTTCTCAACGGTGCCGCTTTTCGATGCGAAGACTTCAATTTCCATCTTCATGGATTCAAGAATCATCAGTCGATCGCCTTTGTTAACCTGTTGTCCGGTTTCAACCTCCACCTGCCAGACGCTGCCGGAGACCGGGCTGTCGATACCGATTAAATGCTCAGGGATTTGGTCCTGATCTTGTTCGTCCGATTCGGCTTCTTCTTGCTCGTAGGTCAGCAGGCCTTTTTCTTTCCAGTCTTCCAGCTCTTGATCGAAGGCGGAGCTGCGTTGATTCTGGAACCGACTGATGGACTCGGATTCTTCATCAAGAAAGGCTTGGTATTGATCAAGATCGAATTCGGTTTCTTCGATGCGAATCGGGTATTTACCCAGCGGGAAGTCCTGACGGATCTGTTCCAGTTCGGATTCTGACACCGGATAGAAACGGATTTGGTCAAAGAAGCGCAGTAACCAGGGCTGGCTGAAGGCTTCGGAGCTTCGATAGCGATTCCACATCTGTAAGGTACGACCAACAAACTGGTAACCGCCAGGGCCTTCCATACCGTAGATACACATGTAGGCGCCACCAATACCGACTGAGTTTTCGGCTGTCCAGGTACGGGCGGGGTTGTATTTTGTGGTGACTAAGCGGTGTCTTGGATCAAGAGGCGTAGCGACCGGTGCACCAAGGTAAACGTCACCTAATCCCATCACCAGATAGGACGCATCAAAGACAATGTCTTTCACCTGATCAAGGGATTCAAGGCCGTTGATTCGGCGAATGAACTCAAGATTACTCGGACACCAAGGGGCATTAGAACGTACGGATTGCACATATTTGTCGATGGCTTGCTGACAGGCTTTGTCATCCCAACTTAATGGCAGATGGACAATACGAGAGCTGACTTTCGGGCTCGGTTGCTGTGTTAATTCATCACAGGCTTTGCGCAGATGGTTTAGCAGTGCTTCAAGCGATAAGGTCAGCGGTTGGTAATGAATCTGAAGGGAGCGAATACCCGGGGTTAATTCATCAATGCCAACTAACTTGTTGTCTTCAAGCCAAGTCATCAAGGCGTGCACCTGAAAACGGCGCTTGATATCCAGTTCCAATGGGCCAAGCTCAACTAAAACGAAGTGATCGCCCGCTACACGAATGACCAGCTCGTCGTCCATTAATGACAAGGTTTCAACGATTGGCGAAGGCAGTTGATCAATCTGAACTTCCGGGAAGGTCAGAGCGTTATCTGAGTTAGAAGCTTCAGTGGCATTAGCCAGGAAAACTTGAGATTGCTGGGCTTCCAGTGCATTGGCTTCTTCGATGCTAACCGGTTGGAAACGAATCTTGTCACCGGCCTTCAATTGCCCCAGTTTCCAGAGTTCGGAATTGATCACGGTAGCAGGGCAGACGAAGCCACCTAAAGATGGGCCATCAGGGCCCAGAATCACTGGCATGTCGCCTGTGAAATCGATGGTGCCGAAAGCGTAAGCGTTGTCGTGAATGTTGGATGGATGAAGGCCCGCTTCACCGCCCGTTGTTCTTGCCCATTCAGGTTTCGGCCCGATCAAACGGACACCTGTTCGGCTGGAGTTGTAGTGTACTTCCCAATTGGCATCAAAGAAGGTTTGAATGTCTGAGGGTTTAAAGAACTCCGGTGCGCCATGAGGACCATAGATGACCTTGATGACCCAGTTTTTCGTGATGCCAGGCAGTAACGCCTCATGATCACTGATTTCAATCGGTTCTGAACTCTCTCCACCAGACAAGTGAAGTACGTCGCCAATGCGAAGTGCACGACCCACATGACCACCAAACTGACCCAAGGTAAAGGTAGATTTTGAACCTAGATAATCCGGGCATTGAATACCGTCTGATACAGCCAAATAGCTGCGTGCGCCAGCACCTGTGATCTTACCAATTTCAAGCAAGTCACCGGCGGCTAAGTCAATCACCTGGTTGTTGGTGATGTTATGTTCTGAGCCGTCTGATTTGGTCAGTAGGATTTCAATGTCAGCCCCTGTGACAACGGCTTTGGTGGTGTGATTGAATTTCAGTGTTGGCCCATTCATGGTGATTTCAAGACCTGCGGCTGAACTGTCATTGCCTAGCAGTAGGTTGGCCAGACGGAAGCTGTAGTTATCCATAGGCCCTGAAGGCGGCACACCAATGTGCCAGTAACCAGTGCGAGCCGGATAATCCTGAATGGTGGTTTGCGTACCGGCATTCATCACTTCAAAGCTGTTCGGCTGATAGCTGTGACTGGCCAGAGTATGGGTCAACAATTCACCCGACTGGCACACGTCACTTTCAATAATGCTTCGAAGGTAAGTGCGATTGGTTTCAATGCCATAGATAGACGCGTTTTCCAGCGTTTCATCCAGTGCTTCCAATGCACGTGCACGATCTTCTTTATGACAAATCACTTTTGCCAGCATGGGATCAAAATACGGCGGGACTTCGGTGCCTGATTCCAACCAATGATCAATGCGAAGACCTTCGGTCTGCTCAGGCCAGACCACTTCACTTAATAGGCCGGCACTTGGGCGGAAGTCGAGGTTGGGATCTTCCGCATAGACACGCGCCTGAACGGCATGGCCGGTAGGTGATAATTCGGTTTTCAGTTGAGTTAGGTCGCTTAGTTCTCCTGCGGCCTGCTTCACCATCCAATCCACCAGATCGACGCCCCAGACTTCTTCGGTGACACCGTGCTCCACCTGAAGGCGGGTGTTTACTTCCAAAAAGTAGAATGGATTATCCGAATCTTTAGCTTGTGTATCGTAAATAAATTCAACGGTTCCGGCATTACGATAGTTTACCGATGCCATCAAACGCTCGGCGGTAGAATGAAGTTTTTGGCGGATAGTTTCCGGTAAATTGGGGGCAGGGGTTTCTTCCAGAACTTTTTGGTTGCGACGTTGAGCAGAACAGTCACGTTCACCCAGAGACACGGCGGTGCCTTTGCCATCACCAAAGATCTGAACTTCAATGTGACGAGCGGCAGCAATGTATTTTTCCAGGAAGACGCCATCGTTGGCGAAGTAATTACTGCTTAAGCGTTTTACCTTGTCCCAGGCGTCATCTAGAACGTGTTCTGATTCGCACACCTGCATGCCGATTCCACCGCCACCGGCCGTACTTTTCAGCATCACTGGGTAGCCAACCTGATCGGCCCATTCCAAGGCTTGTTGTTTGTCGTTTAGCAGAGGTGACCCCGGTACCAAGGGTACATTGGCGGCTTCGGCGGCCTCACGCGCCTGGTGCTTGAGACCGAATAACGTCATTTGTTCGGGTGTAGGGCCAATGAACGCGATGCCTTGCTGCTCACATTGGCGAACAAATTCTGTGTTCTCACTCAAAAAACCATAGCCGGGATGAATGGCATCCACCTGATGCGCTTTGGCAATGGTTAGAATTTTTTCGATGTTTAAATAGGTTTCGTCTACTGAACCTTCGCCGAGATTAATGGCAATGTCGGCATGCTGTACATGCAATGAAGAGGCATCGGCTTGATGATAGATAGCGATGGATTTGATGCCTGACTTTTTCAGTGTACGAATAATTCGTGTGGCGATTGCGCCTCGGTTTGCAATCAAAACGGTGTTAAACATGGATGTGCTCATGATTGTTTGTTCCGTTTTGCGGGTCGTCCCGCCTTGATAGGGGCAGTTCAGGTCGTCCTGAACCTTAAAGCTATTACGATGGCTCATAACGCTTTAAATATTTGTATGTTTGATTATTTGTCCCAAACAAGAAACTCAACCGGTGTCGGGTTGTAGCCATTGCACGGGTTATTCAGTTGTGGGCAATTTGACATCAATACCACCACATCCATTAAGGCTTCTAACTCAACGTATTTTCCCGGACCTGAAATGCCATCAGCAAAGGTTAAGCCGCCCTCTGGGGTCACAGGTACGTTCATAAAGAAGTTAATATTGTGAGTGATGTCGGCTTTGGTTAGGCCATATTCTTCATGTTCCTGAATGGCTAACATCCAACTGTCTCGACAAGCGTGCATACCACGTTTATCTAGATCGTATCGAACGGTGTTGGATTCAGTGGCGCATGCGCCGCCTACCGTGTCATGACGACCGCAGGTGTCAGCAACGATTTTAAGAAGATCGTTGTTCTCATTGGTCTTCAAAATACTGCCTGTGGTTAGATACAGATTGCCTTGCTCACGAATGGTGTCCGTTGCGCTGTAGCGTTCTGATGGATCGTCAGCGTTGTAAAACAAGGTGTCAGCGGCTTGATTGCCTTCCAAATCTAATATGCGAAACGTCTGACCTTTTTTGATCCGCTTGATGAAGTAATCACCGGCATCCACGGTTTCAGTAAAGACTGCGTTTTCTGGTGCTAATGCACTTTCTTTAATCATGATGTTTGTTCCTGCCTGTTCTTAAACGGCTTCTAAAGATAGGTTGGTTAGCTAATACCGAAGTGATAAAGGGCGTTATTTTCAAAGCCTCTTCGGTTTTCATCGCAAGCGTTCAAACAGAAATCATCTTCCTGAAGAGGCTCTGCTTTAGTCAGCTCAACTTCGACAATCCCTTTTGGGTATTCGCTACTGTCATTAAGAGGGTGAGGGCAGGTATGCAGCATGACCAAGGTGTCCATCTCAAAACGAAGCGTCAGGTTGTCACCGGCGTGGGCTTGTCTTGAGAGAGACAGATTGCCTTGTGCATCGGCGCTTACTTCACTGAAGAAATTGGTATTGGCGGCCATGTCTTTGCGGCCAAGATCGTATTTCGCCATCTCAACCAGAAAGCTGTCGTAACCGTTTTGTTTCCAGTTATTTCGTTCTGTCTGGTAGTCACGCGAGCCATATTGCTGGCTGACTTTGTCGGCATGAGAGTTACCACAAACTGTGTCATGCCAACCAAAGGTGTCATCCACGATAGAACAGAAAATACGGCCCATGTCGGAATAGAGGCAGTGTCCTTTGGTGAGCTTGAAGGTGTGCTGACACTTTAGAGTGTCGGGTGCGTTGTACTTCTCCATCAATTGATTGGGGTTGAAAAACAACATGGCGACGTTGCTACCGCCAGTGATATCGGTGAGCTTCAAGGCTACACCTTTGCGAACCATCAATGACCAGTGTTTGCCGGTGCTCAGCTTAGTACGGTAGCTCGCGGCAGGGTCTGATGGGTTTACTACATTAAGTGACATGTTCACTCCGAATCTTTAAGTGCAAAGCAGTGATGACACGTGCTTCACTTCAAATACTTTGACCTGGTTGAACGCGCCTTTTAAGCGGCTTCAACGATGGATTTATCAAAGCTTTGTTTAATTTGTTGATAGTCTTGGTGATCGGTTTTGCCGACCGGTAAATCAAAGGTAATGGTGCTGCCATAACGTTCTGGTGCATGTGGGTCATGACGCGTTTTGTCGAATACCCAAAGACGCGTTCCCAGATAGAAGCCTTCGTGCAGATCATGGGTCACCATAAAGATGGTCAGCTTGTGTTTTTTCCAGAGGTCTAACACCAGCTTATGCATGTCTTTACGAATGCCGGGATCAAGGGCACCAAAGGGTTCGTCCAATAACAGAATGCGTGGATGCTTGATCAATGCCTGGGCGATGGCCAAACGCTGTTGCATACCGCCAGAAAGTTCGTGCGGGTATTTATAGCCTGCGTCCTTGAGCCCCACGGCTTCCAGCCAATGATCCGCTTCTTCCAGTGCTTTCTTGCGTTCCTTGCCGAATAAACGGCCAAACACAGGGCCGAACAAACCTTTCTTTTCGAACTCACGACCAATGGCGACGTTTTCTCTGACGTTGAGGTGAGGGAAGACCGAATACTTCTGAAACACAATGCCTCGATCCGGCCCTGGCTCGTCATGGATAGGTTGCCCATCCAATATCAACTCACCTTGAGAGACTTGCTCTGTGCCAAGAAGAAGTTTGAGGAAGCTGCTCTTGCCACACCCAGAAGTGCCCACAAGGGTTACAAACTCACCTTCATTAACCGTTGCATTGAGTTGATCAAGTACGATGTGATCGCCATAACTCTTGGTCAGCCGATTCAGTTCGATCAGAGGCGTTTGAATCGTTGTCTTTGTCATCTTCTACTCCGATGTGTAATTTCCTGAATCAGCTATTTCGCCGAGTGATACCAAGGGAAGGCTTTCTGGCTTAACTTGACCAGTAACCAGTCCAGAACAAAGGCCAGGAAGGTAATCCAAACCACGTACGGAAGAATCACATCCATCGACATATAACGACGAACCAGAAAGATGCGATAACCCAAACCATCGGTTGCTGCAATGGCTTCAGCTGCGATCAGGAACAACCAGGCTGCCCCCAAACTCAAACGAACTGCATCGAGTAATCGAGGTAATAGCTGAGGCAAAACCACTCGGAACATAATTTGGCTGGTGTTGGCACCCAGGGTCTGGGCTTTCACCAACTGCTCCGACGGCAGCTCTTTGGTTCTTTGATATAGATCGCGAATCAAAAAAGGCGTGATGCCAATAACGATCAAGACCACTTTGGACAATTCACCTAGGCCGAACACGATGAATAGCATGGGTAAAATGGCCATGGGCGGAATCAAGGATATGGCCGTCACCAGAGGGGTGAGCGGTGCGCTCAGTAACGGAATTGCGCCCGTTAATAAGCCTACGACGAGACCTATTAACGCGGCAATTGCGATCCCGGTAAACAAACGTTTCAAACTGCTTTGGGTGTCTTTCCAAAACAGATATTCACCGGTTCGCTTACTGGGAGTGAACGCCATCCGATCCACCGCCTGATGTATCTCGGTAAAACTTGGCAGCAGCTTATCTCTAGGATTTTCGGCCTTTCTCATCTCTGAGCCCCACTGATAAGTGAGTAGCAGAATGATGAAGGGGATAATTCCCAGAAGCACCAGCCAAGGCCGAGAAGGCGTTTGGTTGATCAGACGTTTCATAATTACAGTTTGCCTTCTGCAGCCATCGTCATGAAGCTTGGATCAAAGCGCAGTTTGACGTTGTTGCTGTCACCAAATACACCGCTTGGTGTTTCAATGCCGATGAAACCAGCGTCAGGCGCGCCTTCACCTAGCAAACCGTGTTTGAAGGAAAACTCTGCTACGTATTGCATGGTCTTTTTAAGTTCAGGGCTCTGAACAAATTCAACCGCTTCCGATGGCTTGTAGAACATCTTGGTGGAGGCTAATTGGGCTTCGTATCCTGCTAAATCGGTACCTGATGCTTTACCCATGTGTTCACGAACTGCTTTATCCGCCGCCATTTTTTCCATGATTTCATACCAGGCGCCAGTTAATGCTTTACCCAGTTTAGGATTGGCTTTCAGGGTTTCGGTATTTACTACCAAGGTGTCGATGATTTCGCCCGGAATTTGAGAACTGTCGAATACCTTGGTGCTGTTTGGCATATCCAGGATTTCGCTCACCAGTGGGTTCCAGGTGGTTACCGCTGTAACGTCAGAGGTGGTGTAGGCAGCGACCATGTCCGCGTCGGATGTGTTCACAACCGTGACGTCTTTCTCTGAAAGATTTACTGATTCCAAACCGCGAGCTAACAAGTAGTGAGACACACTTAACTCAACCAGATTGATGTTTTGACCTTTCACGTCGGCCAAAGAACTTTTGTCTTTCAGAATGACTGCGTCATTTCCATTAGAGAAGTCACCAACGATCAAAGCTGTTGAATCAAGACCGCCCGCCGATGGAATGGTTAAGGCGTCCATGTTGGTCATAGTACAGGCGTCGAATTCGCCCGCAGTGTATTGGTTGATGGACTCGATGTAGTCGTTGATCTGAACCACATCAATATCGATGCCGTATTTATCTGCCCATTTGTCGACGATGCCGGAAGTGTCACCGTATTCCCAAGGCATCCAGCCAACATAAATGGACCAGCATACTTTGAAATCTTCTTTGGTGTCTGCTTGAACCGCTGGTGCGTACGCAGATGAAAGGCCAGCGGCTAGAGCTGAGGCAAGGGCAAGGCTTTTAAAGGTTTTTTTCATGGGAACTCCCAAGTGTTTAAGGTTACATGGTTTTTAAAATACAGAGGCATTCCTGGCATTTGCGCCATTGTGTCCTCCCGGGCTTTTGTCCCGCCGTGTAACCTTCCTGCAAAGTAAATTAAGACCGTTTACTGTGCATTTCACTTGAAAGGTCGATAGCTCTCGGACCAGTCATCGGTGTCTCGCGTCGTCTCTTTTTTAAACTTAGAGCGGACTACCCATCGGAACCCTAGCTATCCATTTTCAAATTGTATTTTGTGAGATCATCAAATGTTCGCTGAAGAACTCACAGACTTTCACAATGGCCGAAGCCAAGAATGCCTGGTAATAAATTATTAGCTAAAGCTGTGCCACTTTTTAAGTTGTTGAATTTTATAGGTATTCTATAATCGGCTGTTTTGGTGATGTTTGCTTTTGGTGCAAAACTATCCATATGGTCAGATGTGGCGCGTTATTAACCTGATCGAATACGGGATGTCGCTGTGATTGTTTTTGTGACTTTTTTTGTGAGTGGTGTTGTGGACTTATTCAGAGATTCCCATACAAGGTTGGTCTATCCTTAAATCAACGCTATTGAGTTGTAAGTTGGTATGTTGAGAATCATCACTACGTGTCTGTTGCTCGTTTTTTCACTGACAAGTGTCTCTTCAGAAAAAGTCTATTTGAGCTCCCTTGAGTGGCCTCCGTATTCTGGTGAGCAGCTGCCGGAAGGGGGCGCTTCCATTGCTATTGCCAAAAAAGCCTTTGAAGTGATGGGGTATGAGCTTGAGGTGAGTTTTTATCCCTGGTCTAGAGCCGTACATAAAGCGAAAGATCCTCGATCCCGTTATGCGGGTTACTTTCCTGAATATTACTCTTCTGAGTTGGAAGCGGACTTCTATTTCAGTGATGTGATTGGCAGTGGGCCTTTGGGGTTGATTGAAAATGTTGATCAACCGATCTCGTGGGATGCTATCAGTGATCTCAGTAAATACTCTGTTGGTGTGGTTCGTGATTATGTCAATACCAAGGCATTCGATCAAGCGGTTAAGCGTGGTGACCAAGAGGTGCAGGAAGTGACCTCGGATAAACAAAATATTTTCAAGGTGGCAGGTGGACGTTTGCCCTTGGCGATTATCGATCACTATGTGTTTGATTATTTAATGTCTACAGACATAAGCTTGGCGAATTACAAAGATAGGGTGCAGCTGAATGGCAAGCTGTTGGAAGATAAATTGCTGTTTGTTTGCTTTAAAAGAAATAAGCAGGGCAGTGAATTACAAAAGATCTTTAATGAAGGGTTATCTCAGTTAGATGTGGATCAATTGATGCAATCGTATTTTGAAGCGCTCGGGGTTAAGCCTCAATAAGCTCTTAACTCAACGTCAGGTGTGATGTTAAAAGAGCGTGTTCTTGTCAGCTGATAGGATCGAACATAAAAAAGGCCAGCATTAAGCTGGCCTTTTTGTTTTCAAATCAGTCTGAACTGATCTGATGGGCTAAGTGTTGGCTTAGTCCTTGATCATCTTATTGATGATCTTGTTGAAGCTAACGCTTGGGCGCATAACTTTCGCAGCGACATAGTCGTCTGGATTGTAGTAGCCGTATAGCTCAACTGCTTTACCTTGTGCCTTACTGAATTCAACAACGATGTCGTCACGAACGTCAGTCAGGTCTTCTTTCATCTGAGCGAACAAGGCTTTCAAATCAGCGTCTTTGTCCTGACGAGCAAGTTCTTGTGCCCAGTACAAGCAAAGATAGAAGTGACTGCCTCGGTTATCCAGACCACCAACTTCACGTTGAGGTGACTTGTCACGCTCAAGGAAGTGACTGGTTGCATTGCTAAGTGTTTCAGCAAGCAACAAGGCTTTCGGGTTGTTGGTCTTTTGGCCCAGATCTTCTAGAGATACTGATAGAGCAAGGAATTCACCCAGTGAGTCCCAACGCAAGTGACCTTCTTCTGCAAGCTGCTGAGCGTGCTTAGGTGCAGAACCGCCAGCACCTGTTTCATACAAACCACCGCCTGCAAGTAGAGGAACGATAGAAAGCATTTTAGCACTGGTGCCTAGCTCAAGAATCGGGAACAAGTCAGTTAGGTAGTCACGAAGTACGTTACCTGTTACTGAGATGGTGTTGTCACCGGCTTTAACGCGTTGAAGGGTATAACGAATTGCTTCAACAGGTGCTTTGATCAGAATCTCAAGGCCTGATGTATCGTGATCTTTTAGATACTTCTCAACCAATGAGATTAGGTTTGCATCGTGTGCACGTTCGCTGTCTAACCAGAATACGGCTGGTTGGCCAGTTGCTTTTGCACGGCTAACCGCAAGCTTAACCCAATCCTGAATCGGTGCGTCTTTGGTCTGACACATACGCCAGATGTCACCCGCTTCAACGTCATGAGACATCAGAGTTTCACCCGCCTGGTTTACAACGCGGATTTGACCGTCTGCTTCAGGGATGAACGTCTTGTCGTGTGAACCGTATTCTTCAGCTTTTTGAGCCATCAGGCCAACGTTGGATACGTTACCCATTGTTGGAACGTCGAATGCGCCATTTTCTTTACAGAATTGGATGGTTTCTTCAAAAATACGTGAGTAACAACGATCAGGAATCATTGCTTTGGTGTCTTGTAGACGACCGTCGTGGTTCCACATACGACCAGAAGAACGAATACATGCTGGCATAGATGCATCAACAATAACGTCGTTTGGTACGTGAAGGTTGGTGATGCCACGGTCTGAATCAACCATTGCAAGATCAGGCTGCTCTTTATATACCGCTTTGATGTCAGCTTTGATTTCTTTCTGCTTGCTGGTAGAAAGCGATTTGATCTTGGAGTAAACATCACCAAGACCGTTGCTTGGATCTACACCAATCTTCTCAAAGGTGTCAGCGTGCTTGTCGAAGACATCTTTGTAGTAAACTGTTACAGCGTGACCGAACATGACTGGGTCAGAAACTTTCATCATGGTTGCTTTCAAGTGAAGAGAAAGCAGAACGCCTTGTTCTTTTGCATCTGCAATTTCTTTCTCATAGAAAGCACGCAGCGCTTTAACGCTCATACGGGTTGAGTCAATTACTTCGCCCGCTTGCAGTTTAGTCGATGCTTTAAGAACGCTAACTGAACCGTCTTTCGCTACGAATTCAATTTTTACGTCGTCTTCAGCAGGCATGATTACTGACTGCTCGCTGCCGTAGAAATCATCGGCATCCATGTGAGCTACATGCGATTTTGAATCTGAAGACCATTTACCCATTGAATGTGGGTTGTTCTGCGCGTACTGCTTAACTGGTGCAGCAACTCGACGATCTGAGTTACCTTCACGAAGTACAGGGTTTACAGCACTGCCAAGAATCTTACCGTAGCGCGCCTTAATTTCTTTTTCTTCGTCCGTTTCAGCTTCTTCAGGATAATCAGGAATATCATAGCCCTGAGACTGAAGTTCTGTAATAGCGTCTGATAGCTGAGGAATAGAAGCAGAGATGTTTGGAAGCTTGATGATGTTTGCTTCCGGGGTCTTGGCCAACTGGCCTAATTCTGCAAGGTCATCTGACTGTTGTTGCTCTTCTGTCAGATTTTCTGGGAAGGCTGCGATGATTCTTCCTGCCAGAGAGATATCTCTGGTTTCAACATTAATACCTGCCGCCTTGGTAAAGGCTTTAATAATAGGTAATAGTGAGTAGGTTGCGAGAGCCGGAGCTTCATCCGTTTTGGTGTAAATAATTTTAGCGTTTGTCATTCTTCATCCTGAATTGCTTATGGCTGTGAAATCAGGGGGCTCATTTAAGCTTGGTGTTAAGAAATTGGCTTGTGGCCGTTCCTAACAAATTGAGCCTTTTCTTCATTACATCTTTTAATAGCGGGCAACATTATATCAGAAGAAATGTTGCAATGAGATTGATATGTTGAAGTGATTATAGACAAAATTTCCCGGTTTTCAGGAAATATGCGTTAAATAGGTGCGTGTAATGCAAAGCTTTGGTGCGATTGGGTTTTTATGATGCAAGGTTGTGCAGGGTTGCATGCTGTCACGATAAGGGTGGAAGTAGTATGAATATAACGTGATTGGTTTTTACTCCCAGTCTTAGGGGTAAAAACACAGTCGGTAACACGATAATCCAGAGGTTTCCTAGATCTTGATTAATCTCTGTTTCGACTTCGCTCTGCTGGTACGTAAAGTTGCTCCAGTAAGTAAGTTTTGAACTCTTCCGGGTAACTTTGTTTATCTAATGCAGTTTTCATGCAAAGCAACCAGGCGTCTCGTTCGGAAGGCCCGATCTCAAGATGTCTGTGCGCGACAGGGATTCTGATGGAACCGTATTTTTCACTGAACAGCTTAGGGCCGCCTAACCAGCCGCAAAGGAAACGGGTTAACTTGTCTCTTGAAACTGTTAAATCCTGATTATGCATCTCTAAAATGGTCTTTGCTTCCGGCAGCGTAGCCATGGCGTCATAAAAGTCATCGACCAGTTGTTTAATGCCATTAAATTCTCCTGCCGCTTTAAAAGAAGCGTCTTCTTTTCCGTAGGGTAGAGATGTGTTGCTCAAGATCTTCTCCTGTCTTTCACTATGTAAATCGTCGCAGAATGGATTGGGTGGCGACCAATGCAGCATTTTACCGTAACTTTCGACG
>Ga0255776_10005056_pt1 | contig 13774 bp, 4 predicted proteins | sample 071ome_19_FD_179974 | JGI IMG/M metagenome (GOLD analysis project Ga0255776, IMG submission 179974) | Coastal salt marsh microbial communities from the Groves Creek Marsh, Skidaway Island, Georgia - 071413AT metaG (version 2) | ecosystem: Environmental > Aquatic > Marine > Intertidal zone > Salt... | reverse complement strand
TGCCATCGCACGGCGTAAGGCCAGGTTCAGGTTGTAAATCTCACTGCCACGATCGTCCGTGTGTGCCTGTAGTTCAACCAATAAGTATGGATGTTCCTCCAACACCTCGACCGCCGCCTCAAGACGAGTCACCGCTTCGGCAGTCAGGGCTGCACTGTCGGTATCAAACAGCACCCCTTCAACCAGATAAGGCACTGCCAGTGCACTTGCCACCACGTTTTGCCACTGAGCTTCTGGGGTGATCTCAGGTACCTCACGCGACTCTTCTTTGTCCGGTGTTTTGTCCGGTGCTCTCGTCGATCCGAAATAACGCGATACCCGCAAGAAGAGCCCAGCGGCGTCCTGATCCACACTATCGAGTTCAACCCCCAGCTTCCATGGGGAGTCATCGAAGCGGTAATCTACGCCAATGCCCAGTGACCATTGATACGAAGTCTGTTTCTTAAAGCCAATACGATCATCGTTGGCCTCATTCATCATGGCCGATATGCCTGCTTTACCATAGGCATTCCACCCTTCCAGATGATCAGAAAGATAGTAACCAATCATGAACGACGGAATCTGATAACTCACCGCAGCATCGTCTATCAGTGCATCAATCGCTGGGTTGCGATTACCGAGTCCGGCTTCGCCTAAATCGGTGTACGAAATCTCGGCAAACCAATGCGGCGTCAAATGCTTACCGACCACCAGCTTCCAGCCTTCACTCAAGTCATCGTCGGTGCGCCAGCCGTTCACTTCTCCCTCAGGGTCTACATGGGTTATTCCCAGTCCACCGCCGACATACCAGCAGGATTGAAACTCATCAGAGTCGTCGACGGATAATGCGCAGTACTTGTCATCCTCCCAGCTGGCATGACCCAGCGAGGCGACCGCCAGAAGAACAGCCGAGACGGCCGCCGTTTTCGCTGCTGTCGGGCTCACCGTTTTTCCAACCTGCTGGGAGATACATCTGCGACGAACCATCACCAATAAGCTCAACAGCAGGGCCATCACGATGTTGACGCTACCCGCACCGTTGACCGCCGTTTCAAGCTCACCAGTATTTTGTACTGCGTCATTGATGCCATCCCCATCGAAGTCGCCGTTTTCCAGTGCGTCCGGGAATCCGTCGCCATCGCTGTCGTCGTCAAGGAAGTCAGGGATGCCATCGCCATCCGTATCTTTGGAAGCCACAACGGGTGTCTGAGTACCGTTCACGTCAGTGTCCGAGACATCAGCGATGCCATCCCGGTCAACATCGACGGTGGAGTCCACGACACCATCACCGTTGCGATCCAACGTCGGACTCAACGCGGCCTCGGTGAAGTCGAATAGCCCATCGTTGTCAGAATCAAGATCCTGGAAGTCTGGCAGATCGCTCCCGTCACTGTTGCCTGCGGTCGCGAATGGATCGATACGATCATCCAGACCATCGTTATTGCTGTCAGCGTAATCATCAATCACGCCATCCCCATTAGCATCGACGATGCCTGAGATGCCAGCCTCGGCCGTATCTGGCAGCCCGTCACCATCGCTGTCACGATCCTGATGATCAGGGAGCCCATCGCCATCAGTGTCACCGGACAGCACATCGTCGATGCCATCGTTGTTGCGATCCTGACCACCGGTCAGCTGCACATCCCACGCGTCGTCAATGCCGTTATTGTTGCTGTCAGCTCCTAGAAGAGCGACTTGGTTACGACGCTCCTGAGCATCCGGAATACCGTCGTTGTCGTCGTCCAGGTCCTCGTGATTGGCAATGCCATCGCCATCGGAATCCAGGCTGCCACCAAACTGACTGGTTTCGTAGTCGTAAGCATCCAGGGCGCCATCGCCGTCAACATCGGTTGTGTCATCGACGCGCCCATCCTGATCCTGATCCAGGCTGCCATTGCCAGCCTCAACCACGTCCGAGGTGCCATCGCCATCGCTGTCGGTGTCGAGGTAGTCTGGCGTCCCATCACCATCACGATCAGGCGCTGCGTTAATCACCTGCCCCTCGTCGGCCTGACCATCTTCATCGAGGTCCGTTAAGCCGGCCTCCACCACATCAAGAACACTGTCATTATCACTGTCGAGATCCAGATAATCAGCCACGCCATCCGCATCGCTGTCAGGCGCACCCAGTGCGTCATCAACACCATCACCGTCCGCATCACTGCCGCCGGTTTGATCCACGTCTAACGCATCAACAATGCCGTCGCCATCGATGTCGGTGGTTCCCAGCCCGGACTCAGCGGCATCACTCAGACCGTCGTTATCGCTGTCGAGATCGATATAATCCGGTGTCCCATCCTGATCCTGATCCGCCGGTGTATAACGGTCATCAACACCATCGCCATTAGTGTCCAGACCACTGGTCTGATCCACATCTAGGGCGTCATCAATGCCGTCATTATCAGTATCACTCAGTGCCAGAGGTGGCATTTGTGGTGCTTCTACTGCATCGGGAATGCCGTCGCCGTCACTGTCTCGGTCGAGATAGTCAGGCGTACCATCACCATCGGTATCCTGCGGTTCGTAGGCGTCATCAATGCCATTGCCATTCGTATCCTCGCCTTGCGTCTGATCGACATCGATAGCGTCATCAATACCATCACCATCCGTATCGGATTGCGTCATGGCTGGCATATTCCGGACTTCGATGGCGTCTGGAATACCGTCGTTGTCGCTATCCGCATCTTCGCGGTCTGGAATACCATCCTGATCCCGATCGCCATTGCCTTCGAGCACGTCTGGAATACCATCGTTGTCGTCATCGGTGTCCTGATGGTTCGGAATACCGTCCTGATCGGTATCTTCTGATGCCGATAATCCAAAACCCGTCTGGTTATCGGTCGCGTCCGGTATCCCGTCGCCATCGCTGTCGGTACTGTCGTCGATACGACCATCGCCGTTCTGATCCGCCGCACTGTAGCCAGAGTCGGCAATATCAAACGTGCCATCGTTGTTGCTATCCAGATCACGCACATCCGGAATACCGTCACCATCAGAATCCGGCGCCGCGGTAATCAGTGCGCCATCATCGCTCTGCCCATCACCGTTGGCATCGGTTGCGCCGGCTTCGGCCGTATCAAGGAGGCCGTCGTTATCGCTGTCGAGATCACGGTAGTCGGGTACACCATCGCCGTCCGTATCCAGTGCTGGCAAATCGTGATAGCCATCACCATTCGCGTCTGTTTTACCCGTGTCCGTACCTACAATGCCGTCAGTGTCTGCGTCGAGGGCATCGTCGATGCCATCGCCGTCACTGTCCTGTCCGATCGCACCGCTCTCGGCCAGATCGGCCAGGCCATCGTTGTCACTATCGAGATCCAGGTAATCTGCCGTACCGTCCTGATCGCTGTCACGAATTGAAACGGAGTCAATGACACCGTCCTGATCAGCGTCGGTTTTTCCGCTATCGGTACCAGCAACGCCATCATCGTCCGCATCCAGCGCGTTTACGATGCCATCGTTGTCTCGATCCTCAAGATCGCTTCCCTGCTCCAGAGCGTCTGCGAGGCCATCGCCATCACTATCCAGATCAAGATAATCCGGAATACCGTCATTATCCGCATCGCTGGCATTGGTGGATGGATCGTTGTCATCTACTCCTCGATCTTCCAATCGCGTAGGCAAGCCATCGTTGTCGTCATCAGGATCTAGCGCATCAATCACCCCATCATTGTCACTGTCTTGCGGAGCAGATGGGTTCACTACTTCAATGCCATCGGGGATGCCATCCTGGTCAGTATCGGCGACTTGAGGGTCAGTGCCGAGTGCAACTTCCTGACTGTTTAACACACCGTCAAAGTCTTCGTCGATATTGATCAGCGCGCTGTCACTCGTACTCAAGGCGCTGACGTTGCCCGCCGCATCTTCAACTCGCGACTGCACAGTCAGCGAGTCACCGTTACTAAGGCCCGTGACCGCAAAGCTCACGTAGCCATCGGTCAGTGCCTGTGCATCCACCAGCTGACTTAAGGTCCCTGACTGAGTAATCAGATCAACCCGGTCTCCCACCGCAACGTTACCCGATATCGTCACTCGTACATCGACATCACCACTTAGTTCGGTGTCGGAGATTTCACCGTCATTATCGATGTCTTCAATAATGACATTGGCTGGCGTTGTAGGAGCCGTCAGATCCAAGGTGGCCGCGTCCGTAGCGGGTGCCGATACATTGCCAGAGCCGTCCGTGACCGTTGCCTGCACGTTGATCTGACCACCATCCGCAGGAGCAGGGAAATTCACCAATATCCCATCAGCTAAATGAGAAGCCGTAATCGTGATCGACTGCTGATTACCATTGCCGTCGCTCACAGTGACCTGATCACCCACTTCACTGCCCGACGGTAATGTAACTTCAACATCAATATTGCCAATCAACTCCTGACTGTTGATAAAGCCATCGTTATCGGAGTCTTCGAGAATGCTAACCGACGGAGCCGCTGGCACACTGGTGTCGAATACCGTCACGGTTTGGGTCGCAGCGGTGTTGTCGTTGCCCGCAGCATCGGTAGCGACCGCATTGGCCACATCAATAGTCACGTTGCCTTCGATCGCGGGGGTAATGAGTGCGGTGTAGGTATTTCCATCTACCGTCGCGAAATTACTGGCCGAACCATTACCTACAGTGATGTCAGCTAAGACAAAATTACTAACGTCTTCGCTGAACTCGAAGGTGGCCGTAAAGGCACCATTGGTTGAAGCCGGAGCATTCTGAATTTGTACTGACGGTGCGGTGGTATCAAACACCGTCACGGTTTGCGTCGCAGCGGTGTTGTCATTACCCGCGGCATCGGTAGCCACCGCGTTGGCCACATCGATGGTGAGGTTGCCTTCGCTCGCTGGCGTAATTAATGCGGTGTAGGTATTTCCATCTACCGTCGCGAAATTACTGGCCGAACCATTACCTACAGTGATGTCAGCTAAGACAAAATTACTAACGTCTTCGCTGAACTCGAAGGTGGCCGTAAAGGCACCATTGGTTGAAGCCGGAGCATTCTGAATTTGTACTGACGGTGCGGTGGTATCAAACACCGTAACGGTTTGCGTTGCAGCGGTGTTGTCGTTGCCCGCGGCATCGGTAGCCACCGCGTTGGCCACATCGATGGTGACGTTGCCTTCGCTCGCTGGCGTAATTAATGCGGTGTAGGTATTTCCATCTACCGTCGCGAAATTACTGGCCGAACCATTGCCTACGGCAATATCTCCTAATGCAAATCCAGAGACGTCTTCGCTGAATTCAAAGGTTGCCGTGAAAGCACCGTTGGTTGATGCCGGAGCGTTCTGAATTTGTACTGACGGTGCGGTGGTGTCAAACACGCTGACGGTTTGCGTTGCAGCGGTGTTGTCGTTGCCCGCAGCATCGGTAGCCACCGCGTTGGCCACATCGATGGTGACGTTGCCTTCGCTCGCTGGCGTAATTAATGCGGTGTAGGTATTTCCATCTACCGTCGCGAAATTACTGGCCGAACCATTACCAACGGTAATATCGCCAATTGCAAATCCAGAGACGTCTTCGCTGAATTCAAAGGTTGCCGTAAATGCACCATTGGTTGATGTCGGAGCGTTCTGAATCTGTACTGACGGGTTCACATTATCTAACTGGTAGTTCTCATCGACACCGGATGGCGTAATCGTAGACAAGTTGTTACCAGTCAGGTCTTGTATTCCTGACGTACCGGTCAGATCAAGATTGACAGTACCATTGCCCGTGTCGCTAACGTCAACCGTGACCAGATAGCTGGAGCCACTGCCCGATACCGCGGTAATACTTGCACCTGCTGCAGCCGTACCAGTCACACTGAAATCACCCGCATCGACATTCTGAACATCCTCACTGAAGGTCACAGCAAATACGACGTCGTTAGCATTCGTGCTTGCTGCTGTGGGATTACTGCGGGTGAAATTCACTGGTTCAGGGATAGCATCGAAGACCGAAAGTGCATAATCTTCCACCTCACCATTGGCGGCCTCTCCCGTGGCGTTTGCTGCACCAAATCCTGATTCTGAGGTGAGACGTAAGCGAAGGTACGTGGTAGAACCTGGTGTAAGAGAACTCGCCCCTGGGGTAGAACTCCAGGTAAGTGCACTTGCGGGGTTGGCATTATTGAGGCCGTCCGGAATCGAGAGACTGGCGTACTCATCCGTGTCGAACGTGCCGTTGGCATCGAAATCAATCCAGCCGTGCAGCGTACTGGCTACCCCAAGGCTATTGGTTAAGGTCAGCTTATTCGCTGCGATCGTATATGAGGTTCTATCCGGGTCCAGCTCATCAGGAGCCGTTAAACCATCTTCATCCGCAAGGTTGACGGTGTCATCGGAATCAGCCGCAACACTAGGGTTACCACCGCCTTCGCCATCCGCAAGGGGCCCCATGAACAGTTGCTCAGTACTGCCAACGATGCCATCAAAATTGTAATCGGCGAAGTAATGAAATGCGCCCGTCGCACCCGAGAGCGTGCCGTAACTTTCCGGTAGGTCGCCATAATCTGTGTTCAGTCGGACATAAGCATCAGGCCCGGAATCTACTAGGCCAACACCACCCGCCTCTGAGGCCACGCCATTGACACCTGAATTGGCACCGGCGGCACCCCCTGAAACATCAACGGCACCGAGGTTAGCTTTGATCACGACAAAGCCACCGCCACCGCCGCCGCCACCGCCATGCTCGGGGTCTCCATCGCCACCGGCGCCACCGGCGGCGCTGATCGTTAATCCCGGTACGCTTGGGGTCGTTACAAAGTAGGCAATGACCGCGCCAGCGCCACCACCACCACCGGCTCCATCGCCCTGAAAGGCATCGTTCACCTGACCGTCCAGCGCGTCTCCGCCCGAAACATTGATGTTACCGCTACCGATCGCCGTATCGGCACGGAGCAAGACCACGCCTCCACCGACACCGCCGTGCGCCAGGTGATTGTCATTGGTATCTCCGGAGCCACCGCCGCCGCCCATGTTGGCGCCCGCAAAAATCGACTGACCACCGTAACCCGCAAAATGTACTGGCGTTCCTCCGACCCAGCCTTGTGCCCCGGTGCCTCCACGTCCAGCGTTAGAGCCACCGCCGCCGCCAGAGTTATGCGGCCCTGCGCCGCCACCCGCGTTACCCGGAGCCCCCCGTCCATAATCGCCGTTTGGTAACGTCGAGCCCAACTCATCAACAATGGCTGAGCCGTCGTAGACATAGCGAGGGGTCCCTGCAACGCCCTCGCCTTTACCGCCCGCATCACTGGTTAGAATCACAACGTCAGACACGTTATCCGTCGTGGCTGTCGGGTCACCCTCCACACCACCGCGAAATCCGAGCTGCGAGGCATCGATAGAGAAGCCATTAAAGTCAATCGTACCGCCCGTCGCATTGAAAGCGACCACACCACCGGTGTCGCCATCCCAAGCAATACCTGTGACGTTACCCACAAGACGCGCACCCGCCGTAGAATAGTCAGGCAGAACAATCATCTGCCAATTCGCCTCGTTATCATCGTAATAGGCGTGCTCGATTGGCTGAACCAGATTAACGGTATTGCCTGCCACACCGCTGACCTGCACGTACTCGAATGTCCCTGCCGTCTGGTAGATCAAACCACCCGCATATCCTGCGGTTCCGTGTGCGCTTGTCGGAGTCGTATTGAGAGAAACACCGCTGCCGATACCGTCACCGTATTGATCTGTATTAGTGGCGTTAATCACAGCCCCTTGCACTTGCAACAACAACAGTGTGTCGCCGGGATTAATGCCGGAACCTGCACCCCGGAATGCTCCGCTGTAGGTGATCGATGTACTGCCAGCCGTAGGATTGCCACTGCCTTTCACATAGGTGTTGACCACACCGGAGATGTCTACGGCCAAAGCAAAGGGCGTGAACATCAACATGAGTGCCAATAGTAGAGTCGCGCGCAATTGACTGCTGAGCGCAAGCACAGGAAGGAGAGGATGTGGCATCGGGGTAGCCTAAATTGATCTAAGTCAATTTAAGGCTAGTTCAGGATTGACCACTCCTCCATTGTGAACTGTAAATCAGTAAACGAATGTACTTTATTTCTTGCGTTTAATCGGTGCAAACCCGTCGTTGTCCATCAGATTACCCGATGGCTTAGGGCGAGAAGGACGAGGGCCTGCTTTTTTCTTAGCAGACGGCGTCTTCTTGCCACTGCTTTTCCAGACTGACGATTTCTTATCCTTCGGCTTCTTCTTTTTGGTGCCTGCCGCTTTGCCCGAGGCCTTCAGCTTCTTCGGACCGGTATAGTTCGCCTTCAGTTCTTTGATGGTACGAGGTTCCATCTCTTGCTGCAGGTAGCGCTCAATGGCCGCTTTCAGGTTCCACTCATTGGCAGCAATCAGGCTGATGGCCAGTCCTTGCTTTCCGGCGCGCCCGGTACGACCAATGCGGTGCACATACTCATCGCCTTTGCGTGCGAGGTCGTAATTGATTACCAGATCCAGACCATCAACATCCAGACCGCGACCTGCAACGTCTGTGGCGATCAGGATATTACGGCGACCATCCCGCAACCCTTGCATCACGTAGTTACGCTCGTCCTGAGTCATTTCACCGTGCAGCATGGCTACACCGTTACGATGACGACGAACGAATTCAGATAAGCGTTCCACTTCGGTTCGCTTATTTACAAAGATGATGGCCTTGTCGTAGGTTTCATTGGCCAGCAGCCAAGCTAACAAGCGATCTTTGTGAGCGTTGTCGTCAGCCAGAATACGCTGCTGACGAATATCGTCATGCTGATCCTGAATACGTTGTGTGGTGATTTCCAGCGGATCCTGCAACCAACTGCGTGCTACACGACCGACACCTTCATGACGCAAAGTCGCCGACAACAACATCGTCTGACGTTGCTCTGCGCTCTTTTTCACAATCAGTTCCATGTCTTCCGCAAAGCCCATATCCAGCATGCGGTCTGCTTCATCAAGAATCAGAAACTCGAGATCACCTAACTCGGCAGTCTCGCGCTTCAGGTGATCCACCAAGCGCCCCGGCGTCGCAATGATGATCTCAGGGTTCTTGCGCAGTATTGCAGCCTGAAAACGGAACTCTTCTCCGCCCGTGAGCACACCTGCTTCCAACTCATTCAGGTCGGTCAGGCGACGGGCTTCCTTGAACACCTGACGTGCCAACTCACGCGTTGGTACCAGAATCAGTGCCCGAGTGGCACTGTTGGGTGCTGGCGTATCAAGTAGCTTCTGCATTATCGGCAAGAGATACGCCAGAGTTTTACCGCTGCCCGTCTCTGCACAGACCTGCAGGTCACGCCCAGCCAACGCCTGCGGAATCACTTCCGCCTGAACTTCGGTGGCCTCCGAGATGGATTGCTTCTCCAGCCCTTTTAACAGTCTTGGATTCAGTTCAGATGCCGCAAACACAGTAGTACCCTGCCAATCAAAACGCGGAGTATATCAGAAGGCTCCCGAACACGACTCATGGACTTGTTAATCCGGGGGTGACTTCTCTACACTGGGCGCATTCCACCCTCTAAGGATTGTTAAATGAAAAAGCTCATTGCTGTTGCCGCCCTGACGGCGGCCATTGCTGGGTGTGCCACCACCCCGACCGGACGGTCACAATTCATGATCGTATCGCCAAACTCGGCCATCGTAGAATCGGCGAAGGCGTACGCCAGCACGGTAGGCGAACTGGATCAAAATAATCAGCTGGTGACCGATGCCGCTTGGGTAAATCGCATCCAGACCATCACTGGTCGCTTGGTCACTGAAGCAATCAAAATGCAACCTGACACCCAGTCCTGGGATTGGAGCGTCGCCATCATTGATGACCCGAACACCCTCAATGCCTGGTGCATGGCCGGCGGACGCATGGCAATCTACACCGGCATTGTCTCGCAGCTAAACCTCACCGACGATGAAATTGCCCAGATCATGGGCCACGAGATTTCTCACGCGTTAGCCAATCACACCGCCGAGCGTATGTCTCGTGCGGTACTGATGAACGGCGCTTTAGCGGCAACCGCAGCAGTGACCGACAACAATGGCATGGTACTGTCTGGCACAGCCATGGCCGCTAAGTTCGCACTGGAGCTTCCAAACAGCCGTACTGCTGAAAGCGAAGCTGACCAGATCGGCATTGAGTTAGCGACCCGTGCCGGCTACCGCCCTGAAGCTGCAGTAAGTCTATGGCAGAAAATGCAGCAGGCCGGTGGCAGTGGTGGCCCGGAGTTTATGAGCACACATCCATCGCCCTCTAACCGAGCGTCGGCACTTGGCAAGCTAGGTTCGAAAATGTTGGCGTTAAATCCAACCTTGGCAAAGTCCGAGGTCTATCCCATTACGATTGTCACGGATGCCTCAGAGCTGTAAGCAGCACACACAAAAACGCCCGCAGATGCGGGCGTTTTTTGTAGGGCGGTATTAATCACTTAGAGGTCGATGCTCGTTGCCTTCAGATACTGAGCACGGAAACCGTTAACTACGATTTCACCGGCGGTGCGGTTACCTACAGTAATCTCTCCGACGTAAATGTTACTCTTCGGCGCATTCGCGTAGTAATCGTCATAGAACGCCTGCATTGCATTCTGATCATTCACATCGACTGAACGCGCTTCTGGGTTGGGTTTACTCAGTTCAAGAATGAAATTACCGTCCGACGTCGCACTGAACTTCAGTGGCTGGATGTCACCAAATCCAAGATTCAAACCAAGATACAGCTGATCTATGTTTAACACGGAGTCCGGATTACAGATACCGGAGCATGTTTGAATCTGAACCTGATCGGCGAACAATGACAGATTCAATTGTCCCAAGAGCTCCGACTCACCGTTGCTGTCGGGTCGAGACCATAACCAGAAGCTCGAACCATCCAGATACACACCCGACATATCAATGTCCCAGATATGCTGAGTCCCGTTAACAAAATCGAGAGTAAAGCGAGAACCGATATCGGCACCGTCACGACGAATCAGTTCTCGGTCGGCGCAATCTGCCGCAGCACCAAAAACGCAGTCGCGCACATATTGTCGTGTATCCTGAGCCGAACTTTCATATACATCCGTCAAGAGTTGCAATAACGCAACGTCGTTGCCGATTGCTGGGGCATCCCCGGTATAAAAGTCTGCAGGATCTCCGGACCAGTCCGTGCTGCCACGAGTCGTGCGTATTACCCATGGATTCAGATAACTACCGATATCAGTGGAGGTCGGCGTAGAACCCTTATTACTGCCATCCCCCATGATATAGAACTGATCCCAAGTGATACCGACTTCGTTACCTTCGCCATCCTCAATACCGGTTACTCGCAACGTTGCTTCTTCGGTATCAAACATAAAGTCTTCAAGGGCAAACCCCAAACCTGCACCGGACTGATCAGAAAGCTCATGATCACCTAGGGGCTGAAGATCAGACCAGGCGACATTTGTTTGACTGACCAGAACAGACACAAAGAGATGTTTAACAAACTTCATATCAACACCCTTTCAATCGTCCAACACACGTCGCAACACGCGCAGTACCATTAGTCGCCTCTTCCAGTGTCAAGTACAGTGGATACTTGGTCTCAGAACCAGATTGATAGCGAGCAATATTCATATACGCACCCTGCTGGGTTAACACCCGATCCGTTCCGGGTACACCTGACAGATCCTCCCAAGGAACCGATTCTGTCTGTGTTGAGATGAACACCCCTTTCGCAGAGCCCGTCTCAAAGTCAGCATCGCGATCGCCAATGTATATCGACTGATAAATACTGGTACGGAAACATCCCGGAGTCCCTGTAACCTCACAATCGTCGGCTGTAGTGAGCGCAGGAACCAACGCCGCAATCAGGCCACCTTCGTCAGATTCAAAACTTCTCCCATTTGGTACACCAAACCAGGAAGCACGCTTGAGGTAGGGAACCCCTAAATTATCAGCGCCATTTCCTGTTTCACCATCAACCAAGTCCACTTGAGTGTAAATTTCAGTGCCTTGAGCGGCCGCCAGAGCAAGGCAATTAAAGAACCCTGCACCGGGGCAGTTCTGGTCATACACAACGCCAGCGTCCCCACGGATTTCGCCTTCAACTTTTCCCGTAAGCGAAATAATGTCTCCCGAAAGATCACCTTGGGCTTGTTCGAAGCCAACTCGAAGCCCGGCCATGCGCTTCTCACCATTTTCGATCTTATAAGCCAATTCCAGATAGGGATTCCGCGCAAGAAAAGGAACAAATTCAGCGGCAGACGCATTTTGATAATTATCAACGCGCCCGAGAGCGAAATTGTTAATGATAATGTCCGAGTCGTAGACCTGCTTGACCCCGTTCACTGTAACCGCATTACGATTATCATCAGTAATAGGTACGGTACCGTTAGCCCCAACAGCACGTTCAAAACGCCCCACTTTGAGCTCGTCGATATTGAAAACTGTCTCTAACTCCATACCCAGGTTCACCTTAGTGAACTCGTAGTCACCTGACCACTCGCCCGCCCCCTGGTTGTAATTCGAGGTACCTATGGTTACGAAGGCCTGACCGTCAACTTGAGACATTTCTCTGTCTGTAAGAGATTCCAACGCAACTGAGTACTGAGAAACAATGAGCAATGTCGCGCTATACATTAGGCGCTTGGACAATAAATTGAACATAGAATGTCTTCGTATCGTTATTCTTACCCTAAGGGTATGACATTCAGGCCTTTATAGACGGGTGATTAACTGGCACGTTTGTGTCATTTTGTTACATCATTTTAAGCCAGATTACATAACAAATAGCAACAAAGAGGGCTAATTCGCCATATGAGAAGCTATATATGCCAAACATAGGTGCTATTCAACGCTCAGACTCCACTAATCAATCTAAAGAATGATCATGAGTCACAAAATGTCTGACAAAAAATGCACCATGAATTTAACAAAAAGGTTACATATAGGTTCATTCATGCCAAACAACTCATAGAACTGGATTATTATTTTGAAAAATAAGGAATCTGAAAATAAGAACCCATTTTCATAGTTACGCACGTTATGAACTGCCGGGGCGTAAAAATACTAGACACCTAAAGCGGATTTACCAGCCTGCTTGAGGGGCAGTGAGGATTAAAGGACTGATCGCATTCTTCTATTCCCTTCCATAGCTGCGAAGAACGCAGGGGGAGTCTTTTTATAGGTGTAGAAAAAGAAAAACCCCTGACTGCGTAAGCAATCAGGGGTTTTGGATAGACTGGGACGCCTAGTTTGGGGCGCGCTCGACAAGGACGCCTAGTTCTTGACGATGACCTCAATAAGTCCAAAGCTGCGCTTTGTCTGGCTTTGCCACGCCTTCGACGCTCAAGGCTGGCACCTTCGGTGCATCGCCGAAGATTCAGGCGTCCTGCCTTCACCCTACAGGCAACCTGCGGTTGTCCAAATTCATTCCTGATGAATTTGTCACATGACGCTCGTGACCCACATGGATGGGGCGATCCGACGACTCGGAAATGCCGGTTATGCAGGATGCAATTACCGGCCTGCCCGATAGGTAGTGAAAGTGTTCACCGTATTCTACCCAATACCCCGCAGGTAACCTGGCTTAAATTTCAAACAAGAAAAAACCCCAGCAGGTTACCCTGCTGGGGTTTTGGGTTAGAAGCTTGATCGGCGAAGCCAACTGCACCATGACCGGAACCTGCGCAGCAGGTAGGTCATCGGCAAGCTCGCAATGAAAAAACCCCTGACCACGTTAGTGATCAGGGGTTTTGAATAAGAGCTTGACGATGACCTACTCTCACATGGGGAAGCCCCACACTACCATCGGCGATGCTGCGTTTCACTTCTGAGTTCGGAATGGATTCAGGTGGTTCCACAGCTCTATTGTCGTCAAGCAAAC
>Ga0255776_10005021_pt1 | contig 13834 bp, 6 predicted proteins | sample 071ome_19_FD_179974 | JGI IMG/M metagenome (GOLD analysis project Ga0255776, IMG submission 179974) | Coastal salt marsh microbial communities from the Groves Creek Marsh, Skidaway Island, Georgia - 071413AT metaG (version 2) | ecosystem: Environmental > Aquatic > Marine > Intertidal zone > Salt... | reverse complement strand
GTCGCGGGCGCGTTTCGATGAGATGAGATGAGATGAGATGGCGATGGACGCGTGATGGCGCGAGACGTCAGTGCGCGCCGCCGGCGGGAGACTTGGGGCGCGGGTGAAGGCGACGGCGACGGCGACGACGATGGATGCCGTATGGACGTCGAGCGATGCGGTGACGACGGTGTCGGCGGCGGTGTTGTGCGCATCAGTGGTCGGACTCGTGGCGGTTCGAGCGTCGAGACGGGCGGTGGAGTTGTCGTCGTCCGCGTCCGCGCCTGCATCGACCTCTGTGGTGGGAAGGTTGTTTCGGGGAGGACTTTTTGGAAGCGGTGCCGGCGGTAAAGGCGGGGCAGCGACGGCGGCGTTTGATTCCGCGGGCAAGGTTCGGTTGAGCGTGTTTTACGGGACGCAGACGGGGACGAGCGAGAGGTACGCGAGAGAGGTGGTGGCGCACGCGCGGGCGAGGTACGGCGACGCCGTGGCGGCGCGCGCGGTGGATTTGGAAACGATCGATGGCGTCGGAGCGGAGGATGCGATGTTGGAGGAGACTGGATGCGCAGTGTTCTTGCAGTCGACGTACGGGGACGGGGAACCGACGGATACGAGCGCGGATTTCGTGTATTGGGCGCGAGACGCGGCGAGCGACGGACGCATGCCAGACTTGCTGGAAAGTTTAACCTTTAGCGTCTTTGGCTTGGGTAACAGATGTTACGAACAGTTTAACGCAGCGGCGAAGATGGTTCACAAGGCGTTGGTCGAGTTGGGGGCTCAGCCTCTGCTCAAGCTTCACCTCGGGGACGACGACCAGTGCTTGGAGCAGGATTTTGAAAATTGGATTGAAGCCTTCTGGCCGGCGTTTGAAACCAAGTTTGGTTTGCATTCGGACGGCGCGGACGAAGAGTTGCCGCACTACGAGGTCGTTGTGATGGAAGGCGCCGAGGGTGAGCGCGCGGCGGCGAGCCAAGCGTCAAAGTTTGAGAAGGAGCACTCTGGGGCAAAGCTCGTCGCCACGGCGGCGAACCCGTACCTTGCCAAAGTCAAGGTTGTCCGCGAACTCTTCTCTTCGGATGCGGACAGAAGCTGCGTGCACGTCGAGTTTGATCTCACTGATTCGAGTGTTCACTACAAGACGGGTGATCATTTGGGCGTGTTTGCTGAAAATAGCAAGGACATTACCAAGCGCGTCGCAAAGGTCCTCAAGTGCGACGTCAAGCAAGTGTTCCGTCTGCGCAAGCCTGACAACGCTCCGGCGTCTTTGGCAGAGCCTTTCGCCACGCCGATGACTGTCGGCGATGCTTTGGCGCGATATGCCGACGTCTTGACGCCGCCGCGCAAGCAAGCACTCGCTGCTCTCGCTTCGGTAGCGACGGGTAAGGAGGCGGATAAACTCGCATTTTTGGCGTCTCCGGCGGGTAAGGATGAGTTTGCAAAGTACATCACCAAGCCTCATCGTTCTCTGTTGGAAGTGATGGAGGATTATTCCAGCGCGGTGCCAGATCTTGGGCTCTTTTTCGGCGCGATTGCGCCGCGACTCGCCCCGAGATACTACAGCATCAGCTCCAGTCCGGCGATTGACAAGAACGTCGTCACCGCGACGGTGGCAGTCGTTAAGGAACAGGTTGCCACTGGACGCGTGCACGAAGGCGTCGCGAGTACCTTCCTTCAGCGCGCTGTCGAAGGGCAACGCATTCCGGTGTTTGTCCGCACGAGTACCTTCAGGTTACCTGAGAACCCCGAGGCTCCCGTCATTATGATTGGTCCGGGCACTGGTTACGCTCCGTACAGAGGCTTTTTGCAAGAGCGCACCGCCCTTAAAGCGTCCGGTGCCACTCTCGGACCAGCGCTTCTCTTTTTCGGCTGTCGCAACAAGTCGAAGGATTTCATCTATGAGGATGAAATGAAAACCGCTTTGCGCGATGGCGTCATTACTGATCTTCAGGTTGCATTTAGCCGCGATGGTCCAAAAAAGGTGTACGTTCAGGATAAAATAATCGAGCAAGCGTCCGCAGTCTATCCCATCGTCAAGGGCACGGTGGGCAAGAATGAAGGCGCCGTTTACATTTGCGGTGACGCCAAAAACATGGCGAAGGATGTTAACAAGGCTCTCTTGAGCGTGTTGATGCGCGAAGGCGACTACGCCGCTCACGAAGCTGAGGAAATTTTACGCCGACTCAAAGCAGAGTTTAGATATCATCAAGATGTTTGGTAATTTAAATGCAATTTATAGTCGTAACTTACACTGTACACGTCATTTCGGCGTGTACTCGACTCCATCGATGAGCGCGAATCTCCCCTTTGCTCGAGGAAACACAAAGTCGTCACCCTGCCAAGGCCAGCCGCCAAATTGTGTACGGCGGTACTCAGAAAAACAGTTTTGAATTTCTTCGCGAGTGTTCATGACGAATGGTCCGTGTTGCGCCACCGGCTCGCCGATGGGTTTGCCTTGCAAAACCAACACAATAATCTCTGCGTCAGAAGGGTTCTTGAGCGAAATTTCATGCGACGCGTCGACATCGAGGACGGCTTTTCTGTCGAGGAGCTGGCCGTCCACGACGACCGATTCACCTTCAACAAAATACAAAGACCGGTTCGTACCCTTACCACCACGCGCCGGATTGAGTGTGAAAGAAGCACCAGCTTTCATTTTGATCAAGTAAACACCCACATCGTTTTCCTCCTTGGCGGCCCAAGAGTTTGGCGTCGGCTTTAAGCTTCGAACGCCATCGTATTCACCAGTCCAAACAGTTAATTGAGCGCCTTCCCCGTAATCCTTACGTCGAACGTCTTCGTTCCAATGCATGACAAACGCAGGTTCAACCATTTTGTCTTTACTCGGCAAGTTGAGCCAGATTTGAAACAGCTGCAGTGTGTTTGCGTCGTCAGATTTGACGAGCGGAAACATTTCGCTGTGCTGAATGCCCCGGCCCGCCGTCATGTGTTGCAAATCCCCAGCCGAGTAGCGACCGGCGTTGCCGAGACTATCGGTGTGATCTATTGTACCCTCCATCACCGCGGTGATTGTTTCGAAACCTACATGTGGATGCGCCGGGAAGCCAGGAACTCTAGTGCCGTGGTAGAAGCGCCAAGGCTTGTCCCCACTAAAGTCAGCGCCGTTTCCGCGTCCCGGCGCTTGCATCTTCTCGTCTCCTTCGGGGTACATGTCGCGGTGATACACGCAAAATAGGAACGGATCCTGTGTAGCCATCGGCGCGGGAATGTTCACCGCGTGGGCGCGAAGGATTGAAGAAGACGTCGAAGACGACATGATTCTTAGGTGCCCTCTAGTCACAAAGTGATTCCGCTGTCGTCCGCAGGACGAAGGAATGCGAACGTGTGCGAACGCTCGGCGCATAAACCGATCGCGCGAGCGAAGTCTAAGACAGCTAGCGCGTCGCGCGTCAACGATTGGAGTCGAGTCAAGTTGTGTGCCGCAGATGAATTGACTAACACGCGAGCGCACTTTTTGCACTTTTCTACAGTTAAGCTTTCTGTACATACACCTAGGCCCGATCGCAGATGTCAGGTCGCCCTCTAAGTTCTAAATCAAGGCTGAATGCGTCTGCGAACGCGTTCAGCAGCGCTACCCGTGCGCGCAGTAATAATTCATCGTCTGCGCTGTCCGTCTCGCGGTTGCTGGCGGCGGACATTGACGCGCTCGACGCGCTACTAATCAATCCAGATTCTCCCCTCAGCATCTGCGCGACGCTCCCGACTGGTCTATCGTCTATTCCACAAGGCACAATATTTGCGAAATGCGCGAGATTTGGGCAGACGTTAAGCGCCATACCGTGGTATGTGACCCAACGCCTCGCGCGCACACCGATGGCAGCCAACTTGTGCCCGTCACACCAAGCCCCAGTCAAACCTTCTACCCGGCCACATTTCTCCTCATCCAATCCCAGAGCAACTGACGCTTGCAGCGCAACCGTCTCGAGCGTCCGCATGTACCAATGTAGATCCATCTCGTGAGGTTGCCTCGACAGGTTGAGAATCGGATAAAGCACCAACTGTCCAGGGCCGTGATACGTTGCCTCACCGCCTCGCTCGCATCTACGCAAGGCAAACCCAGCCGGCGGGCGCTCCGGGCTAAACTTCAAGTGATGCTCCGCCGAACCCGTCCCAAGCGTGATTGTCGGCGGGTGTTGCAACAGTATCGCGACGTCCGTCGAAGTCTCTCCGCATGCCAACGCGCGAGTGAGAAACGCCTTTTGCCAATCCCACGCTTCGTCGTACGGCGTTAATCGATCGCTTACGTCGTACACAATGCACGTACGCTTCTCTATTGTCCCTTCCGAGCGCACTGCCGCCGTCTGCGCTCCCTCCCTCGCCCGTCCGCGCGAGCGAACTCTGCGCCAGCACTTTTTACCTAAAGCTTCGCGCGACTCCCTCTTGCCGCGCGTCACCGCCGCGAATCGCGACGAAGACGAAGCCGACGATGCACGCGCGTGCGACATTCGTCGTTATCCGTCGACGTTAATGCGCTGACGAACGGCTGCCGTCCTTGACGCGCGTTTGCGCGCGCGGTACTCTGAAGACAAAACTCCAGTGTGCGTCGCGCAGACCAACGAACATTCGCGACGAATGGCGCCCAAAGCTAAGCGTGCACGGCGCAAATCAAACGCAGACGGCGCAACGGATGGACGCAGAACGGGTGGGGAGTCCACGAGCGGCGGGAGCGGGGCGAAAATCGCGGAAGGGATGGTTGATGAGACGCTCGACGTCACGTGTGAAGTGACTCGAGAGAATCCGTTTTGCGTCCACGGGGCTTGCGTGTTGCGCTGTCTCTCGGGTGAGGTGGACGTGCACGGGTTCGTCGTTCGAGCGGGGTCATCGAGTGACGTCGTAATTCGTTCGTCGGCGAAAGTCGCGAGTGTGGTGACGATTGAGACGGCGTGCGAAGGCGGAGCGTCGGTGCGGCTTCGAGCGGTGGACGGCATTTCGTCGTTCTCCATAGCCGAGGCGGGCAAGGCGCAGCGAGAGTTTGGATGGTTGCCGACGATGATTTCGCCGCAGTGGAAGATAGTCTCTGAGTCGGTGGTCCACGCGATTTGTACGGGAGGTACCGGTCCCGTCGTGGCTTGTTTGGGACCGAAGGGTGTCGGTAAAAGTACGTTGTCGAGACACATGGCAAACGGTATTCTGAGTAAACTCGGCGCAGTAGCCTGGTTAGATTTGGATTGCGGCCAGCCCGAACTCACGGCTCCTGGAATGGTGTCGCTCACGATTTTACGCGTGCCTTTACTCGGTCCTCCTCAGTTGCATCAGGCGAGCGGAGCGGAATTTCCAGGCGCGCCATCCGTTCCCATCTGTTCGAGTTTCATCGGGGATACGTCACCTCAGAGCGACCCAGATGCGTACGTTGCTGGAGCTATTCGTTGTTTCGATGCTTGGAAGGAATTGGGCGTGGATAAACCGCCACTCGTCGTCAATACCAGCGGCTGGGTGAAGGGTCTTGGACTGGAGTTGACGGATGAGATTCTGCGAGAGATAGGAGAGCAGGCGGGCCAGTGTTTCGCTGTGAACATAAGGTCGCACGTAGCAAGCCGTAACGCACCCGATGTCAAGTGGTTCAGAACTGAACTATCTATCGCTCCGCGTGTCTACGAAGTTCCTGCAGGACTTGGAACGGCGTTGAAAGGGCACGACGCTGATGGGGACGACACGAGTGTCGACACGTTTGATACGGTAGAGGGTGCTTCTGCCAAGTCTGTCACTAAACGCTCGGCTAGTGATTCGCGTGCGTTGGCGTGGTTAGCGTGGTCGCGTCAGACGGTGGCGATATGCAACGATGTTCCGACAGCAGGCGAATTGAAGATTGATGACTTGGGTGAAAACGAGGCGTTTAATGCGACGGCGGGGGATCTCATGGCGGCTCGGCCTTGGCGCGTGTCTTTTGATGACGTCGTCGTGCACACCATACATGCTCAACTCAAACCTAGAGAGACGCTCATGGCTTTGAACGGTGCACTGGTCGGTCTGCTTAAAGGGCAGCAGCGTGAGAACGATAGAGGAAACGCGGAATGTGTCGGATTAGGCATTGTGCGGGGTGTCGATTACGAAAAGCGTTATATTTACATTCTGACACCCGTCGCGCGAGACAAACTGAAATTCGTCGAAACTATTGCGTTGGGAAAGCTCGAGTTCCCTCCCAAACTACTCGGCGCTGCCGGCGAATATCCTTACATGCAAGTCGGTTCCATCGCAAACGAGGGGAGCGGCAGCAAGGCGATCAAAAGTAGAAGTAACATTCTTCGTCAGAACACGGCGTCCAGACGTTGATCGATGCGTTAGTCAAGTACAAGTGGTGTGTGTAAATATTTCAACAGTAGGTCCATTAGTCTAGATGTTCTCGTCAGCCGGGATCTTCTCGAGTTCCGTGGCATCAACCAATCTTGGCGCTCCTTGCGCAAATAAATGGCATAAGCGAACGAGAGAGGCGTATGTGTTTTCGTTTTCGGCGCTCGATTCGAGTGTGACGCGCAATATGTTCTCTGCCAGTTTCGCACCTTCTTCTGGATGGAAGCCAGCGTACAGTTCCACCGCGACTGCATTGGGAAACATGACGCGCAAAATTTCTACGCATTGTATCTTTGACTCCGCGACCAGTAGACGTTCCGACAATACCATTGTGAAGCTGGAACTACTTTTCAAATCAGAAACAACTTTTTCACTAATCTGCGTGCCGAGAAGTGACCCAGCTAATCCGATCGCGGTCTCTCGGAGTTGAACGTCATCGTTATGGGTAAGGTGCTCAATCGCATTGCGCAACTGATTATCTGCGCACAACGACTGCAACGATGCACGCGGCGGGGTCACAGGCTTCTCTTTGGACTCTGGCGTCTTGTGAACTAGAGCTTCAATCACCGACGACAACAGAACTATGCAGTGCATTCTGAATGTTACGTTCTCTTTCGAGGTTGCCACCTTCATGAGCCAGGACGTAACAAAGCTGGGCATCGTGCCTTGCTGCGCACAAGCGCCCAAGGTAGAGCCATTGAATAAGAATTCGTATTTGCCGAAAGGGGCCATGAGATGCTTTGTCTTTGCCACATCTTGAAGAGAAGAAACCCATATTGGCGAGTCCGTCGCTCCCGGTATCGTCTGTGCGGTCGTGTCAAAGAAAGTCTCCAACGTATGTGAATGCGCAGGTTTCGTTGCCGTGGCAGTAGTAGCAGTGGTTTTACGCTTCTTGGCCGCTGTTCTCGTGGAATCGACGGCGGTTCGAAGTGCATCAGCATCATCGGCAGTCATATCCACGCTATTAAGCGCATCAACCGTGATGATCCACTTGTTATTCAGACGAGTAGCGACTTCTTGAATTTTGCGCTTCACAGCTGCCTGACTGAGTCCAGCGACCCTGGATGATGCGTCTTCTACGAATGTCCCAGCGGCTTTGTTTATGGTCAAACTGGGATGACGCAGGAGAAACTCGATCAATTCTCGAAGCTGCGTGTTCACGAGATCATCTTTCGTCATTTTGTGAGAACTCTTGTTCGTCGATTTGGTCTGGGCGTCGTTCTGCGCTGTCGCACTCGTCCGTGAGGTGCTCGCATCGAGAGAAATGCGCACATGCGCCGCAAAGGGAGTCATGCCAGTGAACACACCAAGCAAACTCGCGTCTGGTTCTTCTGCATCGGAAGTTCTTGGTTCAAGGCGAGAGATGATAAGAGGCGTTTGTTGTCTCTTTGCCTTATTTGTCAACATCGCGATCGTACTCCGCTGACGCGCAGTTCTTTCATCGTCTCCAATGCACGCAGGATCGAATGTCGCAAAATCTATCATCTCCACGTCTTCGTTTGCTATGAATCCGTCATCTTCTTCCCCACCTAATTCATCGTCATCGTCATCGTCATCGTCGGCGTCAGACAAACTTTCACCAGGTCCAGCATCTTCCCACTCCTCCGCCGAGTCGTAATCGTAGTCAACGTCCGCCTCTTTCGCAAACGGTCTTCTAGCAGTCACGACTACCGGTTTAGATGGTCTATTTGGAAACGTACCAGTGCCCCAAAAAGCGGGTCTTTCGTACTCGGCTCCATCGATATCGTACAATCGTCGGCGTCTCGCACATCCACCATCTACGTAGTCACCGCGCTTGCGCTTTCGTGATATGTTGAAACACAGAACGGCAACACCGTCTTTGTCTGCATTTACCCTCCGCTCTCCCCAGCGAGTAGCGAAACGACGTTTGTCCTGCTTCCATCGAGCTAAAAGCTCGACGCGTATGTTGTCAATGTCTTCGTCATGCTTATCTGACTTAATGATCGAGTCCAGTTTATCTCTAAGGGCATCTGAAATCGCTGGAGTATTCACACTAGGTGACTTAACAGGCCTAGCCTTTGGCTTCGGCGTGAAAAACTTGGCGAATGCGTTTGCCTGCTTTGCCTTTAATATTTCAGCCTTGGCTTGCTCAGCTTCCTTCTCTGCCAACTCTGCTGCTTTCGCAGCTTCCTTTTCAGCTTTGATCGCATCCCTCTCCGCTTGTGCCGCCTGTTTCGCAGCTTCTTTTTCCGCCTTTATGCGTTCTCTTTCGTTTCGTTCAGCTTCCTTCTCCGCTAACAACTTGGCCTTGGCCGCTTCCTTCTCGGTGAGCAACTTTTGCCTCTCGGCTTCCTTTTCACTCCTCACTCGCTCCTTCTCAGCTTCCTTCTCTACACGCGCCCGTTCCTTCTCCGCCTCCTTCTCTGCACGCACCCGTTCCCTTTCCGCCTCTTTCTCTGCACGTGCCCGTTCCTTCGCTGCGCGCACCGCTTCCTTCAAGCGTTCCTTTTCTGCCTTTTGCTCTTCTTGAGCGATGCGCGCGCGTTCCTTCTCCGCCTCCTTTGCCTGTCTCAACCGTTCGCGTTCTGCCGTTTTCGCCGCTTTATCGGCTCTCGACGTCTTTGCCTCTGTTGCCTTCGTCGTCGTCGGTTCAGAGACGTGCGCGATAACCACATCATCGGCGCCACCCACATCACCCACTCTAAGAACATCAACAGCTTCACATACCATTCCATTCACGCGTCGCGTCGCGTTGGGCGACGACACAGTCATCCCCACGTCCGAGGTCAGCGCGACTGATGAATTTCCACCCGTGGCGCGACGACCCCTGTCGTTTGTCGTCGACCGCGGCGCCACGACCGTGAGTGAAGTTTGAGTAAAGAAAATCTTTTTTCTCAAAAAAGAGAGACAGTTGCGAAAGTTTACGAAAGATGGATTACAACTATGCACGCAAAGAGAAAGAATCAGAATCAACCGATTATTGATCGTACGCAGCGGTGAGAGCGCGGTATTTACCACCGGCGCGCATTAAGGCGTCATGAGTGCCGTGTTCGACGACGACGCCGCCTTCGCCAGAGTTTTCGAGAAGGTAAATCTTGTCGGCGTTGCGAATGGTGGACAGTCGGTGCGCGATGACAATGGTGCTGCGCTTGCTGCCGTCGGAGAGGAGACCGTCCAAAGCGGCTTGAACGAGACGTTCGGACTCATTGTCGAGCGCGGACGTGGCCTCATCGAGGAGAAGAATGCGAGGGTCGTTGATGATGGCGCGGGCGATCGAGATGCGCTGCTTTTGACCGCCAGAGACTTTTCCGCCTCCAATGCCTACGTCGGTGTCGTAACCTTCTGGCATGCGGGTGATGAATTCGTGGGCGTTCGCCTTCATAGCGGCGTTCATGACTTGTTCACGAGTTGCCACGCCACCTGGCATGCCTGCGGCGATGTTGTCGTGGACGCTACCGGAAAAGAGCGTGGGTTCTTGCTCAACCAATCCGACGTTGCTTCTAAACCAGAGCAAATCGAGCTCCGAAATGTCGACGCCATCAATCAAAATCTTGCCTGCAGTTTCGCCACCCTCAACGGCAATCTTAAATTCGGTCCCTTTTCCATCGCTGAGCTTTCCTTGGCTTACGCGAACGATTTGATAAAAGCGTTCGAGAAGTTGAATCGCCGTCGACTTGCCGCTCCCGCTCTGGCCGATGAGTGCCACCGTTTGGCCCGGGTTCACCTCAATGTCCAACCCGCCGAGAACCTGCGCGTCTCGGGTTGGGTACGAAAAGAAGACGTTTTGGAACTCGATCTTACCCTTCAAGTTGTCCAAAACCTTTCCAAACTTGGCCTCGTCGGCATCCTTCGTAGAGCGGGGCACTTCGCGTGCTTCCTCCTCAGTGTCGGAAATCTTCACGAATGGCTGTGACTTGACTGGCGGGACGCGATCTATCAGTTTGAAGATGCGCCCGGCGGACGCGGTACCGTCTCGGCTATCGCCCGCAAAAGTAGCCGCTTGGCCCGCACCTGCAGCGCAGAAGCCTAAAGCCCAGAGAGACTTCATAAAGTCCATAAAGTTGAGCTCACCCTTGCCGATTAATTGTCCTCCCCACCAAAACGCGAAACCGTAGAAACCCATGGTGAGCGCTTGAGCGAGACCGAACGCGCCCCCAGTTCGCAGCGCCTTGCGACGTTCCTCCGACGAGGTGGAAGATATAGCGGAATCGTAGTTCTCTGCCATAGTGCGCTCGAGTCCAAACGCGTGCACGTCTTTAATCATGGTTACCGTTTCTGAGACGCGTGCCGAACCTTCCGCGACGTTTTCGTCTAGCGCGGTACTATCCGCGAGATTCTTCATGTTTAACATCTCTCCGATACTCAGCACGGGAACACAAGCCAAAAGAACGAGACCGTACTTCCAGCTCGCGGTAAGAGAAACCGTCAAGCCAAATGTGAGCGCGGCGGCGGCTTGAATAGCGCTGCCAAAGCTCTGACCAGTCATCGTGCGTACCTTTGCTGTGTCAGCTTGAAGCAAGGTTGTCAACGCCCCGACGCTGTTTTCTTTTTCATCAAAGAATGCAACGTCTTGGCGCATGATTGATCTAAACAAGTGGATGCGCAGACGCGTCGTCAGCCGTTCGCCAATGTTACCAAAGATACCTCCTTGAATACCCATCACGAGGAATGCTCCAAACGCCACAGCAGCCATGGCTCCAGACAACACGGCTGAACGATCGCGAACGTAATCGATGTCATCCATGTAGAAGACAGTCAGTAATTCGGCGAAAACAAACGCAACGGCTGGCATGACGCAACCATTGGCGACGGCGAAGAAAGCTCCAGTGAGCAACAGCCCGAGGTCGTCTTTGCTGTACTTCCACACTCGTTTCGTGCTCACTTTGTAAACATCCTTCGACTTGTCCTTCTCGTCGTCAGTGTCTTTTCCCTTCTTCTGCGTCCCTTCGCTGTCGTCCTGCACGGAATCCGTCTTGAACGACTCAATGGATGCCGCGGATGCAGAGCGCTTGAATCGCTTCCCGTCATCCTTGGTCAGACCGACCAAGTTGCGATACATGCCCTTTGAACCGAGCGCCATGAGCTCGTCATGCGTGCCTTGTTCGAGCACGACGGATCCGTGCGCACTACCGCTACCACCGGCGAGCCCGGCGGATGTATCTTTGCTACCGAGAACGACGATTTTGTCCGCGTCGCGCACAGTCGTCAAGCGGTGCGCAATTACAATCGTCGTGCGCTGACCTCCAGCTGTGGAGTGCACCAAACCGTCGAGTGCGGATTGGACCAATCGTTCGTTTTCCGTGTCCAGCGCCGAAGTTGCCTCATCCAAAATCAAAATGGCTGGGTTGCGCAACGCCGCGCGCGCGATAGCGATTCGCTGCTTTTGCCCACCCGATAGCTTTGAGTTTTTACCTCCGACTTTCGTGTCGTATCCATTCGGGAAGGACATGATAAATTCGTGCGCGCACGCGGCTTGGGCCGCGTTCATGATTTCACTCATGCTTGGTTTCGAGCCGTCGAGAGCGACAGGACGACCGGCGGCGATATTCTCAGCGATCGTCGCTTCGAAAAGAAGTGGCTCTTGAGAAACGATGCCGATGTTTGCGCGGAGTTTGTCGATCCGAATAGACTTGAGGTCGACTCCGTCGAGCGAGATGGCGCCGCCGGTAGGATCGTAGAATCGCTCGAGAAGTTTGGCAATCGTACTCTTACCACAACCGGAAGCTCCGACGAGAGCGACGACGGATCCGCCCTCAATGGTGAGGTTCAACTTGTCGAAAACCGGGCGTTCCGGGGCGTACTCAAACTCTACGTCGCGGAAGACAATCTCACCGCGAATCGGCGCCTTTGGCTCGACGCCCTCTGGCAGTCGAGTGTCGTAACCAATCTCTGGAATGCGGTCAATCACTTGGTATAGCTTGTACGCGGCGATGCGAGCTTTCGCCAAGGCTTCAAACGCGGGAGCAGCTTGACCGAGGGCGAATCCTCCAAAGAGAATGGAGAAGAACACCATGACGATGACGCCACCTGTCAAGCACGGAGAAGCGGCAGAATCGAGAACGTCGCCAAAGGTGGTGCTCAATCGATAGCCACAACCACAGTTGGGCGACGTCGTCAAAGCCGCCATAGTGTAGTCGATGTTGCAGGCGCACTGCAAAAGGGCGTCACCAGTGTAATTCTTGCTGGGGTCGTTCGTGTACATGCACATGGATCGCGCAAAAGTCGCGTGCGCACCCCACGTTGCGTCGGCGACGTCAACTAGTCCGGTGGGTGGTGGATACTTTGAGAGCGCCGACACCTTGCTGTCGGCGATCAACTTTGCTCCGTACCACAAACCCAAAGCGTACATCACGAACATGGACGCAAACAATCCGCCACCGGCAAAAGAAGCCTTCCAAATTTGCTTTGCTCCGTATCGCTGAGCCTTGCCTAAATTCGCCTTGAAACGGTTCGTCGCGACGTTTTGGTAGTTGAGCGCGTTCGTCACGCGAATCGCCCCAATCGTCTCCGTCGCCACGGCACCTGCGCTCTCGTACTCGACGTTGCCCTTTTGCTGATCTTGGATCGCCTTGATTAAGAAGAACGTCGCGAATCCGAGCAACGGCACGCATGCGATAATGACGCCAGACAACTTTGCGTTGAAGTAAAAACCGACACCGAAACCGCCACCCATGGAAAAGAAGCTCTGCACCAACTCGGCAAACTTTTTCGACATGCCCGCTTGGAAGTCATTCACAGTCGCCGCCGTCAAAGTCGATAACTCTCCCGCCTTTTTACTCTCAAAGAATTTAATGTCTTGTGCCAACATGCTTCGCACAAAGGCGCTTCGCATGTTTCGCGACGCTCGGGCCGCACCCCAAGACGTCAACCAATACCCCAGCGTCAAAGACGTCCCGAGAGATACCGCAACAATCTCCATCGCGATGACGGCCGAGTTAATCTTACCCTCGACGTCCCCGACGGCGGTGCTATCGAGCAAGTTTCCAAACGCGACGTTGACCGCCGGAAACAACGCTCCGCCCAAAGCGCTAAACATCATCCCAAGCACGAGCAACAACAAATCCTCTTTTTCGTAAAACCGAAACAAACTCAACAACGGCACCATCTTCGGCGCTTCATTCTTCGTCTCCCGATCCCCATCCCCATCCGCATCCTTTCTCGGCTCGTCCGCGGGTTCCTCCGTCTTCATCCTTCCAAAAGCGTCAAAGCACACGACACTTCGTCACTTCGTCCGTCGCGTCTCCGTGTTCCTCGCCCGGTCGCGTCTCTTCGCGCCGCGTTTCCCACGCGCGACGAAACAAGTACTCGCTCCCCGCCTCCGAAACGAGTTCCGGTGCGTCCGTGAAGCGCGTTCGTTTCGTGCGGCGTCAATCGACGCGGTTTCTAGGTTGTGACGTCAGTGTCAGCCTTCATCATTTACATTTTCCATCCAACGACAGTCCACACACACACGGTGTGGCTGTTCGCCTTCTCGAGCACACACCGACGCCGCGGATCGACGGGACGCGACGCACCGCGTCGACCCGAACGCGAATGGTGGTGATTGACGTGAAACGCGCGGCTGCGATCGCGAGAGACGGAGCCCCCG
>Ga0255776_10005015_pt1 | contig 13843 bp, 13 predicted proteins | sample 071ome_19_FD_179974 | JGI IMG/M metagenome (GOLD analysis project Ga0255776, IMG submission 179974) | Coastal salt marsh microbial communities from the Groves Creek Marsh, Skidaway Island, Georgia - 071413AT metaG (version 2) | ecosystem: Environmental > Aquatic > Marine > Intertidal zone >... | reverse complement strand
AGCTATCCCGATCTTGAGATGGAATGGCTACTCAGTGGTCGCGATCAAGACCTCGGCTGTGGTGCTATTGAAGAGTTTAAATGGCGACGTGGTCTAACCTTTATTACCAGCGCCGGAAAAATTAACGCCTGGCAGACCCTGAGGCATAACAAATTAAAGACATTTTTCACCGATGTAAAAGAGCTGGATCTCAGCTCCTATGACCTGGTCATTTCAGATTATGAGCCGGTAATCTCGCACGCAGCCCGTCGGCGCAAGATCCCCTTAACCGGTATTGGTCACCAGTATGCCTTTAGCTTTGATATTCCCAAGTCTGGTGCCAATCCCGCTGTCAATTTCATCATGAAAGCCTATGCCCCTGTAACCCAGCCAGTAGGCCTGCACTGGCATCATTTTAACTATCCTATTCTTCCTCCCATACTCGATATTGACTTGCCAGCAGAAATGCCAGTAGCACTTACCAACAAGGTTATTGTCTACCTACCCTTCGAAAGCATACAAAGTATTTTTGACATCATCAGGGACATGAGCACATATGAGTTTTACATTTATCACCCACAATTCATTGAAGATAGGGATGAACGGCATATTCATTGCCGCAAAATATCACGCCTGGGTTTCAAAAAAGATTTACTCGATGCCCAGCATGTCATTACCAACAGCGGTTTTGAGTTAATCAGCGAGTGTCTGCAAATTGGTAAACACATTCTGACCAAGCCTCTGCACGGGCAGATGGAACAGCTCTCGAATGCAAAAGCCCTGCAAGAATTGGGCTATGCTGAAGTGATCAAAATATTGAAGCAGCCACTTATTGGCGACTGGCTGGAAAAGGACAAATCATTGGCTCAGGTTGATTACCCGGATGTAGCTTCACGTCTGGCTGCATGGATTGCCAATGGGCGCAGGGAAAGCACAGAGGAACTAGCATAGGAGCTGTGGCAGAACAACTAGTACAGAAACATGTGAAACTGCCTGATTTTATTTTTCAGCTCTTTCATACTGTCCCCGTCGGCATCCCCTGTCGACTGGCGATAAACCAGGTCTATGTATTTTTCTGTGATCTCCTGCATTTGTGAGGCCCAGTTAGGTTTTAACTGGCTCAGGCGCTCATAGTAGTGCAATGGCGTTTCCCCTTTTTGCCGCGCCAGACCCTGCCTTGACAGACCCTCACAGTAACCCAGGTAAAGGTCAGTAGCTGGATGCCTGCTCTCTTTGCTGGGTTTACGCAATACCAGAAAAACCATCACCGCCATGGAAGCAAACAGGAATGCCAGCGAAGAGAAAATAATTTTACCGCGCGTCACCTCATTAAATATGCTTCCAAAAAACGCCAGCTGCATGGCTCCATCATAATTCAGGACGAAGCGATTCCAGGTGTAATCAAGCATTTCCAAACGGTAGCGCAAATCATTTAAAAACAGGCTGTTCCTGAATCTGAGCAGTGATAGACCGGCATCCTGCAGAAAGACCTCATCTTCCTGAAAGGCAAATTGGCTACCCCGTTCAATACGGTTGGGAGCCACCGCCGCAGTCGGATCCACCCGAAACCAGCCTTGATTCGGCAACCAGACCTCAACCCAGGCATGCGCGTCATACTGTCGCACTACCAAGGTATCATCATAGGGGTTATATTCACCTCCCTGGTAGCCTGTGACTACCCTGGAGGGGATGCCAGCAGCCCGCATCAAAAATGCATAAGAACTGGCGTAATGTTCACAGAAGCCCTCGCGCGTGGAAAACAGGAATTCATCAACCGGGTTGTTACCCAGCAAGGGCGGGCTCAGACTATAGAAAAACTCTTGCTCGGTAAAATAATTCAGCACTGCGCGAATATATGCCTCATCGGAACCCACTGCCTCACGCAATTCAAGCGCAAACTCTCGACTTTGCAGATTGCTATTATCCGGCAGGCGTAACCAGCGCCGCATTGTACGCGGCCCCAGATTCACATCAACGCGATGGTCCATGTATGAACGCATATCATAACTAAAGCGCTGGGAGATGTTACGGATGCTGTCTACCTGGAAGTCACGCCGCATGATCATACGATTATCGACAACCTGGGGAATCTTCAGAGTATAGAGCCAATTTTCATCGGTTGGTTCCATGATGACATTGTAATCAAGAATTTCACCACGGTACTCAATCTCCTCAAACCAGTCCCTGACATCCTGTGGGTTTGCCCCGAGAAACTGTGGCTGAAAATTAAAATTCTGCTCCCATTCCCTGCCGTCAAAATCATCCATGGTGATGGCTCGCCAGTACAATTGTGAACTGGGCGGCCTGGCATCGACAAACTTGACCCGGAAGGCCAACTCATCCGAAGCGATCAAATTACCGATATCTCCCGGTGACATACTGTCGCTCAAACCAGTTCGGGCCGAAGCACTTTGCAGGGGGACTGACCACAGCGGCGATATACGGGGGAACAGCAGAAACAACGCCAGCATCAAGGGAATACTTTGCAGCAGTATCATCGCGGAAAGCCGAAAAGTCCGTACCGGGTTCTGAAATTCCTGGGTCTGGTAAAGGGACATCAGTGCGCTGCTGATTAGCATAACGCAGAACATCATGTAGCAGGCTATGAGGATGTTCTGCGACCAGATAAACTCGGCAATCACCAGGAAATAACTCAGATAGACCACCAACAAAACATCGCGTTTGCGGTGCATTTCCAGCAGCTTGAGCGTTACGGCAACAATCAGAATGGCCACCGTTGACTCCGTTGCAAAAATGTCGCGGCCAAACTGGGCTAGCATGGTTAGCAGAACCAATAATACTAGGCTCGTTTTGATGATGGTTCCCGGGTAGGACAAACGCCCCTGATAAATCAGAACCCGGCCGAGGATGCAAAGCACACAGATCACAATCAGCCAAGGAGGCATACGCGCAACATGTGGCAGAATAACAGCCGTCAGTGATACCAGAATCCAGGCCAGCGAAGTCCTTGGCACCTGATAGGCATTCTCGATACGTTTTGACCTGCTTTTTCTGAATATATGTAACATTATCGATAAAGTGCCAGCGCCCTGAGTACTAAGCGGTAGTGTTCAGAGCCTTTGTTTGGTTCGATCAGCTTGCCCGGTATGTCCAGACCATAATCCACACCGGCAGCATCCAGCTTCAGTACACAATAACAAAGTCTAGACAGGCGGTCTTCTTCATTCAAATCCGGAAAAAGCCGCCAGCGCAACCAGATTTTATCATCGACATTACTGGAATACTGCTTGGTATACATCCCCTGTCCACGCGCAAAGTTTTTCCAGGCGACATGCTTGAGCGGATCGCCGACCTGGTATTCCCGCAGATTGTAAAAATCATCATTACCACGGGTCACATTGATTTTTCCGGCGTCCTCATCACTTGAATTCAGTAAATCAAGATCACAGGGAATTGGTTTGGGATAGACCAGGCACTGAATATCCAGGTCAATCAACGACCAGGCGCGACAAATACCAAACGGAAAAAACGTTTCTATGCGCAACCTGCCTGGATCAAGATAACCTCGCTTCAGGGTAGGTACAAACAGATTGACCCGTTGCTCCTTATCCTCGATCAGGTTTGCCACCAGTTTCCTTGATTGCGGAAAACTCAGTTCGATGGCCTCGTAAATTCGCTTGCCATAACGGTTAAGAATAATCGTGATTTCGGCATTCTCGCCAGCAAAGATCATGCTGTCACTGACAGCTGACAGATGCAGCCCCGACAAATTCCGATAAGTATAAAAAATGGTCAGGATAAACATACCCAGCAGCAGAAAAACCAGACCGAAAGCCAGACTGATTTCATAATTGATGGCCCCGATAAACATCAACACCAGCACACAAAAGAAAGCCAGGCCCTGCCTGTTGGGAATGATGAAAATATTGTTTAAATCCAGTTCGACATGTGGCGAAGGCGGGATTCTTTTTGTCACCCAGCGCACAAAATTACGTCGCCACAAAATATACGGATTGAGTGTTCTACTTTCTGGACTCGACTGTGCCTGACTTATGTTTTCCATGAAAACCACAAGCTTCCGGAAACAAACAGATTTTCACACGGCTTACTGTCCGGACTGTCAGTCAGCAACGATATCAACTTCAGCCATTAAGCGTTGCGAATACTCTTCGGCATGCCTGCCCGAACTGTCGCTGACCGCCCGTAAACGGTGATCTGTAACAGCCGGCAACACCATCTGCACATCTTCCGGTAATACATGCTTGCGCTCGTTCATCAGCACCCAGGTTTTGGCACTGCGAATCAGGGCAATGGCCCCGCGTGGCGACAAGCCAAAGGTGAATTTGTCATCCTGGCGAGTATAAGCCACCAGACGCTGTAGATAATCAAGCAAGCTATCAGTAGCCTGCACCTCATTGATGCTGTTATGCAGAGTTTTGATATCACTGGCATCGAGGCATTGTTTTAAATCATCAATGCCGGCACGCTCTTCACTGTTAATCAACAGTTCACGCTCGGCGACAGGGTCCGGATAGCCAATTTTCAGACGCATCAGGAAACGGTCAAGCTGCGATTCTGGCAAGGGGTAAGTGCCCGCAAAACTGGTTGGGTTTTGTGTCGCGATCACAAAAAACGGGGCCGGTAGTTTTCGAGTTTCACCGTCGACCGAAACCTGTTTTTCTTCCATCGCTTCAAGCAAGGCGCTTTGGGTTTTCGGTGTTGTCCGGTTGATTTCATCGGCAAGAATCAGGTTGCTAAAAACCGGGCCGGGATGAAAGGAAAACTTGGCCTGATTCTAATCGTAGATTGTTACCCCGAGAATATCCGCTGGCAGCAGGTCACTGGTAAACTGTATACGACTGTATTCCAGACCAAGCACCTTAGCCAGCGCCTGAGAGAGCGTTGTTTTGCCCATGCCCGGCTTGTCTTCCATTAACAGGTGCCCTCCGGCGAACAGACAGCACAGCGAAAGCCTGATCTGTTTTTCCTTACCGAATACCACCTTGCCAATTTCTGCTACGGCTGTCTCAATTTTGTCATGCATCTTGTTATAGTTATCCCGATTTACAGCTATTCGTTATTGTGCAAGCCCAATATTTCTTCATTTTCACGCTGTGGGCTGTAAAGATTTTTTTCCTTCAGACGGTTTTGCTTGGCGCGATCATTACGAATAGCTTCAAGCTCAGCCAAATAGGCTTCGGTCACATCGCTGGTAATGTACTCACCATTGAAGACGGAACATTCAAAATCCATCGGCAAAATACTACCCTCGGCACAGGACGCAATCAGGTCTTCCAGGTCCTGGAAGACCAGCCAGTCTGCTCCAATAAGCTCCTGTATCTGCTTGACCGTTTTGTCATGCGCAATCAATTCACTAACCGCCGGCATATCAATACCATACACGTTGGGATAACGAACCGGCGGCGCCGCTGAACAGAAATAGACCTTGCGGGCACCAGCATCCCTTGCCATTTCGATGATCTGGCTGCAGGTGGTACCTCGCACGATGGAATCATCAACCAGCAGCACATTTTTATCCTGAAACTCCAGCGGAATAGCGTTGAGCTTTTGTTTGACAGATTTTTTGCGCTGACTCTGGCCGGGCATAATAAAAGTACGACCGATATAGCGGTTTTTGACAAAGCCTTCGCGGTATTTGACCCCTAGTGCATTAGCCAGCTCCACTGCCGAAGTACGACTGGTATCAGGAATTGGTATAACCACATCTATATCGTGATCCGGACGTTCACGCTTGATCTTTTCAGCTAGCTTTTCCCCCATGCGCAAACGGGACTTGTAAACTGATATGCCATCCATCAGGGAATCTGGCCTGGCAAAATAAACATGCTCAAATATACAGGGTGTCAGGCTGACATTATCTGCGCAGATTTTACTTTCCATATTGCCGTCCTGATCGATGTAAACGGCCTCACCTGGAGCAACATCCCTGACCAGTTTGAAACCCTGAGAATCCAGTGCCACACTCTCTGAAGCCAGCATGTATTCCATCCCCTTACGGGTCTTTTTCTCACCAAATACCAGCGGGCGAATCCCATGCTTGTCACGGAATCCAACAATGCCGTATCCAACCAGCATTGCCACCGCCGCATAGGCTCCCCGACAGCGCTTATGCACGCCTTCAATGGCCTTGAAAACATCTTCGGCACCGGGCCTGAACTTGTTAAGTTGCTGCAATTCATGGGCAAACACATTCAAGAGAACTTCCGAATCAGAATCGGTGTTCAGGTGTCGTAAATCATCCCGGAAAATGTCCTCACTGAGTTCTCTGGCATTGGTTAAATTACCGTTGTGGGCAAGACTGATACCGTAAGGAGAATTGACGTACAGCGGTTGTGCCTGGGCTGGGCCGGAACTGCCGGCTGTGGGGTAACGGACATGGCCAATTCCCATGTTCCCGGTCAGGTTTTTCATGTGGCTGGTACGGAAAACATCCCTCACCAGGCCATTATCCTTGCGCAGATTCAGCTTGCCATGGTCACTGGTCACAATGCCTGCAGCATCCTGACCGCGATGCTGCAAGACGGTCAGGCTGTCATACAGCGTCAGATTAACATTGGACCGGCCAACGACACCGACTATTCCACACATGCTTTATACCCCTTCTGCATTTTTCCTGAATGAATCACGCTAGTGCCTCAGCGCTCGCTTCCTGTGCCTGGTAATCCAGTAACGACTCAAGATAATCCACCACCAGCATCAGGCGAGACGCCAGTACTGAATCCTGAAACCAGCTTTCACTGAACTGAAACGGCCTGGTTAAAAACAATACCAGTAATACAATAATCAAACCACGAAACAGTCCAAAAACTGATCCAAGAGCCCGGTCAACACTGCGCAAACCTATTTTCGCAGTCAAACTAGACATGATATTGCCGAGCAAGGCACCGGTAAACATCACCAGAACAAAAAGCAGCACCGATGCCAGCAGGCGCCTTGCCGTCGCATTAGCTAGCACCCCTGTCATTAAATCTGCCAGTGGAGCACTGAAAAAACCGGCGACCAGTACAGCGGCAACCCAGGAAGCCAGGGAAAAGGCTTCTTTCACGAATCCTCGCCAGAACCCAAGTAGCAAAGAGATAAAAATAACAAGCAGAATAACAATATCGGCTATCGTCACATATCTTCCTGAGTGTTATTGGTTTGTGTCAATCCCAAAATCGACAATGATGCCTTCGAGTTCGAAATTCTCCGCCAGCTCACTGCGCAGGGCATCGGCTTCAGATCGGGTCACGACCGGCCCGACGAATACTGCACTCAATACTCCCTGCTCACGTGTGACCTGCTCACTGTAGGCCCGATATTCCTGACTCAAGAGCCGATTCACCAGATTCTGAGCATTTTCTGCATCGGCAAACAAACCCAGACGGACACTCCAGGCCTGCGGCAAACCACTTGCATCGAGTACCGGCAGCGCAGGTGTTGCATCGACCACAGGAGCACGCTGCTGCTCAGTGCCACTCTCTTCAGGCTCGGCAGTACCGGCAAGAGTGTCTGATCCATCCGTATCGGGGAGCGTATCGCTGATAATGGCAGGGCGCAGGGGTTCAATTTCCATAGGCTCAGGAAATGGCGGTGCTTCAGGAATCGCGGTATTCATCTCAGGTGGAGAGACGCCTTCACCGTCCAGCATGATCGGCAAAAATATAATGGCCAGACAACCCATTACAATTGCACCAACCAGTCTTTGTTTCATTGCCTCATTCAAAGTGACTCCAGCACCGCTGCTACCGTATAAAATGACCCGGTGACCAGGAGAATTTCACCAGCCTGCATGGAAGATTCTGCAGCCAGAAAAGCCTCCTCGACAGACTCGTAAGCATTAACCCGACTCTGCCCCATTGCTTGCAGGGCATTATATAGTATTTTTGCCTGAGAACCTCGACTGTTTGACAGGCCTGCCACATACCAAGCATCAACATTTGGCGCGAGGATTTCAATAGCCTGCTGATGATCTTTATCCTGCAGCATCGCCAGCACAAGCCGTACTTTGCGGGACGGAAAATGCCTGTGCAAATTTTCCACGCATAATTGCATCGCATGCGGATTATGCGCCACATCGAGTATCAGAGTGTGGGCTTCACGCTCAATAATCTGAAATCGTCCGGGAATAAATACTCCACGCCAGCTATCCACTATCGCCTGTGCATTCAGGCTAAGTTTGAGTTGGAAAAAAGCCTGCAGGGCCAGCGCTGCATTGGCTGGAAACAGTTCAGGCAGAGAATAGGGATCACACTCAAGTGCCAGCCTGAGACTTGCACCTGCTGCATCGTATCCCTGCCAGTGAAAGACCCCTGCCCTTAGCTCAGCCTGGAAATCACGCGCATACTGGTAGAATGGCGCTTCAAGTTTTTGGGCCTGCTGCCTGATCGAAAGTGGCATATCCACTTCACCGTAAAGCAGTGTTTTGCCCTGGCGCATAATGCCTGCCTTTTCCAGGCCGATTTGTTCTCGGCTATCACCCAGCCATTCGGTATGATCCAGGGCAATATTAGTAATCAGGGCAAGATCGGCATCCAGTAAATTGACCGCGTCCAGACGACCACCCAGCCCCACCTCCAGCACCAGGTAATCCAGTTTCTGTTCAGCAAAGATTAACATGGCAGCCAGCGTACCAAATTCAAAATAAGTCAGACTGATATCAGCTCGCACCTCCTCGATGCGTGTAAAGGCTGCGCAGATTGACTCGTCAGTGGCCATCTTGCCATTTATGAGAATACGCTCGTTGTAGGACTGCAGATGTGGGGAGCGATAAAGCCCGACAGTGTGGCCAGACTTACGCAACAGGGCTTCCAGAAAGGCAGCCGTTGAGCCTTTGCCGTTGGTGCCGGCGATGGTGATTTTACAAGCATCTGCTAAATCCAGCTGTAGCTTATCAGCCACGCTACGGATCCTATCCAAGCCCATGTCAATGACAAAAGGATGCAAAGTCTCCAGGTATTGCAACCAGGCTGCTAATTTCATACTGATGATGCTGGGCTGCTGATCAGTCTCAGGCCGTGTCGGTACGGAATCGGTACATGAGCTTGCCGATCAGACCGCTGATACGCTTGCGTAACTCTTTGCGATGAATGATTGAATCAATCGCACCATGCGCCAGAAGAAATTCGGAGCGCTGAAAGCCTTCCGGCAAGTTTTCACGAACGGTCTGACGGATTACATCCTGGCCGGCGAAACCGATCAGGGCATTGGGTTCTGCAATATTAATATCACCCAGCATGGCGAGGCTGGCTGAAACGCCACCGTATACCGGATCTACCAGAACTGAAATGTACAAGAGCCCTTGCTGCTTCATACGCTCGAGCGCCGCAGACGTTTTTGGCATCTGCATCAATGAAATCAAGGCTTCCTGCATGCGCGCACCGCCACTGGTGGCAAAACAGATCAGCGGCAGTTTTTCCTGCAAGCAGGTGTTGACCGCAAGCACGAATTTCTCGCCTACCACAGCTCCCATGGAGCCGCCGATGAAACCAAACTCGAAAGCAACAGCGACCACATCCTGGCCTTTTAATTTTCCCTTCATCACCACCAGAGCATCATTTTCCCCGGTGGATTTTTTGGCTGCCTGCAAGCGGTCCTTGTAGCGTTTCAGATCCTTGAATTTCAGAATATCATTGGGCTCAATATCAGCCCCCAGTTCCTGGCGCTCGTCCTTGTCGAGAAAAATATCCAGCCGACGCCTGGCACTGATACGTAAATGATGGTCACACTTCGGACAGACATCCATGTTTTCTTCCAGATTGGAACTGTAGAGCACCGCATCGCAACGGGGGCAGCGTTTCCACAAGCCCTCAGGAATGGAACTTTTCTTGGCAACGGCACTGGTTTTAACCTTGGAAGGCAGGATTCTTTCAATCCAACTACTCATAACGACCCGCTTTATTTAACGTAAGTTGTCCAGAGATGAACGCATCTGGGCGATCAGGCTGATATGCTGCTGCAGATCTTCCTCAGAATAAGTGCGTTCACCGTCCAATTCTGCAATAAGATTCACTAAAGCGCTACCAACAACGATGCCATCGGCTATTTCAGCCATTGCAGCAGCTGTTTGGGGATCCTTGATACCAAAACCAATACCGATGGGTAAATTGCAGTACTGCCTTAACTCGCCAACTTTGGCGGAAACTGAATGAATATCAAGGTGGGATGCTCCGGTAACGCCTTTAAGAGATACATAATAAACATAGCCACTGCTTAGTTCACAGATCTTTCTGGCACGAGCCTCACTGGTTCCCGGGGCCACCAGGAAGACACAGTCCAGCCCTGCTTGCCTGGATGCTTCCAGCAATTCATGCGCTTCTTCCGGCGGCATATCCACAATCAGAATCGCATCTACCCCGGCACTTCGTGCTGCTTCAGCAAAAGTCTGATAACCCATACACTCGATTGGGTTCAGGTAGCCCATCAGAACCACCGGGGTGTCCAGGTCTCGTTCCCGAAAGCGGCTTACCAGGCTCAAGACGCCCTTGAGGGTGGTTTTTTTGCGCAGAGCCCTTTCCACAGCTCGCTGGATCACCGGACCATCCGAGGCTGGGTCAGTAAACGGGAAACCCAGTTCAATGATGTCGGCGCCAGATTGCACCAGCGCATGCATGAGCCCCAGGCTGGTGTCCAGGCTGGGATCTCCAGCTGTCAGGTAAGGAATCAAGGCTTTACGTCCCTGCTCGCTAAGCTGTGAAAAACGATTCTTGAGTCGACTCATGAAAGCTGTTCCTTTTAAACAACAATGCCGTCAATCTGGGCGACAGTATGCATGTCTTTGTCACCACGACCAGACAGGTTAATCAACATAATATGATCGTGGGGCAAATCGGGAGCTGTTTTCATGGCATAAGCCACGGCATGGCTGGATTCAAGCGCTGGAATAATACCTTCCTTGCGCGTCAGAAAGCGAAAGGCTTCCAGCGTTTCATCATCAGTCACCGAGGTGTACTCCACCCGATTGATATCCTTCAACCAGGCATGCTCGGGGCCTACCCCCGGATAATCAAGCCCTGCTGATACAGAGTGCGTATCCAGAATCTGTCCGTTCTCATCATTCATCAAATACGTACGGTTGCCATGCAAAACACCGGGCTTGCCAGTACAAAGAGGCGCTGCATGCTTGCCAGTCTCGATACCCAGGCCACCTGCTTCGACACCGATCATTTTCACTTCACTGTCATCCAGAAAGGGGTAGAAAAGCCCGATGGCATTCGAACCGCCACCGACACAGGCGACCAGTGAGTCCGGCAAGCGTCCACACTGTTCCAGACTCTGCTGTTTAGCTTCACGCCCGATGACGCTCTGGAAATCCCTGACGAGCATAGGATAAGGATGTGGCCCGGCAACCGTACCGATAATATAGTAGGTGGTATCCACATTGGTTGCCCAGTCGCGTAGAGCCTCGTTCATGGCATCCTTAAGCGTTTTGGAACCGGAGTCCACCTCCACAACCTTGGCACCCAGCAACTTCATACGGTACACATTGGCAGCCTGGCGCTTGGTATCTTCAGAACCCATGAAGACATGGCATTCCAGCCCCAGTCTGGCTGCAACGGTCGCTGTTGCTACCCCGTGCTGGCCGGCACCGGTTTCGGCAATAATGCGGGTTTTACCCATGGCTTTGGCCAGCAGAGCCTGCCCGATGGTATTGTTAACCTTATGGGCACCCGTGTGATTCAGATCCTCACGTTTCAGATAAATCTGAGCACCACCCAAAGCCTTGCTCATATTGGCCGCATGATAAAGGGGTGAAGGACGGCCCACATAATTTTTCAGATCGTCATGAAATTCATCCCAGAAAGCCTGATCATGTTTCAGCCTCGAGTAAACTTCAATCAGCTCCTCCAGAGCCGGCATCAAGGTTTCGCCGACAAAAATACCTCCATACTGTCCAAAATGACCATGCTCATCAGGCCCACTGTATAGCTGCTTTACATCTACTTCAGACACTGTTTACCTCGTTTATAAACTCACCAATTTTACTTGCCGACTTGAGCCCCGGACTTTCTTCGACACCGGAACTGACATCTACGGCATAGGGTCTTACCTGTGTAATAGCTTCCCTGACATTGCTAGCATCCAGACCACCGGCCAGAATAAGTGGCGGAAGACCCGAAGGCAGAACCTGCAAAGCGCTCCAGTCAAAGCGTTCTCCAGTGCCACCTGCCTGTTGTGGATGCCAGGTATCCAGCAACAAGGCTGCAGCTGTTTTATACGGGCTGACTGCCGCTATCAGATCCATATCCGCTTTTACCCTTATGGCTTTCAGATAGGGGCGTTCAAAGGCTTCGCAGTACTCGGCAGGCTCATTGCCATGAAACTGTAAATAATCCAGCTTGAAACGGGCGCAGACATGCTCAACTTCTGCAGCCGGCGCATCAACAAACAGACCAACTTTGCTGACAAAAGCCGGAACGCTGCCCTGTATTCCCAGAGCCTGCTCCAAACTTAAATAACGGGGACTGCGCGGGTAAAATACAAACCCCAGCGCATCGGCACCACACTCAACAGCAGCCCCTGCATCTTTCGCGCGGGTAATCCCGCAGATTTTTACTCGAGTACGTTGCATTTTCACGGCCACAGGCCCAAAAAAATAAGCGGCCTATTCTAGCAAATACTCGGCCTGAGCGCCTTTAATAAATGGTATAAGCCAGGGGCTTTTTGGCAATGCATATTGCTCGGGATAGTCCACTTCAAACAGATACAAACCATCAGCAGACGCTGTGATCCCCGCAGCCTTCCGATCCTTTTGCTCAAGTACCTGCCTGAGCCAGGCCACATCCCGCAGACCTTCTCCAACCTCGAACAATGAGCCGACGATATTCCTGACCATATGCAACAAAAAGGCATTGGCCTTGATATCAACCCAGATAAAATCATCCTCACGCGCTACCCGGACATGATTGACATAACGCATCGGCGTGGATGACTGACAAGCTGCACCGCGAAAACTGCTGAAATCCAGCTCTCCGAGCAAACATTGTGCGGCTTCCTGCATGACTTGTGCATCCAGTGCCTTGTAGTGCCAGTGAACCTGCCCCTGCAGGAGAGCCGAGCGAACTGGATGATTGTAAATCAGGTAAATATAGCGTCGGCTTAGCGCTGAAAATCTTGCATGGAAATCATCAGGTACTGCTTTGGCCCAGCGGACACTGATCTGTGCAGGCAACAGGGCATTACAACCCCTGACCCAGGCCTTTGAGGGTCTGACATTGTCAGTATCAAAATGGACGATCTGCCCACTGGCATGCACTCCCTTATCAGTGCGCCCGGCACAGTGCAAACGGACTTCCTGATCGGCGACTTGAGATACGGCACTTTCGAGAGTTTCCTGGACGGTTGCTATCGCATCTGAGCGCTGTGCCTGCCAACCGTTAAACTCAGTGCCTTGGTATTCAATGCAGAGGGCAATTCTGCCTGCGCCTGAATTCATGCTTTGTGCCTGAACTAGGAATCACCCCATTCATCGAGCAGTTTTTTCGCCTCGGCGATCTGCTCTTCATTACCCTCTGCAATGACTTCATTGAGAATTTCACGCGCCCCATCCAGGTCTTCCATGGCCTGATAGGCGACAGCCAGGTCCAGCTTGGTGGCAACTTCATCCTGATCAGTGATCATCTCCAGTTCTTCTTCATCGCTGTCATCTTCCATCACTGAGCCATCAACACCGAGATTGCCCAGTGACGACCGTGGTTCTGACTGCGGCGGACTCACATCCAGTTCAGCGTCTGAATCCTCGTCATCACTGCCATCAAACTCAAAACTGATTTCTTCTATGTCTTCAGCTTCTTCAGCTTCGTCTCCAGAGTCTTCAGCAGATTGAGCATCATTTCCAGCATCCTGTTCGGAGGGCTCATCCATGCTGAAACTGCCAAAATCAAAGGTTTCTACCTCGTCCTCA
>Ga0255776_10004997_pt1 | contig 13877 bp, 13 predicted proteins | sample 071ome_19_FD_179974 | JGI IMG/M metagenome (GOLD analysis project Ga0255776, IMG submission 179974) | Coastal salt marsh microbial communities from the Groves Creek Marsh, Skidaway Island, Georgia - 071413AT metaG (version 2) | ecosystem: Environmental > Aquatic > Marine > Intertidal zone >... | reverse complement strand
TGAAGATATCTCGTACATCAAACCTGAGCAAAGAAAGAGCAATCGGGGCCAAAAAGCGAAGTATACGAGAGGACATCAACGAGGAAACGGCCGCCACCGAGGTCAAAACCGAGGTCAAAACCGGGGTCAAAGTCAAGGTCACAGCCAAAATCGAGGCCAAAGCCGAGGTAAGAGCAGAGGCCAAGGAAGAAGCAGAAGGCGTTCACGATACTAATCTGCTTCTGTCTATCCGTTAGGTTCTACAACGACGACACAATCCACGTTCGCCACCCAAGCGACCTCGCAGGCCGTAGGATGCACGACCACATCGTTCGCAGCGTTGACTTCGTTGGCTCGAGTTGCACGCTCTGCACCTTGAACCCATGAGGGGTTGATGACATCGGTCACATCTTTTCATTGCAATCAAACATAACGTTGTTCAAGGCTATTTGAACAATGTTCATCCATATTCTGGGTGTGACTGGTGAAGTGATTCTCGTGCTTTCCGTTCCATTCGAGTTTTATGAGCATGTTCAGCTTTATCGAGTAAATACCTGGGCTCGATCCGTTCTGAGATGATGCTGATGACATACCACCCGAGGGTGAGCAATGGAGTTGCAACGATGAGTGCAAGGGCGAACAACATGTAGATGCTGCCATTGGATACACCATACGCCCATACTCCTGTAGATAAACAGCACATGATGAGCCACCATCGGGCTGCGTAACTGGGCGTTGACATACCTCTGTAATCTCGCCTCGGGGCGAAGAGCCACTGAACCAGGGACATGCTATTAATGCGGTAAGGGGAGTATTTCAAGCACCGTTTTTTCTTTTGCTCAATGTTAGCAGCGAAGCAATGTGTCTCGATGCATAACCAACTTATTTCGAAACAAAACCGTTCCAATTTCGCATATAATCGATGAACACAGGGCTAAGATCGGCTTCTCGTAATTCGCCCTCGCGAAACGGTGGACGCTTCGGCTGATACGACTCGTCTGCGAGGTGACTCGCCCAACTTGGGTGTGCAATAGCAACACGTGCAACGCCAACGAAGTCTGCACCTTGGTTCATCAGCCATCTAGCATCCTTCGATGTCCACACCGCTCCAGTTGAAACATACGCGATGTGAGAAGGTATGTAGGGTCGAAACATGGCCGTAAGATTGTCTCCATCCGGTTGTTGTTCAAAGACGTCCCAGCATGAGATGTGGAGCATATCGATGTCCTTTGTTGCCAATCCCTGTACCACTTCTATAGAATCTTCAATGGTGATGCCAATCGAACCAATCACTGGAGAGAAGCGTACAGCGATGAGAAAATTTTCATCTGTAGCACTGCGAATTGAATCAATAATTGTGGTCAAGAATTTCATTCTTGAGGCGACATCTCCACCCCACGCATCCCTCCGACGATTAGTGACAGTGCCAAGGAATTGAGAGATGAGGTACCCATGGGCTGCGTGTAACTCGATGCCATCGAATCCTGCTTGTTGACAACGCAATGCAGCCGCCGTGAATTGTTGAATCAGTTCTTGAATTTCGTTTTCATCGAGAGCACGAGCCACAAGTTTTCCTTCTTCATCGGTCATATCGCTAGGGCAACGAGGGAGCACGCCATTGATGTCAAATGGGGCTTTCATGCCTCCGTGAAATAATTGAACAAGGCTAAGAGACCCATGCTGTCGAAGTTTTGTCGCGAGTGTGGTCAAACCCTCAAGGTGGTCGTCACTCCACACGCCCATTTCGCCATGCCAACCTTTTCCAGATTCAGCGACATGTGCTGCTGCTGTGGTAATGATGCCGAAGCCATCGATGGCACGCCGAACCAACCACGTCGTTTCTTCCTCTGAAAGTCGTCCATCTTCGAAACTCTGTTTATTGGTCATTGCAGCGAGGAGCCCTCGGTTTCTGACCTCATGGCCCGTTCGTTCAAAACGAAATGAATTTCCAGGGTCCATACCGCAGGCTCACATGTTCACTTTTTGATGTCTTGCTTTGATTCCTTCAATGTATACGACTTAACAAACCTTGAAATTAAGACAACACCCCTTCATACCATGGCACGACTCATTGTTGGAGGCGGATGTTTTTGGTGTGTTGAAGGTGCATTCAAGCGGCTCAGGGGTGTGCATTCTGCCCTTCCTGGTTACGCAGGTGGTCATGTTGAGCACACGACATATGAGCAAGTATGCAGCGGTACGACAGGGCATGCAGAAATCGTGGAGGTATTGTACGATGAAGATCAAATTAACCTCGACACATTGTTTGACGTGTTCTTTACCGTCCATGACCCGACCCAACTCAACCGACAGGGGAATGATGTTGGTACGCAATACCGTTCGTGTATCATGCCACTCGATGATGAGCAACGCCAGGCTGCAACTGCAGCAATAGAGCGATTCAAAGACCATTTTGACCAACCAATAGTGACGACAATTGAAGAGCCCATTCATTTCGCCATCGCTGAGAAGTATCACCACGATTACTATGCGAGGAACCCAAATCAAGGGTATTGTGCCATGGTCGTTGGTCCGAAATTATCCAAAGTTCGCAAAACATTCGCCCATCTCTACGAATCGTGAACGTCCTTCGTTGACACACCGTGGCATATATCGGTTTCCTGCTCATGGGCGTGGGCAAGCACCGGAACCGCACTGCGTTGATACATGGTCATCACAGCGGTTTTACCTCTCGTCCTTTCCTGTTCGAAAGGATGCTCTCGAGTGGAGATTATGAATTAAAAAATAACGAGTACTAATGTGTAATTGTAATACAACATTATATCCTTTGATATAACATAAAAGGTCAAAGTGATACATCATTGACGCGAAAAAAATACTGAACCCAAAAGGCTGACACATCGCCTTCGGTGTGTTGGTCGTCTCGCAGTCTATCCACACGTTGGAGCCTGCCGGATAGGTCTCGTCTCCGTCTTAGACTTCGCCCTGCAGCACGACATGGCCCTCGCCACTGGGGTGGCTGTGCAGCATGAAGGTGTCCACTTCAACGTCGGATTGGGCTTCGTAAAGCACGAAGGAGATCTTCTAATTGTGCTTGAGCTTGCCCAGGCACACACCGGTGCCGAAATCCTTCAGGAGACGTTCTCAGCGAGCCATGCTTCGTCGATGTTGAAAATCAGCCAGTCCTCCATGTTGTGAGTGAAGACCATATTCTCACAAGACGCGGGACGAACATCATTCCTTCGGTGGACCCTTTCACTTCTTGAGAATTTCTAATAACTTTCTGGGTGTGTTTAATTTCCCATATCCCTGTTCGGGACATTGTCAGATGCAGGGGGTTTGTTGTTGATTCGTTTTCCTAGTTCCCAATGGTAGAGAAATTTTTTTTTAGCGGCATGTTGGAAGAATTGCATATTAGCTCCTCGCCCATAACTGATCCCCAACCTTATAGGCATTCTCAGTTTCAGAATTATAAACTCTCGCCAGCCTGGACTGCTCGTGCACACCAACGACAACCGACCTTATCGCAACATTGAGCTGGACTTGGTTGACAACCAGTTTGCAGCGGTACCTACTCAACAGGTTTTCATCAATGAAATGAAGGAAGCGTTCCGATATTTCTTTTCAGCTGACGAGCACAGTTTCATGCAAGATTTCCCCAATCAGGTCGAATCGAGAAACTTCCCGTTCAAGGGGTTTCTGTTGTCCGGGAAACCCGGTGTAGGAAAAACTGAGGCGGTGATTCAGGCATGCAGAGAACTTTACGGTTCACTTGACGAGGCGGGTATTGAGCTTCAACTGCTTCACATTAACTCACAATCCATTTTCCGTTCTGGTGTCGGAGACATGGAAACACGTTTGGAACGGGTGTTCAGAGAAGCCCAAAACCCGCAGACAAGCAGAGCGAGAACCGTTCTCCTTTTTGACGACATTGACACGATGTTGGTTAAGCGAACAGGAGACGGCACTTCCTCGGAATGGTCCCGGTCACTCAACGGAGTGTTCTTTCACAACTGCGATCGGATGATTGCGAGCAAAGTGTTGATTGTCGCAACCACGAACGTTCCAGAAAAAATTGACGATGCCGTGCATTCACGATTGTACATGCGGGATGTCCCAGAACCCACCCTCGAGGAACTGGTCTCTGTAGCAGAACACGTCTTGCCACTTAATCCCAAGGGCTTTGACAAGGATGAGATGTTGGAAACCATTCGTGGCAATATCCAACATGCGATTGACATCGGTGAAACCCCATCGTTCAGGTTGGCACGGAAAGTGGCCATCATTGCCATTATCAATGGCGTTCTGTTTTAGGTGATTGAACATGCAGTTTGTTTGGGACAAGATGTTCACTGAGGCGGGTAATCATCTGTTTGATGAAGTTGCTCAATCAATGATCACATCTCTACCGGACGGGTGCACGCCCAATCGCAGGTTCGCCATCAATTATGTTCCCGAGGGGCAAATCGTTTCACGTTCAGGCCAAACCTTCGGAGTTCGCCTAATCTTTGAATCACAGATGAACCAGATTGAACTCCTCACTTACCTGCAACACCAGCAGATTCAACATTGCTCAGAATACATGAAATTGTTCGTATGTAGGGACCAGCGTTTCCCCCCCCGATTTACTGATTTCCAAACAGGTAAATCCGTGGCGATGATGTTCGCAACCGTGCAGTTGTCTGATGGACGAGGGGCTGTTTCTGCAAAACAAGGGCGGGCGACAAGAACGAATCAGGCAAGAGACACCAAAAACAAGCTCGATTTTACCTCCGCCATGGTCGGAAAACACATCAAAGAGTTACCGGGTTGGTCAGGTGGAGTCGAAGAACAAACAACACCATTGTTCTCCAATGCATATTTCTATCTTGAAAAATCAAAAGACGATTCGGCGAGTCGTTCCATCGGGGCGGCGTACCAGGTTCATACTTCCGTAGCATCCATCGTTGCGGATCTGTCTTCACTCTCGAAGGGAGTCTGGTGGGACGACCAACAAGGCTCGGTTTTTGTTGTAAACACATCGAATCCACTTGAATCCGTGGTTGACCCTCGCTCATGGTATCACTATTCAGACAAATTCATGGCATCAATTCAGCAACCGTTTGATGAAGAAACGGGAACCGGTGGAACTATCGCGTGGGAAAAACGAAGGGGCACACCTTCCTATGAGCTTGAAGATCTCGAACACTACGCAGAACGGCTTAAACATTCATCTCGTAGCCCACATGTTTCCTTTGGTATTGACCAAGGTTTTGTTGAAGGGCTGGAAGAGCAGTTTGTGCAAGATCATGTCCTCACGCCCTGGGTCTTCTCAGAGGTAGTGGGGGTAGTTCAGGCTTATATGCTATCGCAGATGCCCCGTTATTGGGCGGGATGTGAGCCCGACGTCAAAATTCTTGAAGAAGTGAGGATTGAATGATATGTCAAAGATTAATGTAAAACTCGAAAACATCGGTGGCCTGAAGAACTGGAGTGGTGAGTTTCAACGTGGAAAGGTGAATCTTGTGTTGGGTTCTGCCGCCTCAGGGAAGTCATCAATCCTCAAAGGAATGCAAGTCGCTCTTGCTGGCTCCATGAACAATGCACTCCAGTCCTCGGTTGAGGAGCGACAACAGTTGAACCTTGACGACAAGTCAGATGAAAACGGTATCATCCACCGAAGTGCGAAGATTGGGAAGGCTGCGGTTGTTACCAACAGCACCATGTTTGAGGTTGAGATTCCAAGAAGTGGGTCGTTGATGGCCAAGGGGGGAGGTGTCGCAGAATCGCTGACTACCACCATGTTGGCTAGGCTACCTGCTACCCGAGTGGTACGAGAGGTGTTTGAGGGCACATCCGATGACTTTTCGTGGATGGTTGACGATCTCAGCGACGCTGCACAGTATGTAATATGGGAAAACACCGTCAATGCGGTACATAGGGAACTTGAGCAAAAAATGCTTGACTTTGAACAATGGCGAGCAACACGGGAGGAAGTTGACGCTTCTCTTGCTTCTCTCGAGTCCGATAAAAGTCAACTTGAGGGCGAGCGAGGAGCAGCGAAATCTGCTGGTGAAAGTGCTTTGGAAGACATCAACAAGGAGAAAGTAGAACTTGAAAAGAAAGCAATAAAACACCGCGATTCTGCTCGACAAGATGAAGCCAAATATGTGGAAATGGTTCGGGAAAACCAGCGCGCTGAGGCAGAAATTGAGAGGATTCAGCGAGAAATACGCCGAAATAAACGAGCCCTCGAGGATGCAGAGAGCACTACTCCTCCTGTGCAACCAAACCTTGACACTGAACTTTCTCGAAAGATGTTTTTGGAGGCAGAAATAGCCGCCCTCAGCACCACTTCAAGCGGCGGAGAGTGGGTTGACGCAACCTTGAGGGACCACGAACGTGGTCACGTTTCGGAAGAAGCAGAGGTTTTGCAACTCGCTCGAACTCACACCACCTCCGCCGGCGAACGAGTCTCAACTTTGCAAGACGAACTTCGCAGTCTTACCAACCAGATTGCTTTCGCACAGAACGCCTATCAAACCCAGCAGCATGCTTACTTGCGCAGTGAGCAAAGCGCTAGGCAAGCTCGAGGAGCCATGAACTCACTTGAACCTCAATTATCTGAAGCAGAGTCTAAACGTCCCTATGATGCAAGAAAGATGGAGGATGCAAAAGAAAAGATGGATAACTCACGAAACACAGCGAACGAGGTTGAGGAGCAAATTGCGGAACTCGATGAGCAACTTAGATCGTTAGGAAATGAAACCCCAGAGCTTGACAGGAAAATTGCCGAGTTAGAGCGAAAAATAGCCCAGCTTTCGCGGACGGTACCACAACATTTCCGCTTGCGATTGGACTCTTTGAGAATGACAGAAGCACAAACTCCTTCCTACACACTTGAGCAAACATCACCCTTCGGGGAAGGCAAGCCGTCGGTTGGCGACGTGGTTGATTACCTCAGGCCCCGCCTCCGCTCTTGGACTGCACAGGATGTTCAGGGCGGAATGTTGTCGTTGTTCAATAACGCCGAAGCTGCCGGTACGATCACCACCCTCCTTTCTGAACTCCAGGTGATGAAGAATCACTGTGCTGAACAGGCAGAAAGCCATCGGTTGAAAGCTCGAACAATTTTCAACGAGATTGGTGCAAGCATCTTTGCCAAACTCTCCCTTTCTCCCATGAAGAGCATCACACTTGACGGGTTGAATCAACTGTCAATCGTCTGGTCGGACGGTTCAACCACCGGTCTGACGGGCTCCGAGGGTGAGCGAACGCTGATTGCCTCGGCAATTCTTATCGCATTACGAGAAGCTTACACACCGGAAATTCCCGTATTGATGTTGGACGGTATGCTAGACAATCTCAACGTTGAACCCCGTGAGGAATTGGTCAACTTCCTCAGCGCTTATGCCGTTGAAAAGGACATTGCGGTCATCGCTACTCGCCTCGATGATGGGCGCCCGACCCCATCCATCGTTTGATGGGCGAGGAGCATTTAAGTACAGTCGGTAGCGTTCTAGCCTTGATGACAGCCGAGAACGAGTTTGCGGCCTTTGTGGCAGAATGGAACTCGTCCATTCGAGGAAATCCCACTCCTAGCCCTGATGCGTGGGATTTTTTTCGTCGCTGGTCTGTGTGGAATTCAAATTCCTTTCATCACAGTGCATTGGACACAATTCGAACATCGTTTCTTCTCTTGGCGGTTGAGCTGAACAACCGAGTCAAGCAAGTCGATTACCGTGCGCTTGGGAGTGTAGATGTGTTTCGATTTCAAAACACCCGAATAGCAAATCTTGCCGATTCCAGACATGCTTCCTTTGAAGAAGGGTACTCTCTCCCAAAAAATTGCACGACCTGTGTCAATTGCATTGAATTCAACACCCCCGGCTTTTCAGTCTGCTCACTTTTTGAAGAGCTTGTGCACGGCCCGAAAGACCCAATGGAAAGCACATGCGATGCTCATGAAAAACCGGAGAAAGGAAATGATGATGATTATCCGAATGGAATTGAGCTAAACAATTGGTGGAAAAGTGCGTGCAACCTCAAAGAGCTCCCACGTCTCGGACGGGTACTGTATGAGATGTACGAAAACGGACTCGTTGAAATGCTTGATAGTGCCGGGGCATCTTATCCTGTTTCCACATCCAAGGATATTGAGTTCTGCTTGACATTGAAAGGGCGAGCCGTCTTGGCTTTAGATTGGAACGCGTATTCACGTGCACGATTTGGTGATCCGACCAATGCCAAGTCAACCGTCCGAGCAAGCTCAGCTGCTTCGGAGATCGATTTTGAACTCATCATGGTACTCGGGGAAACCCTTGCAAGAGCCGTCGGTGAGAAAACTCAAGAAGGAACCAACCAATACAAAATTCGCCAAGACCTTTGTCAAAAAGCTGAACACCACCCACATCCGCTGCGCCCTGAGTACACGCATCGCGTTGATTTTGCAACCTTTTTGTCTGTTTTCAAGGACCATGAGGCAGGCCACATGGCTGATTCATACCTGCTGCGTAATTTGCAAGACAGTGCGGGAGCAAACCATCTTCTTCATGAAGAGCATGTGTACTTAGATCCCGACGTATATGAACACAACCGAATCCGAGGTTACGATTTGGAGTGATGACCGTGTATTTTGAACCGCCAAATGATCGAAACCTCGGCCGTCTGCCTGCCTATATTGTCTCTGCCGTTGATCTTAATTCATCAGAGGTCCAAGCTCTTCTTGCAGAGGAAATCCAGAACGCTGGTGGTGATTCCGTTGTCAAAAAGCACAGAGAAGCGAATGGAACCAACGTTGTTGACGTCATCTCTCCTTCGTTGGGTTTTTCTTTATTCAAGGACCAACTCAACCTTCACCGCCAATCGGAACCAGCAAAACTTAACGCAAACAATGAAGCATGGAAAAAACTGGTTTCTGTCGAACCATCTTTTGCGACTGAAGTCGCATCGTTCAAAACACTGGTTGGTGATAATTTTGATTGGTTGGAGGTGGATTGGGCCACGCTCGGAAGGGCAATCGGTTCAGCCGTTGGCGAAGTCATGCGCTCGGCTCCATACAATGTCAAAAAAGGCGAGGCTCGGGATTTCTCAATTTCATTTGACTTGATGCAGGATTTACGTGATAAACAACCCGACCTCGGCGGGCAACTCAGTGCTGCAAAGGCATACGAGGTGATCCGCAACCACGGGGCACGTCATAATTCTGCAACCGAAGCATCGCTTTTGCGAGCTGGCACTTCACCCTCAACACCGGTCTTTCTCCATGCGTCCACCGTTCGCCTGAATCCTGCAGCTGGGCTATCTTACCGATACGTCCAGAAATACCCCTACGGTGGAGGCGGAGCAGGTGGTGCCACGCCTCCAGAGCGAATGTTGGAGACGCTGGCCAAAATTCTGAAGGATTTTGAGCTTGGGACGGCGGATTTCTATGACGTCTTGATGTATCTTCACGGCGTTTCTGCAAATTTTGCTCACCGAACCAACCAGCTTGAGCATCGCATTGGTATGCATCCGATGGCATGGATGTTCAATCGATTCATGAACCGAGGCGTTGATCACCTGTGCTTGCAGGATTATGTCAGCTCACAACCACAAGACTCCCGGTATCCGGTTTATGCCGTTTTCCACATCCTTGCATCGCATGGCCTGATTGTACTCGGGACGTGCCCTGTTCCTTGATACGATTCAGGGCTTTACCTCCCAAAAAACGGGTCTGAAAAAAACCGGCTTCCATTGATTTAGATTAAGCATTCCTCGTTCACATCCACTATCATTGAAAAGGTGGGTAAGAAGCCGCACATAACTTGCTGTTATCGGTATGGCATTGACGACTACGCTACCGTCAAGGTATCGCTCAAACAATTTAACCTCATATCCGGATACCCAACACGATTCGGTTTCGGGGGTACTGATTTTAGGACTGATTCGAATTGGAAGAGGGTCGTGGTCAAGGGTTGGGATTTTCAATAATCCATCTGTGAATGATTCCTCAAGTTCCACACCCGAGAGAAAGCAAATGCTGGTATCATCAAACCTCTCAAGAAGACCTAAACCGTGCAAAACATCTCGAATTGAGTTAGGCTGTTTCCAATTATCGGTTTGTTCAATAAAATACTTTTGTTTCTTCAATCTTTGGTCAACTTTCCAATGTCTTTTTTTCTTAATTTCTAGGAAATTCAACTTGGCGAGGTCATTATACCACATCTTTAGAAGTGGCTTGACTAAATCAATATTGTTAATATCCAAAAAGGCTAGTGTCATAAAAAATGGCTTTTCCTTCTCATAGTCTAGGAAATTATTTTTAGAACTATCTGTGCTGCGATTGCAGCCACGTATCATCCATTCCGTGTTCATCCAAAGGTCGCGCTCAACCAATCCTGTAGTAACCCAGGCCCCCGAATTTGCCTGTATACGCCTCAAGTTTGCTTCAGGCCGAGGCATGATTGATTGTCAGGTGAAGGACATTTGAATCTTTCTTTGGTGTTGTCAGTAGACAGGTTTCATGAAGTGTACCGGAACGGCATCTAGTGCGAACTTAGTTTGAGGAGTCTCATCGTGGAGGCAATATGTTATGAGACGGTGATAGGATGAGTAAGGGGTATTTCGTGAAGTTCAGCATGACCCGTTGTGCGAATATATCTCTTGGTGGGCAGACCGGTGACAAAGCATGATTCATAAGGAGATGAGCGAGCAAGAGCTTGCGAGCACAACGAGACCTCAATCAGCTCGTGATCAAGGAATGGAATCATCAATCAACCTTGGAGATGTGATCGTATGGTCTTCCCGGTGATGAAGCAGCATTCCGTATTTTCTACACGTTCCGCCAAACCAATAGTTTCGAGGATGCATTGCAAGGTACCAAACGGGTCATGGTCATGATTCTGCATGAACAATTTTTCATCCCAGTGCCGTGAAGAATAATGTTGACTTCTCATTTGGTTGAGAAATGGGAGGTCTTCCAAGTGTTGCACAATGAGTCAGGACAATCTGATGTTTTTTTTCTACTTTCTTGAGTCGGAGCTCGTGTAATTCACGAAATGCATCAGAGGCAGGCATTCAGTGAGAGCATCTTCAAGGTTTGAGTATAACACGGGGGTGTTTCTTACGATGTATTCATGAAGAGGGTTTACCTGAATTAACCAACCAGTTTGCAACTGGTGTTCCCTCAACGGTAGGGTCATGATCGTCGTCAATGTCGACTGGATTTAAACATGCGCAGGCTTCGCCTGAATCTTGCTCAATCTCCATTCCTGCTTGAATACGCTCCCTAAGGGCCTGCATGCTGAGATTTTTCTTCTCACCGTTGACGGTCTCTGTCAGGACTGTGACGGGACGTCCGAGAAAGTCCTGCAGTTCCTTTTCCTTTCCTTCGTGATAGGCATAGCTTTCTGGACGAAGTTCAAGCAATTGTCGAAACTGTGACTGTCCCGCTTTTACACAGAATCCACCGCAGTTGTTGTGAGCGAAGCCCATGTCATACAACCTTGGTTGAGGTACACCCAATTTTGCTAAATCTTCGGCGATGTATTCTTTGAACATTATTGGTTCTCTTGTCAGTGGGAATTCAACAATGTAAGGCTTCCAATAGGCTTTGGCACGATTGATACGGTCACAGTCTTCAATGTCATCCATTCCGAGAACCACATGGAGGTCGCCACCATTGACATGCTGAGGTATCAATGTTCTGTTCAATGACTCATTTGCTTCCTGAACAGAGTTTTTGTGCTGAATAATTGATTGAATCAATGCTGCAGGCGTCCTGTCTGTAGTTTTTGATTTTAACAACAATTTAAACTCGTTTTTTGATTTTCGATAGTCTCTCATGGAAGACCTCAATTGTTCCACAGCTCCACCGTATTCTTCTTCATTTTCGGTGCAGTTCGGGCAATAATAGGTTGTTCGCTTTTGCTCAGCATGATTTACCACTGATATCTCACATGATTTTCGCTCTGAGATAAGACCGCAATGGGAGCACTTCATGCCGGGTGAGAGGCGGTCAAGTGCTTCACGGAGAGGAACGCGCTTGAGATACTTCGAACAGGGGTCAATTCTTGAATTACCAATCATCCGCTGTTGCTTGAAAATCCCCCAAATATCCACGCCTTGACTAAAATACGTGATTTTGATGCCTAACAAGCGCTCTACATCGTCGTTGAACCTATACAGGTCGGCGTCTTCTGTTTTGGTATCTGCAAACCAAATTTCAACGTTCTCCTTTCCGTAGATCTCAATGGCCCTTCTGCTGGCTTCGTAGGAGGTGAGTCCTCCACCGTACATCACAACACATTTTGCGTGTCTCATTAGTTGAGTCCCTGGGTTGACAATCTAAAAACTCTCCTGGAGATGCTCCCTTTCAGGGACCGCGGGGCTTTCCGAGTCTTATTTGGTCAGGTAAACCAAGAATGTCGGCAGAAATTGTTGCGCAGCGCAGCTCCCCCGGTGGAAGTCACGTGAGCAAATCCACCGACGACGCTGTGTAGGTAGAGCTGCAGTTTGGGACGAATCCATAGGCGGTAATGCAGGAAGGCCATCACGCTCGCAGGTTGGATAGCAGGTAGGGGTGAACGGTGTTCGCGATGGCATCTGCTTCATCGTTGCCTCAATAAGAATACTGAGGACAATTTTCCTTTGAACCCGATTTCTCGGTTTGAAATGCAACATATCGTCAAACTCAAGACGCAAGGGCCGTACCATGAGACATGCGGGAGAAGTCGCTAGCACTGATTTCGGTCATGTTGATGCTCAGCGTCTCATTATCGGGCTGCCTTGGAGAAGATGAAAAGCAGTCGGTTTCACCAGCAGAGACGAGCGAATCGTTTGGTTCATACAGTGTTGTTGCTCCTATCGATACCGGAATTAATGTGTACCATGAACGCTTTATGCTCAATGAAACCTATCCAGCGTGGTTGCTTGAAGGGCTCGGCGTCACGATGCAATGCAATTTGACATGGGAAGGCACATGGCAAGAGCGATACGATGCAGACAAAGCCACATGTTGGGATGTCATTACTTCCAACGATATTGTCTATTTCCCTGGAACTCGAATCATCGGAACAACCCCCGACGATGCAACCGACATCCCAATTCTTGACGACCCTTCGGATGGTCACGGTACCGCTGTGACTGGAGCCGTTCTCGATGCAAATCCGGATGCTGTGATTTTCTTCGTGGAGGGATTTTCCGATGCAGCCGTTCTTGCGGCAGCAAATCAACCACTCGTCGATATCATCACAACATCCTTTGGCCCGATTGGAAGTGTTCCTGTACCCGGCATTGAGGATGCGACAAAAGTCGCTGTCGTCGAACATCACAAGATTCACACAGGTGCCGCAGATAATACACCTTCACCCGCTGTTCAAGATTCGACAGCTGGCCCCCCATGGTCGATTGGAATTTCAGGCTATGCTGAAGAAGATGATGACCAAAAAGAAACGATGAGCGGTTCATATCCTGACATCGCAGCTGATTGGACTCAAGTCTTGCCGAACCACGATGACATCGATGGATACCACGAAACCTCAGGTACGTCCTTCGCTACACCGCGGACAGCAGGAATTCTGAGTTTGGTTATCACCATGCTTCGAAATGATGTAGATGATACATCTTCCGGGGCTGCGTTCGAATCGGGTCGAAATGGGTCGCTCGTTCTTGGAACGAACATGAGTATTGACAATGCCGCCATTCGAGATGCGTTGAACCTCTCTGCGTGGTATCCAAGTTTTACAACATGGGACCCTACATCAGGAACAACACCCGTATCGCCAGTTCTTCCGTGTACACAACTCGGTTGGGGTGTAGTCAACATGTCGAATGTTATGCCAATCTATGAGCACCTTTCAGGAATCACGACCATGCCTGAACGACCTGCCGATGTCGTTGCTTGTATGAATACAAATCAAAACATACGAGAAGCGTATTGGAATTGATGAACAAGCATCGTTTTTCGATGTAAAGAG
>Ga0255776_10004992_pt1 | contig 13887 bp, 10 predicted proteins | sample 071ome_19_FD_179974 | JGI IMG/M metagenome (GOLD analysis project Ga0255776, IMG submission 179974) | Coastal salt marsh microbial communities from the Groves Creek Marsh, Skidaway Island, Georgia - 071413AT metaG (version 2) | ecosystem: Environmental > Aquatic > Marine > Intertidal zone >... | reverse complement strand
TTCCTGTTCGCCACCAGGTGCAATCGCCGGCACGTAATGGGTGAGCACCAACGTTGTCATTCCTGCACGTTGGGCGGTTGCTGCTGCTTCTTCAGGAGACGAGTGATAGTCGAGAGTGTCGAGTAGCCGCTGCATCGGAACTGTGGCAATGATGTCTTTGCGGATCACCGTATGAACAAGCGCATCGGCTCCAGAGCACAATGCATCCAATGAGTCACACGGAACGGTGTCACCTGCTACCACAACCGAATTCCCGCCCGACTCGAACCGATATCCGATACTCGGTTCGACGGGTTTGTGATCGGTTTGTCCCGCAGTAATTGCTGTCACCCCCTCTAACGGAACCTCCCCCGTCTCGATCTCGATGACGTGCACGGGTGGCTCGTGGTCGAGGTCATCGTGGTGAGCAAGCCGATAGGCAATGTCGGGGCCAAGGCTGGCGAGAAGATGGTCGATGACGTGTTTCGTGCCAACCGGGCCAACGATCGTTAACGGTGTCGGCTCAAACGTCATCACCCAACGGGTGGTGATGACGTCGTTGAGGTCGGTGATGTGATCACTATGTAGGTGCGTGAGCAACACTGCTGACAACTGAGGAGCGCCGACTCCTGCGGCCGCCATCCTCATGAGGACTCCTCGGCCAGCATCGACGAGGTAATGCTCCCCCTCGGCCGAGATCAGCGTGGAGGGCCCGGCACGATCGGGGGCCGGTATCGGACTACCCGTGCCAAGAAGCGTGATGTCAATCGTCATTGACGACTCATTTCTGACTCGGCAGCTGCCTTCTTTTCTGCATCAGAGCGCCGCTCTGGAACGCGGATGACAACTTCGTGCAGATCACCAGTGAATGCATAAGGGGCGTCGTAACGCTCGGAGACAGGCGATCCGTGGTCGTAGCCAACACTTGACCCCACAGACGAGACCATTCTCATATAGAACGGAATGACGTTCCGCCCGCACGCCTCCCCATTGATGGAGACCTCGCACCACCCTGTTGTTCGGTCGGTTCGTTCGAGACGCACTTGCAAGACAACGTCACCTGGCGGGATCTCGCTCTCCGATTCGACCACTGTGTGCTCATTGAATGCGTTGTAATCAACGATCAGACGTCCGCGCTGAACGAACACAGACACCCCAGAATTCTCTGTGCCGGTCGACCACAGAACACCTTCGTCACCTTCAGCACACGTCACTGAAGCAGAGAGATCAAACCACCGGCCCCCGGTTGTCGCCGAGGCGCCTGCTGGTATCGGGGCCATCGGAGGGCGATATGAGTAGAGACCGTCTGGACGGTGAGCCGATCGATCGTGGCGCACTGCGGCAAAGAGTTCAAGCATCCGGTCGTCGAGCGGCAGCACACCATGGCGCTCTGCTTCTGACCACCACAGATCGATGAGCTCTTGTGCGATCTCTACGTCGGTCTCGGCAAGGTTGTCACATTCTGAAGGGTCATTGGTGAGGTTGTAGAGCTCCCAAGGTTCGGTATCGAAGTCGTCACCTTGATTGTGTTTGGTGACCGCCTTCCACCACTCACCATTACGTTCAGTAATGAGCGCACGGCTTCCATTGTTTTCGAAATACTGAAGAGTGTTTGCGGCCGGCGCATCGGCATCGCGCAAAATATCGGCAAATGAATGCCCGGTCACCGGAAGTTGTTCAACACCTTCAAAGACCGATGGCGCTTCAATTCCCAACAGGTCGAGAATTGTTGGCGTGACATCAGAAACGCTGACGAACTGGGCACGCTGCGTTCCCGACTGTGCGGCGAACTCCGCCGGCCATCGAACAATCAGCGGAACGTGCACTCCCCCTTCGTGGGTGTTCTGTTTGTACCAACGAAATGGCGAGTTACCGCACTGTGCCCACCCCCACGGATAGTTGGTGTGCGAATGAGGCCCACCGATGTCATCGATGCGGTCGATCGCCTCATCGGGGGTTTCCAAGATGCCATTAAAGAATTTCATTTCATGCATGACCCCGAACGGACCTCCCTCTTGGGAGGCACCGTTATCGGCGAGCAGAACAAAGATGGTGTTATCGAGTTCACCGAGATCTCGAAGGCCGTCGATGAACCGCCCAATTTGGTCATCGGTGTGATCAAGAAAGGCGGCAAAGGCTTCCTGCAGGCGACAGGCAAGCCGCCGTTGGTTATCGGGGAGTTCTTCCCATGCCTGAACACCCCAGTTACGGGGGGCTAACTGGGTGTGGGGTGGGATGACTCCGAGTTCGAGCTGACGTTCAAACCAGCGTTGGCGTATCACATCCCAACCCTCGTCGTACCGCCCTCGGTACTTCTGCATGTAGTTGGGAGGTGCTTGATGAGGTGCGTGGGTGGCACCGAACGGAAGGTATGCAAAAAACGGCCGGTCAGGCCGAACACCCTTAAGGTTGTTGACCATCTCAAGCAGGTTGTCAACAAGGTCCTCCGAGAGGTGGTACCCCTCCTCAGGGCTACGTGGTGGGGACACCTGCGAGTTGTCTCGAACGAGTTCTGGGTGGAACTGATCGGTTTCTCCCTCGAGAAAGCCATAGAAGCGATCGAAGCCGCGACCGAGTGGCCATTGATCAAAGGGCCCTGCAGCCGAGATATCACTCGTCGGTGCGAGGTGCCATTTACCTGCACAGAATGTTGCGTACCCGTGTAAGCGCAGCACTTCTTGAATCGTTGCTGCACGTCGAGAGATGTGGCCAAGTTGGTGTGGGAAGCCTGTCTTCCAGTTCGATACGCCCCGCATCCCAACCGCATGTTGAGATCGTCCGGTGAGGAGCGCAGCCCGAGTGGGCGAGCACAACGGGGTGACATGAAAGTTGGTGAATGTGATGCCGTCGCGTGCCAACGCGTCGATGTTCGATGTATCGATATCTGAGCCAAAACACCCGAGCTGGGAAAAGCCGGTGTCATCGAGCAACACAATGACAACGTTTGGAGCCGCTGGCCCTGGGTCGACACCTCGATCGAACGATGGCGCAGAATCAGCCACGGTTCGGCCGATTGTTGCACCGGTCGATTCCCAAGAATCTTCGGTAGCCATGGGCAAATTGTGCTGTAGCCGAATGCGCTTGTCAAGAACTTTTGAGAGTATTACTCTCAAAAATCTACGGGCACACTTAAGGATGACTATGACCAACAGCACGACAGCGCGAAATGATGGACGTCGGCAACGTCGAGAAAATGGCCGAAACAAGGTGATCGATGCCGCCATTTCGCTCGTCCTCGATGGGCATGGCGTGCCATCTACCGAAGCGGTCGTTGAACGCGCTGGCGTCTCTTCAGCAAGTCTGTTTAGGTATTTCGAAAATCTTGACGACCTTCGGAGTTCGTTTATCTCTCGCTACTTCGAGCGTATTGAGTCAGCTCTCGCAGTCGACCAGCTCGGAACAGGTGGCCTCTCGCGTCGAGTGTCTACCTTGTGCACAGCACGCCTTGAGTTTTTTGCCTTGCACGAACCAATGGCCACCCTCGGACGAACGAGACGTGAAGAAGTCCCGCAGGCTCGCGACGCGATCTATCGACTTCGGCAGGGCCTCAACGAACAAGTGCTACGTCAATTTGAACCCGAGTTCTCCACAATGCGCCAACCACATCGTCGGTATTGCGAGACGACAATCTGTTCGCTCACATCGTTTGACTCGTGGTCGTTGATGCGAGCAGACGGCGTTGACCGAGATGAAATTCTCCGCACATGGCGCTTTGCGATCACGCGCCTGCTCGGGAACTCGTAGTTAGCCGATCGAGTCGACCGCCGTCACCACTCCAGATTCGACGACGACGTTCACTCGAGTGAGTGAATAATCCTCGGTCACCATGAGAAATTCACCGTCACGCTGCACCGCCCGAACCGTAAGCCCGAACGCCGCAGCGAGATCTGCGAACTCGTCTTCGGTGTAGAGAGCATCGGTTGCCTCTTCGAGAAACTGAATCGTCAGGTCGTCGAGTTCTTCGACCTGGTTTTCGAGCACCACGATGACGCTCTCCATCATTCGGTCGAGATCATCTGATGCAACGCCGCCATCGTCTGGCTCCGATACAGAAGGTAATGGCGCTGGAGCAGGCTCAGGTTGAGGTTCCTCGTCTTGGATGTAGACCGGCGTTTCAATGAGGTAGTCGTCGGTAACCGCCGGCACGGTGTACCAACCGCCATCGTCGCCAATGAAACGGTATGCCGGCAGGAGCCAACTGTTGTCATCAACGTCGGTTGCCCACCACAGGTCAGCTGCCACGTCGACGAGGGTCACCGTGATCTCCTCAGGTTCTTCCCACTCTTCATCAATCATCATCCCTGAGACAGGGTCGTCTGCCTCCACCGCAAGAGCGGAATCTGCAGCAGCTTCCTCAACCTCCTCAGCGACCGCAATTGAAACCTCTTCGCCAACCGAGCCCCCTGATCCGAGATAATTCTCCCGCAATCGCTCTACTGCCTCATCGATACCGATGAGCGGATACGGACCCACTTGCTCAGGTGCCACAAAAGAACCGCCTGCCCATTGCAGAGCGCCTTCTGCTCCGAATCCAAAACTCCAGTTCTCGCCGGTGGCCGAAAGGCCATCAACAAGTTGACGACTCGCGTACACCGATGCGTACCACTCATCTGCATTGACTTCGTAGGTCAAGCCGTCGACATCAAAACCCGCAGCCGAAATCAGTTTGCGCGCTGCCGCTTCAGCCTCTTCGGCCGATGGCACTCCGACCGGTGGTTCCGGCTCTGGACAATCAACAGTGACATTTCCCTCAGCATCGACGGTTTCCGTGCACGAATACAGTTCGTCCATCGCCTCGCGCTCGGACCAATCAGGCGAGTACCACCAGTAATGCTGGCTATACGCATCAATGGTGAGCGAGGGAGCGGTGCCATCATCTGGACCAAATGCCCATTCAACCTCATACCCCTCGGGACGCGTCTGCGGAGTTGGGTCTACGCCAAGCGCCGCGGCCAACCGAACCGCAACATCTTCTGACACGGTTGAATCAGATCGATACACGTAACCCGTCGAGCCCGCCGGCAGCGCCGGAAGATCACCGACCACAAAGTCGGTGACAATCGTCCACGGCGCCATGTAGTCGGATGCCATGTCATCGTTGATGGCGGAGTGTTCAGATATCGACAGCGCAGATTCCGAAGTGTCGGCGACAGCGGATTCTTCACTTGCGGTGGCAGCGCCGTCACTCCTCCCCTCGACGCGAATCACCTCTGGTGGGGTGAGGTCACCTGAGTCAGTGTCGTCGGCAGCACATGACACCGCAATGAGGGATAACCCGGCGATAACCAGGGGCAAGGTCAGAACACGATTCATTCTCATACCCGATTTGACGTCACCACTCACGAAAGAGTTCCCGAACTAGTTGCTGACCAGAGCGTCAACAAATTCGGTTGGGTCAAATGGCACAAGATCATCAACCTGTTCGCCTACACCCACAAATTTCACCGGGATACCGAGTTCTGTTTCGACTGCGAACACGATTCCGCCTTTTGCGGATCCGTCGAGTTTTGTCACAACTACCCCGGTCACGCCCGTTGCGGCAGCGAACTCTCTCGCTTGAGCAAGACCGTTCTGGCCAGTTGTGGCGTCGATGACCAACAATGTCTCGGTCACCACGCCGCTTCCCTTCTCGGCTACTCGTCGAACCTTCGAGAGTTCGTCCATCAGGTTCTGTTTGTTATGTAGGCGGCCTGCAGTATCGGCGAGCACAAGATCGATGCGTTTGGCGCTCGCCCGTTCAACCGCATCGAACACCACACTCGACGGGTCAGCGCCGTCGGCACCTCGAACGATCTCTGCTCCCGAACGTTCAGCCCAGGTTTGGAGTTGGTCGGCAGCTGCTGCTCGGAACGTGTCGCCCGCGGACAACAAGACCGTCGAACCGGATGCGATCTGGCGCGATGCGAGTTTCCCAATCGTTGTCGTCTTGCCCACTCCATTGACGCCGACGAACAACCAAATCGATGTTCCTTCATCTGGTCGCATCGCAAGTTCACGATTCGCCCCTGCGAGCTGCGTCATCATCGACTCTCGTAGTGCTGCGATCAACGCATCAGGGCTCTCGATATCGCCCTTCTCAACGCGTTCACGTAACGGGCCAAGCAACGACGTTGCGACGCTGATTCCGACGTCGGCGATCAGCAGTGCATCTTCGAGCTCTTCCCACACCGAGTCGTCAATGGCTGAACGACCGAGCACCGAACCAATCGCGTCAGAAAATGCTCCGCGCGCCCGCGCCAAGCGGTCACGCATCGACTTCGGCGCCTCTGGCTCAACCGGCTCAACCTCGGCACTCTCGTCACCAATCTCGTCGGCAGCGACATCAGCAACATCGTCGACCTCACCTGATGGTTCCACCGCAGGCGCTGGTGCTGCTTGCTGTTGTTGAGGTGTAGCGACGGCTTGTTGGCGAGCGCTCGCTGGATCAGCCGACCCTCCTCGACGTCGGCCGGCAACTACTACTCCTACGCCAAACCCGAGTACGAGCAGGATGAGGACGAGATATATCCAGTTGTTTTGGTCCATCGGCAGTTGACGTTATCTGTGACGGGGAATCAGGCGACGGCTCAATTACTCGACGCTGCCGAGACCCGTTCGGTCACCACCTTCGACGAACCGCCCGGCTGCATCGACACACCAAGCAATGCGTCTCCCGCTTCCATGGTCCGCTTTTGGTGCGACACGATGAGAAGTTGGGCTTCTTTACGGAATTCCTGAATGAGATTCAAGAACCGGTGAAGGTTGACATCGTCGAGCGCTGCCTCAACCTCGTCCATCACATAGAACGGAGACGGGCGAGACCGGAAGACAGCGAAGAGGAACGCAAGAGCGGTCAATGAACGCTCACCGCCCGACAGCAGCGACAACTTCTTCACATTCTTTCCGCTGGGCTTTGCCTCAACCTCAATGCCGGTGTTCAGCAAATCATCTGGTGCCGTCAACTTGAGCGCACCGTTACCACCAGGGAAGAGAGCCCCAAACAGTTGAGCAAAGTTAGAACTCACGTCAGCGAATGCTGACGCAAACACATTCTGAATCTCAACGTCGACTGCTGCGATGACTCTATTGAGTTCACGGCGCGTCGAGCGAACGTCTTCTAGCTGCCCCTCAAGGAATTCGTGCCGCTGGCTGAGTTCGTTGAACTCTTCTAATGCCAAGGGGTTAATCGGTCCAAGCAGTCGCAGTTCTCGCTCAAGTTCACGCACGCGGCCCGCAGGTGTCGCCCCTTCCGGAACTTCTGGAGGTTCGGCGGCCTCAGCAACCTCTGGCTCAATATCGAGATCGCGACGTAGCGACTCGATCGTTGTCTCGAGCCGCAACTTCACTTCCGCTTCTGAAATTTCGGCTTTGGTGAGACGCTCCCGTGACTCTTCCAACGCAGTCTCCAATACTGAACGCTCCTGCCTCAGTTGGTCGAGACGCTCAGTAAGTTCGGTTACTTCCGCAGATTGGCGCTGGCGCTCTTCTACCAGTGAGTCACGGGCGGCGGTTACCTGAACACGTCGCTCTTCAACGAACGCTCGCAACGCAGCAACCGCCCCAAGGGCCCGTTCAACTTGTTCGCGGCGGCCGGCTGCACCCGCTTGGGCTTCACGGTCGGCTTCAAGACGGCCATCAATGTCGGCGATCCGTCGGCGCAGAAATTCCTGCTGTTCATTGAGCCCAGCGGAGCGGACTTCGACGTCACGACGCCTTGATACCAACAGCGCCGACCACGCATCGATTGCCGCACGAGATTCATCTCGCTGACGCACTGCATCTGCTTCAGCCTGTTCGGCCGCGACAAGGGTTGGCAGGGCTGCCTCAAGTTCAGATAGGCGCTGTTCATTGACCTCAATCGCCGAGACAAACTCCGTAATTGAACGCTCGGCGCCCTCGCGCTCAGCATCAACCTCACGACGACGCGCTTGGGCTTGGGCCAATGCCTCTGATGCAGCGAGGAAGCGACCATCGTTTCGATCGAGTGCAGCGGTGAACTCCCGCTCTGCTGACAGCGCCTGGTCGAGAGTGGCGCGCGCGTCCGCACGGGCACCTTCGACGGCCTCAAGCGTCTTCATTGCGACGTCGACCCGGGCACCAACCTCTTCAAGGGCCGCAGCGGTAGCACCGCCTGAGGATGATCCGATTCTCCATCCCGTTGCCGACAAGCGGTCGCCTTCAGGGGTCACGATGACGAGGTCATGATGAGACAGAGCGGCATCTATTGCTGCATCAAGTGACGGAGCGCTGACCGCGTGCGACAAGAGCCGCTCAAGAAGTGACTGAACCCCGGGGTTCGTCGCTCGTACGTGACCGAGAACCGAAACACACCCTGATGGAACTTCAGCTTTCACCGATGGGCCCGAGACCGCTGCGAGCACAGCTCCCGATGTGGCCGAGGTGCGGAGCGCCTCAAGTGCCGTGCGAGCATTCGGTGCTGATTCGACAACGACTGCAGACAGGGCCTCGCCGAGTGCAGCCTCAATCGCCGATTCCCATCCGGAATCGATTGCGATGACATCGAGCAGTGTTCCGAGAACACCTTCAAGACCAGCAAGGCGTTCGGCCCCTGCACGAGCCCTTGCGGAGTCGAGGGCAAGTTGGAGGGCCTCTTGACGGGCCTTCAGGCGCTCAACCTCGGAGGATGCATCACGTTCAACTCGCTCGGCCTCCGCGAACGCGTTCTCAGCTGCGACACGCGCCGCCTCAGCGTCTGCGTGTTGGCGAACGAGTGGCTCTTCGGCGTTGGTGGCCGTCTCGCACTCATTTCGGTACCGATCGATTTCATCAACAAGTTCGACAAGTTGGCCACGGGAGAGTTCGACTCGCTCAACGGCTCGATCGCGTTCTGAGCGACTGCGCTCTAACGACGACCGAACCGATCGAAGCTCACCTCGCACCTCAGCGGCTGCAGTTGCAGCTTTCGAACCCAGGTCGACGCCACCATGCTCGGCGGCCTCACGTTCTGCTTCGAGTTGCCGTTCTTCCTCTTCAAGTGCGGCAACCTCGGGCTGCAACTCGGCGAGGCCTGCCTCAACTTCTGTGAGTTCAGAGCGGAACCCGGCAACATCGGCTTCAAGGGTTGCAATAACATCAGCGTCGAGACCTTGGGAGCGATCACGCTCCAACGACCGGCGGCGCTCATCGATAATGCCGAGGAGACCGTCAGCGCGTTCGATGAGGCGCTCGACGTTGCCGAGGCGATCGCGCACATCGCTCGCTCCCCTGGCGGACAGTTGCGCCTCGATACCCATGATCGAGGTGTCGAGTTCCGCAAGTCGGGTTTTCGATGTGTTCTGAACTTCACTTGCTTGTATGCGGTCGTTTTCGATCGTGACGAGCTTCGCTCGCTGCGTGGCAATCTCACGGCCAGCAACGAACACGCGGAGTGTGTCGAGTTCGGCCTGCAGTTCAACGTGTCGTTGCGCCGCATGCGCTTGGCGCTCGAGGGGTTTGAGTTGTCGACGCACCTCGCGCAACAAGTCTTGGAGTCGGACAAGGTTGGCTTCGGTGGCATCGAGTCGCCGTTGAGCTTTCTCGCGGCGCTTTCGATACTTGAGCACCCCGGCTGCCTCTTCAATAATCGACCGACGATCTTCAGGTCGCGCGTTTAAGACCGCATCGATCTGACCCTGCGACACGATCACGTGTTGCTGGCGACCAACACCAGCATCGGAGAGCAACTCTTGAACGTCGAGAAGTCGGCATGGCACACCGTTGATCGAGTACTCGCTGTCACCGTTCCTGAACAACACGCGAGTCACCGTGACCTCGGTGAACTCCAGAGGAAGGAGTCCTGCAGAGTTATCGAGCGTCAAACTCACTTCGGCGCGACCGAGCGCGGAGCGCTTCGCTGTGCCGGCAAAGATGACGTCGTCCATCTTCTGACTTCGCACCGCTTTTGGTGCCTGCGCGCCGAGCACCCACGCCACTGCGTCAACGACGTTTGACTTTCCGGAACCGTTCGGGCCGACAACGACCGTCACGCCGGGTTCGAGGTCCATCGTCGTTGAATCGGCAAACGACTTGAAGCCTTTGAGAGTCAAACTTTTGAGAAACACGCCAAGATGAATCTACTCGGCCGAGCACACCAAAAGGTGGTGATTCAACGCTGACAAACCGGGCAGAAATGGCTGCCGCGCTGGTCGATCACCGTTCGGCGGATAATGCCTCGGCCACACGTCATGCATCGTTGACCGGTTCGGGCGTAGACCCTGTGACGATCTTGATATGACCCGGGTTCTCCATCGACACCCACGTACTGTGCATCGGCAAGGGTTGATCCCCCAAGGTCGACTGCTTCTTCGATGACATCGACAATCGAATCAGCAAGTCGACCGCACGATCGTCTCGACAGGGTGTGCGCCTGGCGGTCAGGGCGAATACCTGAGCGGTGGCAAATTTCGTCGGCGTAAATGTTGCCGATTCCTGCGATCTCTGACTGATCGAGGAGCAGTGATTTCACCCGTCGCCGCCGGTTGCGACACATCGACATGACGTCATCGATGGTTACGCCGTCAACCAACGGATCGACACCAAGTCGTCCCAGTTCAGGAATGAGGATCTCGACCTCACCGCGCGATGCAACGACGACCTCCCCAAACGTTCGCGGGTCGATGAACAACATTCGCTTCCCATCGTCGAGTTCTGCAACGACATGGCTATGCGGCGGTGGCGCCGTACGGCCCTCATCGACCACGACCTGACCGCTCATACGAAGATGCACCATTGCAATCGAGTCTGCATCGAGTTCGAGCAACAGGTACTTTCCTCGCCGATCAACCCGAACCACTCGCGCTCCGGTGAGACCATCTCGAAGTTCCTTACGAGAGGTTCGACGAGCGACCCTTTCACGACCAACCGTCACCTCATCGAAACGACGGCCGACAAGGGTGCGCTCAAGGCCACGGCGGACTGTTTCGACTTCAGGTAGTTCAGGCATGATCCGAGGCGTGAAGCGCATCGATTGCTTCGCCCGCTGCCTGCTGTTCTGCCAACTTCTTCGATCGCCCTACGCCACTCCCAAGGACCTCGCCATCGATCACCACCGTTGCTGTGAATTCTTTGTCGTGGTCGGGCCCTTGAGCGGTAATCGTGTACGACGGCGACGGTCGCCCGAGTGACGCAAGCAGTTCCTGCAGGGTCGACTTCTGGTCGAGCCGGTCAAGGCGTGATGGTGCGGCAGCAAGCCGAGGAGCGATAAGACGTCGCACCACATCGAAGGCCTGTTGTGAACCAGCGTCGATGTAGACCGCTCCGAAGACGGCCTCAAGAGCGTCGGAAAGAATCGACTCCTTGTTGCGTCCGCCAGCTGCATCTTCGCCGTTACCGAGCAGAAGGTAGGCGCCGAGATCAATCTCTCTCGCAACCTCAGCCAGTGCCGATGCATTGACGACACTTTTGCGAAGGTCGGTCAGCACGCCCTCATCCCAATCCTCAAACTCGGAATAGACGAGGTCTGCAACCACCCAGCCAAGAACCGCATCGCCGAGAAATTCGAGGCGTTCATTCGAAACTTCGTCGTCGCTCTCCGCAATCCATGAGCGATGACTCAATGCTCGGCGGAGCAGTACTAAATCAGAAAATTCGTATCCGATGGACCACTGAAGTTGCTCGAAGTGCCGGCTCATCGCCGACTCCTGATGTCAGAGCCCAGCCCGGGACGCCACGTAATCGACGGCGTCACGAACCGTCTTCAGGTCTTCGAGGTCTTCATCCTCGACACGGAAATCAGCGATCCGCGTGCTGAATGCCTCCTCAAGCGCCTCGACAAGTTCGATGAGAGCAAGTGAGTCGGCTTCAAGGTCGTCAACAAACGAATTGCCTTCGGCAATTCCAGATGGATCGGTCTCGAGAATGTCAGCGAGTCGATCGCGGACGGTGTCAAGAATTTCATCGCGGGTCAATTGTCCTTCAGCCACGACAGAAGTGTACTCCTGCTCGACGTTGCGGGAGATCAATCATGCGGTTGGATCGCTGCCGCAATCGAGCCAACGACGTCTGCATCGACCATGTCACGAGCGACGCCGATCGCATTATTGATCGCCGTCGGCGACGACGAACCATGCGAGATGATGCAGACACCATTGGTTCCGAGCAACATTGCGCCGCCGTAGGTCTCTGCCTCCAGCGATGTTTGCAGGGGAAGAATTTCAGGCAGCAGTGCAGTTGCGTGCTCGGCCAGTTCGGCATTTGCAGTCACCGCTTCGGTGAGCGCTGACATCACCTGGCGCATTGCTCCCTCAAGAGTCTTCAACACGACATTTCCGGTGAACCCGTCGGTCACCACAACGTCACAGTCGTCAGACATGACATCTCGGCCTTCCACGTTGCCGATGAAATTGAACCCCGATGATTCGTCTAACAGTCCGAATGCCTCTTTACGAAGTGAGTCACCCTTGCCGGCCTCTTCCCCGATTGACAACAACCCGACCCGCGGATTCGCAATTCCGAGTCGGTGTTCGGCGAAGATGCTGCCCATCTGAGCAAACTGCACGAGCCAATCGGCTTGAACTTCGGAGTTCGCGCCAGCATCGAGGAGCACCGTCGGAGTCCCGCCGGGTACGGGAATCATCGCAGCGATCGCCGGTCGACCAACTCCCCGAATACGGCCCATGCGAAGAAGCCCTGAGGCCATCGTGGCACCTGTATTTCCTGCGGACACCATTGCTGACGCAACACCGTCACGCACTGCCTCAGCGGCGCGCACCAGGGTGGAATCTTTTTTACGTCGAACCCCATGCGCCGGGTCTTCATCCATTTCGATGACCTCGGAGGCCTCGATGAGCGGCAATGAGCCCGTATCTACCCGAGACGGAAGGTCAGCGGGGCCGACGAGAGTGACTGGGATACCTGATTCGGCGGCGAGAAGAGCCCCTGCGACAATTGCGTCGGGAGAGTGGTCGCCGCCCATTGCATCGACGGCAACCGGGAGCATGTTGCGAGACTACTCAGGAGACGTCGACAACAACGCGATTCTTGTACCAGCCACACGACTGGCACACCGTATGAGGTGTCTTTGCACTGCCGCAGCGCGGGCATGTGCTGCGGGCTGGAGCTGACAGCTTCCAGTTGCTCGCACGACGACTGCGGGTTTTCGACTTTGAGGTTTTCTTCTTCGGAACGGCCACTTGACTTCTCCGTCACTCAATTGGAGGAACAGACTCTTCTTTTCCTCGAGGGCGAGATGAGGTTATCGGGGAACCACCAGATAGCGGTCGAGAGATTTAGTCGTCGAGTTGCAGGTCGTCGAGTGCAGCCCATCGTTCATCTCGCACCACGACCACGCATTCGCACGAGGCTTCGTTGCGATCAACGCCACATACGTCGCAGATCCCCTTGCAATCATCACTGCACAGCATGCTCGTCGGGGTCTCGATCATCACCGTTTCTCGAATCGGTTCGACAAGGTCGATCTGGTCACCTTCAACAAGTGAAAGGTCACCATCGACCGACGACAGCCGGTCTCGGTCTCGGGCCGGCGCAAAACGTTCATCAAAATCGACGTTCCGGACTCCCGAAATCGCCTTCAAACATCGCCGACACTCACCACTCCACGGAATCGCTACAAGACCTGAAACCGCAACATCATCGGTGGCGGCAACGGCGGTGACCCCAACAACGACATTTCCTGCAATTTCAGATTGTCCGGGCACGAACTGGCAGCCGAGATCTTCTGCAGAGATTTCGTGTTCGATGGTGCGCTCGCTGCCCGGGTGGCGCAGCAATTCCACCATGTTGATTCGAAGCGCCCGTGTCTGTGGCGATGACGTCATCGCTCTCCTCGTTAACGGTCTTGGTCGAAGAATCCCGACTCATCAGTCTCTAGTGCTGACTCGTCTGCAACTGCTGTCTCCACACCGGTGATCGACAGCTTTTGGCGTCCGGTTGCAACAGCACGCGTAAGACGTTCAAGAAGAATCTCAAAAC
>Ga0255776_10004986_pt1 | contig 13898 bp, 9 predicted proteins | sample 071ome_19_FD_179974 | JGI IMG/M metagenome (GOLD analysis project Ga0255776, IMG submission 179974) | Coastal salt marsh microbial communities from the Groves Creek Marsh, Skidaway Island, Georgia - 071413AT metaG (version 2) | ecosystem: Environmental > Aquatic > Marine > Intertidal zone > Salt... | reverse complement strand
CACAACCACGTGAAGCGTTTCATGTAGGGATAGGCAACGAAGGTCAGGACGGGCAGCCACGCCATCATGAGCGCCACGGTGTTGAGCATCACCGCACCGACCAGGAGCATGGCAAGGAAGGCGGCCGCGAGGCCCCATGCCGTGCGAAGCGACATGCTTCCAGAGGCGAGGTGCCTCCCCTCTGTGCGCGGATTGGCAGCGTCGACCTTACGGTCGATGATGCGGTTCAACGCCATGGCCAAGCCGCGTGCTCCGACCGCTGCGAGGAGGATCCATGCGAGGTCGAACCCTCCGCCCTCCCCAAACTGGCGTGCTGCGATGAGGAATCCAATCAACACAAAGGGCAAGGAGAACAGGGTATGTTCGACCTTCACGAAGTCGAGGATGTCGCGAACGCCGATGTCACGACCCCCTTTCGTGGAAGGTGAGGTGCGGTGGCCATGAATAATTCGCGAGTTCGGGATGTTGCTTCACCTTCTCAAGGGTCTGCTCGTTGTGCAACGTCACCGCAGGCCAACGGCGAACGCCGTGCTCCTCGGATGGAATGGGCGTCGTTGCATCCCAGCACATGCGTCGCCGTGCGTCGTCGAAACTCAACCCTCGCCCAACATCGAAGCGCGAGAACAGCTGCCACAGCAGCCTCCTTCGCGCCTTCTCGGTGTGGAGGTCGAGGTCATCGTCGGTGATCATCAACCATCGCACCTGTTCCGCTTCGTCCAATTGCCAAATTCGATTTCTCAATTGGAGTACCTGCAATTTACGTCTGGATTCACCTTCCCCGCCGTTCGGCTCAAGTTCGGCACCGGTTCGGGGACTTGGTCGACATTCAACGTGCGTGGTGACCACCAAGATGCTCGTTCGGAGCAGGCGAGCGTCGCTCACACCGTCGATGTCCAACACGGCCCGCAGGTCCTCCCCGCTCCAACCGGGTGCTTCTGCTTCACCACGCCTCCAGGCAGGGGCATCGCGTTGGAAGGACCCTTGCAAGGGCGAAGCGCTGGACCTTGGGTCGGTCGTCGGGATGGACGTCGCGTCAATCAGGACCTTGTCGTGCACGTTCTCGTAGGGGCTGGCCGCTTCCAAGGCGTCGGCCACCATGCCGTCAAGCACGAGGACGTCTTCGGCAGGGTCCACCTTGCTGTTCAGGTCATCAAGGAAGCCTTCGAGGTCCTTCGGGTCGCGATCGGCGTCCACAACCACGATCGATTTCAGGAACATCATCTGACCCGCCCCGAGAAGCCCAAGCGCTGTTTTCCTCGCTTGACGAGGGTAGCGTTGTTTCGACGCGACGATGGCGAGGTTGTGGAATCCGGTTTCAAGCGGGAGGTGGACGCTGACCACATCGCGGTGCTGGAAACGAAGCACAGGGCCAAATTGCCGGCCAATAGCCTCGCCAAGGAAGCCGTCTTCCATTGGTGGCAAACCCACGATGGTGGCCGGCAGCATCGCGTCCTTCCGCATCGTGACAGCGGTCACGTTGAGCACCGGATAATGCCCCGTGAGGGAGTAGAATCCGTAGTGGTCCCCGAAGGGCCCTTCGAGTCGGAGGTCTGTCGGGTCCGTCCATCCTTCGATGACGATGTCGGCTTCTGCAGGAACCCAAAGGTCCTGCGTCACCGCCTTCGTGATTGGAAGCCTCCGGCGCCCAAGGATGCCGGCGAACTGGTATTCTGAGAGGTTGTCCGGCAAGGGTGAAATTGCGGAGAAGATCAACTCCGGTGGGCCTCCAAGGCAGATCGCCACAGGCATGCGCACCCCTGCTGCGGCATGGTCGGCCCCATGCTTGTGCACCTGCCAGTGCAAGCCTGCGTGCTTTGGTCCGAAAATTTGGGAACGGTACATGCCGAGGTTGTGCTCGCCTGTGGACAGGTTGCGTGTCACCACCAAGGGGAGGGTGATGTAGGGTCCACCGTCCATCGGCCATGTTGTTGGAATCGGCAACTGCGTCAGATCCGGGTCCAGATCAACCCGACGTTGCACCCGCCCCTTTCGAACCCGACGGGGGGCAAAGGCCAGTGCATCCATGGCCAGCGGCAACGCCTCCCACGGGCGCTTGAGGTACCGTGGGACGTCCGGTTTCATCATCGCAACCATCCGATCGCCGATCGCCGTTTCATGTTCGACGCCCAAGGCGCGCATCGTTCGGTCCTCGCTTCCGAAGAGGTTCATCACGAGGGGAACCGGGCTGATCTCCCCGTCCGGAAGGCGAGGCTGTTCGAACACCACCGCAGGCCCGTTGTTCTTGACCAGCAGGTCAGCGATGGCCCCAGCCTCGTGAACGACGTCCACAGGCCGCGGAAGGCGAAGGACCTCGCCCCGCTCCTCCAGGTGCTCGACCCAGCGGCGCAACGTCCTCCATGCCACGGAGCCCCCTCCGTCCACGTGCCTTTGGACCTTCGCTGAGGACCAGCGTTGGCCATGTCGCTGCATTGATGGACTCACTGCAGCAGGCAAGAGGCATGGCTGAGGGTGACCACGACGTGGACATCGTGGTCATCGGTGCCGGGCCCGGTGGCGGTTCGGCCGCGCTGCACGCCGCCCGTGCAGGCCTCAGCGTTCGCATCATGGAGGCCGACCCTGAGGTCGGGACCCCCGTTCACTGCGGGGAATGTTTGTCCCACTTGGCGACCGAGCAGCTCGACCTTGACCTGCCCAAGGACGTGATTGCGTTGGAGGTGCAGGGGGTTCGTGTGATCTTTCCGGACGGAACGGCCAAACTGCTCACCGAGCCCGGGTACGTCCTTGAGAAGCACCTGTTCGAACGGTGGATTGTGGACGAAGCCGTGGTGAACGGGGCACATCTGCACCTCGGCCATCGGGTCACCTCGATGACGAGGGAACTGAACGCGGAAGGCGCGTTCAGCGGTTGGGTGCTCGAAGGCCGAGGAGAGGCCTTCCCATTGCGATGCCGCGGTGTGATCGATGCGTCTGGAGTGCATGGGGCTGCGTCGCGCATGCTGGACATGCCCGGTGAGGTGGAGGTGATTGCAGGCTTCCAATACGAACTCAACGAGGTTCCCAACGACGGTTACCTTGACTTCTACCTCCAACCCGAATACGCACCTCATGGATACGTCTGGATGATTCCCAAGGCAGGAGGTCGTGCGAACGTTGGCTTGGTCACGACCGACAAGAAGGGGGCCGTTCGCTACCTGGATCGGTTCATCAACGACACGTACCTCGACGGGAAGCCCCACGTCAATCCTCCTTGGCGGCAGGACGGTGTGAAGGTCCGGCCCTTTGGGGGCACCATCCCGATTTCAGGTCCTCGACCCTCCACCGTTGAGGACGGTCTGCTCCTCGTCGGTGACGCGGCCGGATTCACCTCCCCTCTGTTTGAGGGCGGCACCCACCTTGCGTTGTGGTCCGGTCGTGCGGCCGCAGAAACCTTCGCGAAGGCCCTGTCAAACGGTAGGGCGAGCAAGGCCGACCTGTCCCCGTACGAGCGTCGGTGGAAGGCAGCGTTTCCCCCCTACCACAAGATCCTGAAGGGGAAGACGGCGTTGTATGACTTGACCGATGAGGAGATGTCCGCGATGGCGCGCTGCTTGCCCGAGGAACTTGGAAGCATGTCCCCCGTTGAGAAGTTGGCCATCGGGGTGAAGATCCTCTTCCGTCGCCCCCTTCTCCTTGGAAAGCGCGTCATTTCAGTGCTGTTGTCGTTCGGCTACTCCCGAGCGAAGCACTTCGGTTGGTAGCGCTTGCTTGGAGGGACAGGTTCACGTCTGACCTGCGCCCCCCCGGGATTGAATGGGTGGCGTTGTCCTTGCTCTGGGCCTCGTTGGCTGCCTGTTGGTGCTCCTCCCATGGAAGCGCCTCGTGCCGGAAGGGGCTGGACGGCGAACCATCGAGCACCTTCCGACCCTCGGGATGGTGCTCTCTTGGCTCCCCTTCCTTCTGCTTGTCCAGCGGTTCGTGGTGGACGACACGACGGTCGCTGCAGTGAACGCGTCGGGTGGCGCGTCCATGCCGCTGCTGTACCGTGTTGCGGCGACATGGTCTGCTCGTAGCGGCCCTCTGCTCTTGTGGGCGGGGTTCACGGCCAGCCTTGCGTGGTGGTGGCGCGCCCCGATGCAGGGCGAATCTTCTGATGTCGCGTCGCGCCGCGTGGGGCTGCTGGGTGGGTTTGCCGCGCTTCTCATGCTGCTCGCCTTGCATCTTCGCCCCTTTGCACCAACGTTGCCCGGTTCGCTTCGCGGTGAATTGAACCCGCTGTTGCAAACCGACCTGATGGTCGTTCATCCGCCGCTTGTCTTCTGCGCTTACGCCTATTGTTTGTCGATCGCGGCCACCGGCATCTCCAGCATCGGTCAACCGGACGAGGGATTCCTTGACAGAATCACGACTCAGGCCCGACCCGCCTTCGTCGTGACGACCCTGGCCATTGGTCTTGGAGGCCTGTGGGCGTACCTGATCCTTGATTGGGGTGGGTACTGGGCATGGGACCCGGTTGAGACCGGTTCCTTCCTGCCGTGGCTCGCGTTGGCCGTGCTGGCACATGCGCGCACCGTGCCACGAAAGGTCCCCGGTGTCGTGCTGCGTGGCGCCTCCCTGTTGACGGGCGGGCTGGCCCTGTTTGCGACCCTTGTGACGCGAGCGGGCGGGGCATGGGCAGCTTCTGTGCACACGTTTGTCGTCGCCTCCGAGGGCAGCCCACCGAACGATGCCTTTGGGCGAATTGTCGCCCTCGCCGTCGACGGAAGCGCAGGCGTGGAGGTGATGGCGTACCTTCTGGTGTTGATGCTCTTGGCAGGATGGTGGCTGGTTGATCTCAGCCTCGCTGCAGGGCACAAGGCACGCCCTCGATGGCTCGTCGTGGACCTCGCCGTTCCTTCGATCGTGGCAGCCGCGGTGCTTGTGGAATGGAGCACGACCTTCACGACGGTTCAGCCTGGCGTACTCGGGCGCGTGGTCCCGTTCGGGTCGGCGTGGGTCGGTGTGGTGCTGTTCCCCTCGCTGGTCATCACAGGATGGTCGAAATCGGCCGATCATGGGAAGAACGGATTCGCACGTCCGCTTGGCGTTCCGTTGGACTGGCTGATTGCGGGGGCCGTTGCCACCTTGGGCGGTGACGTCCTCCTCGCCGTGGTCTGGTTGTGCGTTTTCTCGCCCATTGCCGTTTCGAGCGCTCCCACATCCAACATGCCCGCAGCCGCGCTGGGCGTGACCCTTGCGCTTGTGTCTGCGTGGACCGAACTCGTCCCGCTTCACGTCGCAGGCCTCATGCTTCTGCCGTTCCTCGCGCCATGGTTGATGATGGACGACGATGCTTCGACGGGGGTGGACATCCGCACCACCCTCAAGCGCGCACCGTTGTGGGCTGGGGCCGGAATTGCGGCATTGATGCTTGTGCTGACCTTCACCATCCTGCTGGGTTCCATCGATCAAATCCATTTCGCCGCTCACGAAGTCTACGGGTCGGTCTTGCTTGCCTCAACCTCTGGAGCACTGCTTCTGTACAGCCTCAGACATGAAAGCACAACGATGCGGTTGACGATGCTGACCGGTCTGCTGTTGGTCAGCGCAGTGGGGGCCCTGCTCGCACCGGGGCTCTGGGGGGGCGATGCGTTGGAAGGCCTCAGCAACGTGGTGTTGCGCGGTCACATCGCCTGGCTCGTCGCCCCCACGGCCCTTGTGGCGTTGCCTCACGTGTTCAGCGAGGTTGTGCGTTCCGCACGACGCCGTTCGACCACGCCGTGGTGGCGTCGCGTGCCGGTGCAGGCCCACGTGGTTCACGCTGGGTTGCTGCTGCTGATTGTGGGCCACGTCATGACAACGACGTTGGTGGACCGTGGCGACCCTGCCCACCGGATCACGATGCTCAAGGACGAACCGATCGAGGTGGACGGGTGGACCTACACCTTCAGGGACGTGCGCTTGATTCCTGGTGAGGACTTGACCGTTGGTGACGGAGCGGTGCACGTGGTCATTGATGTGTCCGATGGCACCGAATGGCGTGGGACAGCAGAACCCGGAATGACACGGTTCGATGCGTCAGGATTCCCGCGTTCCGAAGTGGACGTAGTCCGTGGGGCGACGGGTGACGTCGTTCTCATCTTCGATTTCACCCAGGCGGGGGACCTCATGCAGACGGTGGCGTTGGAGGGTGAAGACGCCGTTGATGCGGTTCGCGTCACGGTCTACCGCTTGCCTCAGTCGCATGCGGTATGGATTGGATGGGGATTGATGCTGCTCGGCATGACGGGCCTTTCCCTTACGAGCCGGGGGAAGGTGAAGCACCTTCCCGCCGCTTGACTTATGAGGGGTGCTCCGGTGGCTCGGCGCACCTGAGGAGTGAGAACCATGGAGGAAGGAGCCATTGTCCACGTGGATTACGACCTGTTTGACGGAGCCAGCGGGGACCTCATCGAGACGACCCGTGAGGCCACAGCAAAAGAGCACGAGGCGCACCAAGAAGGCCGTGAATACAGCCCCATGGTGTGCGTCGTCGGCGCGGGAAACCTGATCCCGGGATTTGAAACCGCACTCCTCGAAGCCAAGGCCGAGACCGACATCGACATCACCATTCCTGCCGAGGAAGCCTACGGCGAGAAGGACCCGGCCCAGATGGAGACCATCTCCAGGGACAAGTTGCTGCGCTCGGTGCGCGACCCGAATCAGCTCTACATCGGTGCTCCGGTGAACATTGGTGGCCGTCAGGGCTACCTTTCGTACGTGGCTGCTGGCCGTTGCCGCATCGATTACAACCACCCGATGGCAGGCAAGGACCTTCGTTACTCCTTCCGCATTGTCAAGGTCGTTGAGGGCCGCGAAGCAACCGTCGAAGCGTTGCTTCAATCCAACACCGGTCACAGCGATTTCGGTGTCGGTTTCGACGGTGACGACGTGTCGATCACCCTGCCACAATCGATGCTGTTCGACACGAACGCTGCGATGATGAAGTTCAGCCTTGTTCGTGTCTTGCGCGACGCGATGGACGACCTGGGCACCGTCACCTTCCTTGAGGTGCACGAAGCACGGGGCATCGGACACGTGCATGACCACGACGACCATGACCATGAGCACGATCACGATCACGACGAGGACTTCGAGTCGCTGTCGGTGGCCGACCTCAAGGAGCGCTGCAAGGCGGCTGGCCTTCCCGTTGGTGGGAAGAAGGCCGACCTCATCGACCGCCTCCGTGGCGCGAGCGGCGAAGAAGAGTGATTCTCAGGCCAAGCCTCTTGAGTTGCTCACGTGAGCGACCACATGAGGCCCATGACGACGGACGAGGCGTCGGATGTGGACCCAACAGATGTCGTCCAGCAGGACGATGCCGTTGCCGCCGAGGACGGAGCACCGCTCGAAGCCAAGGAACCACCCTTCAGTCCCCTTGAACGCGTTGTGTTGTGGGGGCTTCTGGGGACCTTTGTCGTCGTCGGTCTTGCCTACGCCGTTGCACCTGAAGCGGTATGGGATGACCGACTGGCTCCCGTGGTGTGGGATCCAATCGTGTTGGATGCCAGCGACGACGCAGGTGACGCGGGCTACAACCGGTGGAACACCGCATTGTACACGGCAGGACTCTTTGTGTCCGTGCTGGCCCTGCAAGCCTTGTTCAGGCATTGGCGTCTTCCTTCCGACGACCTGATGGTCCTGTCCTTGGCCGTATGGGTGTGTTTGGCACCGGTCTTGCGCGTCCTGGAGGACGCGCACATCTTCCCCCCGGGCAACGACGTGCTCTTCATTTCGCCGATCATTCACTTCCACCTCGCGGCGTGGCTTGTCGCCGTGGGCCTCGCAGGGTATCGCCTTGATGTGACGATGGCGAGGAGCATGCACCCGTCGACCACCGAGCGCCGCGTTCACCATGCCTTGCTGTTTGGTGTCCCCTTCGGGTTGCTCGGATTTTGGAGCTGGGTGCTTCGTCCGGCCCACGACGGCGCCGTGGACATCGGTTCAACGGCCCCCGTTTTGTTTTCGCTCCTCGCGCTCGTGGCCGTGGTCCTCTGCTTGATGCGTACCACAGGTGCACCCGCCGTCACCCGGGCGTTGTTGAGCTTCGGGGTGGGGGCCGTCTTTCTCTCCATGGGGTACTACGTCGCCCTCGCCCAGCAACTGAGCGTCCTGTACGTCGACGATCCTCACAACAACATCGTTCTGTGGCCGCTGTTCGTGGTGGTCGGCCTCCCACTCTTGATCGCGGCCGTCCTGCACCGGTATGGCGCTCCGGCCCACAACCACCTCACGGCAGCGGGACATGTTCCCGGCGTGCTCCCCGAGGGCGTTCGATTGGAGGTATGGGAAGCCGATCCTGAAGCGGTCGCTTCCCACCCCGTGGAGCGCCTTTCGACGCGGGCGATGCTGGCATCTCCGCTCGTCTTGCTCATGCTGATTGGGCAGTTGGCTGACGGCTTTGCCACGTTCCTTGGCCTTGACGTGTTTGGCTACGCGGAGAAACACGTCGCGAGCCAGGGTGTCATCGAACTTGGCGCGACGGTGAACGAAGCGCTTGGCATCGACTTCGGCGTTGGTGCATGGTTGTTCATGGTCGTCAAAGCCGTGCTCGTCACCCTCATTGTGATGCTCTTCGCCCGAATGCGCGTCGAGCATCGTCAGCAGCACCTTCGTGTGCTGATCGTGCTGGCGGTGATGATCGTCGGTTTGGCCCCCGGGCTTCGTGACGTTGGGCGCCTCATCCTCGATGTGTGAGGCCCATCGTCGGATGCTTGAAGCGCGGTGTGCTCCTCGGCGGAGCAGGGGAGCATCATGGATCGATTGCAAACCTGCCACGTTCCCTCAAGCGAGGAAGCGAAGGCCCGGCGCGAGCACAACAGGTCCTTGGTCGACACCTTGCAGTCAAGGCTCAATGACGTCCGTCAGGGCGGGGGGATTCGGGCCGTCGAACGCCATCGTTCTCGCTCCAAGTTGCTCCCACGTGAACGCATTGAGCGCATCATCGACCCCGGGACCGCGTTCCTCGAACTCTCTGCACTGGCAGCCAACGACCTCTATGAGGGTGGAGCGCCGAGCGCGGGCATCGTCACAGGAATCGGAATGGTGCACGGTCGAGAATGCCTCTTTGTGGCCAACGATGCGACGGTCAAAGGGGGGTCGTACTACCCGATGACGGTGAAGAAGCACATCCGGGCGCAAACCATCGCCCACGAGAACCGACTGCCTTGCATCTACCTGGTAGACTCAGGCGGCGCGTTCCTGCCGATGCAGGACGAGGTCTTCCCCGATATCGGTCACTTCGGCCGAATTTTCAGAAACCAAGCGCGCATGTCGGCCGATGGAATCCCTCAGGTTGCTGCCGTGCTTGGCTCCTGTACGGCTGGAGGTGCGTACGTACCTGCCATGTCAGATGAGTCGATCATTGTCAAAGGCAACGGCACGATTTTCCTCGCTGGGCCGCCGCTTGTCAAGGCGGCGACTGGAGAGGAGGTCAGTGCAGAAGACCTCGGTGGAGCCGACCTGCACACGTCCGTATCGGGTGTCGCCGATCACTTTGCTGAGGACGAAGCGGAGGCGTTGCGCATGGTCCGCAACGTGGTGGAGAATTTTGGACCGAGGTCCCTCTCACCCATGAACGGGAAGGCACCTGAAGCGCCGTACCACGACCCCGAAGAATTGCTGGGCATCGTGCCTGAGGACAACCGCACCCCTGTGGATGTGCGCGAGGTGATCGCGCGGATTGTCGATGGGTCGCGGTTCCACGAATTCAAACCGCGGTACGGGACGACCTTGGTGTGCGGATTTGCTTACCTTCACGGGCAACCGATTGGGATTGTCGCGAACAACGGCATCCTGTTCTCTGAGTCCAGCCTCAAGGGCGCCCATTTCGTCCAGTTGTGCGGACAACGTCAGGTGCCGCTTGTGTTCTTGCAGAACATCACCGGCTTCATGGTCGGTCGTGATTACGAAGCCGGGGGCATCGCGAAGGACGGTGCGAAGTTGGTCACGGCTGTCTCTTGCGTTGACGTTCCGAAGTTCACGGTCATCATCGGTGGGAGCCACGGTGCAGGCAACTACGGTATGTGCGGACGGGCGTACGACCCGCGATTCTTGTTCATGTGGCCGAACGCACGCATCTCCGTGATGGGCGGTCCGCAAGCAGCCGACGTGCTGACGACGATCAAGCAGGACCAAGTGGCGAGGGAAGGAGGGGGGCCCTTGGGCGCTGAGGCCCTCGAGGCCTTCCGAGCGCCCATCTTGGAGAAATACGAGCGAGAGGGCTCGCCCTACTACTCGACCTCAAGGCTGTGGGACGACGGTGTCATCGACCCACGCGACACCAGGGACGTCCTTGCCCTGTGTTTGGCGGCATCGCGCAATGCGCACAAGCCGGACAAGGGGTACGGTATCTTCCGCATGTAGGGCAATTGAAAAATCGAATTTCCAATTGAGGTGTACGTTGTGAACGCTCCTGCATGTGATCACCTTCACCTTCAGGTCGATGGACCCGTGCTGCGGGTCGGATTGGCGCGTGAAGAGGTGTTCAACGCCCTCAACGTGCAGTTGATCACCGAATTGTGTAAGGTGCTCGAATGGAGCGCAGCACGAAGCGCTGGCCGAACCGGGAACTTGAGCGATGAACACGGTGCATGCTTCCGTCTCGTTGTGTTGCACGGCCTTGGGAAGCACTTCTGCGCTGGGGCGGACATCGGCATGATGCGGGACGCTGGTGCACGAACCGTCGATGAGAACCGTGAGGACAGCGCCCGCTTGGACCGGTTGTTCCACGGGTTGTGGTCTCACCCATGTTACACGCTCGCCGTGCTGCACGGCGTGGCCTTGGGCGGGGGCGCAGGCCTCATCGCGGCGTGCGATCATGTGGTGGCGGTTGAAGGCGCAAGGGTGGCCTTGTCCGAAGGCAAACTCGGGATCCTTCCCGCCGTCATTGGCCCTTACGTGTACAGAAGGGTGGGCTCTGCTGCGTTTCGCAGGTTGGCGATGAACGCCGGGAGGATCGGCACCGACGAAGCTCAACGCATCGGCCTTCTTGAGGACGTCCATCGCACGGCGGACGACGCTTGGGCCGCCGTTGACGCCATTGTTTCAGAGGTGTTGACCACGGGACCAAGCGCGGTCACAACTGCGAAAGAACTCACCCTGGGCTTTGACCGCTGGAACGGGTCCGACGAAGACCTTCGGACGTGGACGTTGGACTTCACCAGCCGAATGCGCGGCTCCGATGAGGGACAGGAAGGGCTCTCTGCGTTCCTTGAGAAGCGCCCTCAGCGTTGGCGACCGGATGCGGGGGGCACGTCCTGATGCGCAGCGTGCTCGTGGCCAACCGAGGTGAGATTGCCTGCAGGGTGCTTCGGGCGTGCACGGAGGCCGGATTGGACTCTGTGGCAATTTTCGCTGAAGACGAGGTTGGTTCGTTGCACACTGAGCTTGCCACACGGTCGGTTGGTCTCAGCGGCGAGGGTCCAAGCGCGTACCTTGACGTGGACGCCATCCTTGAAGCAGCACGTTCGTCCGGGGCCGATGCGGTGCACCCCGGGTTTGGATTCCTCTCTGAACGTGCTGATTTCGCACGCGCGGTGGTGGCTGCGGGACTGGTGTGGATTGGCCCCTCTCCGGACGCCATTGAACGGATGGGCGACAAAATGACCGCACGCATCACGATGCGGGAGGCCGGCGTCCCCGTCATACCCGGCTGTGAAATTGAAACGGACTCCACGGGGGACGATGAACGCGATTTGTTGACCGTCCTTGAGGCGGTGGAGTCGGCGGAGGTCGAGGTTGGATTTCCGCTCTTGTTGAAGGCAAGCGCAGGTGGAGGCGGCAAAGGGATGAGGGAAGTGACATCCCGGGAAGGCCTCGAGGAGGCCCTTCGTTCCGCTCGTAGGGAAGCGATGGCCGCCTTCGGCGATGGCCGTGTCTACCTTGAACGTCTTCTGCGCAACGCAAGACACGTGGAGGTGCAGGTGCTTGCCGATGCACATGGACGGACCGTTCACCTTGGCGAGCGTGAGTGTTCCATCCAGCGCCGACACCAGAAGGTGTTCGAGGAAGCACCCTGTCCTGTGATGGACGAGGAGTTGCGCGCGCGCATGGGTGCGGCGGCTGTGGCCGCAGCAGAGGCCGTGGAGTACGTCGGAGCCGGTACGGTTGAATTCCTTCTCGAGGCGGATGGGACCTTCCATTTTCTTGAGATGAACACCCGAATTCAGGTCGAGCATCCAATCACAGAGGCCATTACAGGCGTGGACATCGTCGCTGAACAGTTGCGGATTGCCTCAGGTGAACGCATGCAGGTTGGCGACCTGCACCTGCAGGGCCACGCCATCGAAGTCCGCATTTATGCCGAAGACCCTTCCAATGAATTCCTTCCCTCCATCGGCCCCCTTGCCGTCTTCCGTCCTCCAACGGGGCCCGGTGTTCGCTTTGACACCGGGGTGCGGGAGGGCGACAACGTGTCACCTTCCTACGATCCTATGCTCGCCAAACTGGTCGTCCACGCACCCAATCGAGCACATGCCTTGGCGAGGATGCGGCGGGCGCTGGACGATTTCGTGGTCCTTGGGACGACGACCAACGTCAGTTTTCTACGCGACCTGCTCGACCAAGAGGCGGTGGTGGGTGGACACACCCATACGATGCTGATCGACGAGGTGTATCCGTCCGGATGGACCGCTCCCTCCGTCGGCGAAGCGGCACGAGCGGTCGCGGCCTGTGCGGCGTCCGTTCCGACTCGGTCCGTGGGCGGTTCCTCCTCGAGCGCCGAACCCTCACCGTTCATCACCGTTGGAAGGAGGCTGCCTTGATGGTCGAGTTTCGCGCCCCAGAAGGCACCGTTGAGGTGCACCCCTTTCCCGACGGCACCTCATGGGTCGTCGGAGACCACCGGTTGACGAGGCTCGATGACGTTCGCTGGTCCGTGAAAGAGGTCGGCCGTTCCGCTCGGATTGCTCATGCCGTCCGCGTCGGTGACGACGTGTGGCTGCACCTCGATGGATGCGTTCATCGTTTGAGCCTCGTTGAACCAGGAGCACGAAGCGGAGGAGCCGAAGGTGGCTGCACCGCACCAATGCCCGGGGCCGTTCTGGATGTCTTGGTGAACGTTGGTGATGAGGTTGAGGCCGGGACCCCTCTCGTCGTCATGGAGGCCATGAAGATGGAACACCGGGTGCTGGCTCCGACGGACGGGACGGTTGTTGCGGTTCACGTTGAGGTCGGCGCCCGTGTTCAGCAAGGACAAACCTTGGTGGACGTTGAAACGGACGTCAATTGAGGGCCCGTCAAACGATGACGCTATGACCGCTTGCGTTTGGCGCAGTGCATGGATGCACCATCCATCGTCTTCGGCTTCCGGCCGACGGTGTTGGTTGGGCTCTTGCTGGCCACGTCCATCGCGGCCGTGTTTTGGAGGATCCTCGTTCCACGCCAACTCCAAGGCCTTCGTGTGGCTTTTCCAACCGGCACCCGAAGGTACGAGGTCCACAGGGTCACGCAAAGCGTCGACGAAGCCCGCCGTTTGCTGTCCACGTCCGGGATGCGGCTCGGCGTGAGCGCCTACCTCATGGCGCTTGTCGGTGCATTTCTACTGATTGTCGAGATCCTGCTGATGAACGGGGGCGTGCAGGAGGGGCTGTCTGCCATCAACCTCGGACTGGCCATGCTCCTCATCGGCTTCACGTCGCTGACGTCCATCGGTGCCGCCCTTTCTGCCATGTTCCTGCCGTCCATCGGACTTCAACGGGCCAGCCTGCAGCACAACGACCCCACACGACGCCGCAGTTCGGTCCTCCTGTTTTGCGGGTGGATGGCGTTGACCGGCATGGCATGGTGGGGGATGGCCGGCGTCGAATCATCGTGGCGAACGAGCGTGACGCTGGTCGTGGCGCTAACACCACCTGTGTTGGCCTACGGTCGAGTGCTCGGTTCATCGTGGCACGCCATGCGGTTCGAGCACGCGCGGATGGCTGTTGGAAAAACGTCTCCGT
>Ga0255776_10004982_pt1 | contig 13904 bp, 10 predicted proteins | sample 071ome_19_FD_179974 | JGI IMG/M metagenome (GOLD analysis project Ga0255776, IMG submission 179974) | Coastal salt marsh microbial communities from the Groves Creek Marsh, Skidaway Island, Georgia - 071413AT metaG (version 2) | ecosystem: Environmental > Aquatic > Marine > Intertidal zone >... | reverse complement strand
CAAAAGTGGCGTTCATCGAAGGCTGCGAAGCCCATATCCATGCTGTGCGTGATCTGTTGAACCACCCACAGCACCACTGGTGGGTGCTCTTGGGCGCCTGCGCGTTGGACCTTGAACCGGGCTTGGCGTTCGACTTCCTCCCGCAGGGCATCGACCTGTGGCCCACCCCGTTGGCCCACCCCTTGCCCATGCAACCCGTGGAGGGGGTGTTGACCACGGGATCGACGTTCAGTGCGCAAGTGATGGCCGACCTCTTCACCGTGCACGACGCCAACCGGCAAGCCTCGGACCTGATCAAATCAGAGCAAGGCTTGATTGATTTTGAAGACGTTCAACGCATGGCTTCCGACTTGTTGCTCGCAAACTGCCCTGAGTCGGTTCGCGCAGATTGGTCCGTTCGGGCTCCTCAGGTTGTGGCAGCCCTCGACGCCTTACCCTCGGAGGAGGACGACGATGGCGCAGGCCCGTGGAGCGACGAACACATCGAACGTGCGTTGGGTATTGCCGTGGATCACGACGACATCGCTCGTGACCTCCAGATGCGTTGGGACAGGCTTCGGCGGCTTCGACGTGAATTCCGGGCCTTCATCATCGATGAATTCCAAGACACCAACCCGGCGCATTTCCGGCTTTTGGCTCGGCTGTGGGGGCCGCGAGAGCGACGTCATGGTGAGCCCGGGCCAACACATGGCGCGTGGGAGCCAACGGTCTGTGTGGTCGGGGACATGAAGCAATCCATCTACAGGTTCCGCCAAGCCGACGTCCGCGTGATGCGGCGCGCCACGGCCGCCATTCGATGCATGAACGCGCTTGAAGCGGACGAGCCACGATTGCTGCCGTTCCGAGCGACCAACGCTGGTCGCGACCCCCGTCCAGTCGGGGACGGTGGAACGGCGGGAGGGGTGCATTCCGCACTTGAGCACGTGACCGGTCAAGCGGGTGCGCCGTGGTCGCACGTCGACTACGGTACGGACGAGCGAACCGTGACCATGCGACGGCTCGGGCACATTGAACTCGACGAAAACTGGCGCACGGCAGCGCCGCTGATGCACACGATGAACGGGTTGTTCGACACCATCCTCGGCGAAGGTTCACGCACGATGGACGGGGACTGGTATGCGGATCCACAGCGGTTGCAGCCCATGCGCACGACCGAGGCACCAGCGCGGTTGGAATGGCTCATGCCAGTGCGCACCGAGGACGCAACGGAGGTCGAAGACCTTCGCGTTCCGCTTGATCCCTTCGAGGACCCCCGTTCGACGCAGGCCTCGCTGGAAAACGAGTTGATCGCTGCACGGATCGCTGCCCTCGTCCATGGTGCTCCGGTGCAGCTCACTCCGGACCGAACGGTCGCCGCGGACGCCCCTGTGGCACCGGGCGATGTGCTCGTCTTGGTCCATTCCAGGGGGAGGGCCGCCGGCCTTGTTGAGCAACTTCGAGACCGCAACATCCCCGTGATGGTCGACCGTCAGGGTGACCTTCTGCACCAGCCCGTGGTGCAGCCCCTCCTTGCGGCGTTGAACGCGGTGGCCAACCACGGCAGCCTTCATGCCCTTGCTGTGTTGGGCCGCTCGGCTGCCTTCGCGGTCAGCGATCGACACCTCGACACGGCGCTCGCAGCCGTCCGGGGCGGAACACCGGTGTGGGCCGCGCTTGCCGGCGTGCTGGATGCACGGCGCGCCGGCCTTGCGCAGCGGTGCGCAGCCCTTGCTTGCGATGGAGCGATTCACGCGGTGCTGGACCTGATCCTCGACGAAAGCGACCTGCTGGTGGCCTGGCCTTCCGACGCGGCCCGCCAGCACGCAGAGCGATTTTGCCTGCTCGTGCGGGACCTCGCAGGTCGCCATGGGGAGGACCCTGTGGTGTTGAGCGAGCATCTTGCCGGACTGCAGCGCCTTGAGCGGGACGGCCCATCAGCGGTCGTCGAACCCTCGGGAGGGGCCGTCGAGGTCATGACGATTCACAACGCGAAAGGCCTCGAGCGTGACGTGGTGGTCGTGGCCGGGCTGTTCACGGCAGGAGGCCATGACGCCACGTTCGCCGCTCGTGACAACGTCCGCGTCCTTCCCGACCTCGTTGTCGCCCGCACCAAACCGTGGCCGACGGCGGGATTCCCAGAGGACGCGATGTGGCGCATGGCGAAGGCCTTGGACGACGCCCAAGCGAAGGCAGAGCGGGCACGCCAGCTGTACGTCGCGATGACCCGGGTCGGGCGGCAGTTGATCTTGGCCGGCGCCCCGGAGGGCGTCTCCCTCGACGAGGATGGTCGCCTTCACGTTCCAATCTCGTCCTCGTCGACCATGACCTTCGGTGACCACCTGTTGTCGGCCTTCCCGCGCTTGGCGAATCAGCATGGCGCCGAGCACCCGTTCCTTGTTGAGGAGGGCGACGGCGGCACCACGTTGGTGCTCGACCCCGACGTGCTGGCGACGGACGCGGGCTTGGGCGAGGATGCCGTGCCCACCATGCTGCTGCTTCATCACCCGAACCAGGTGCCGCAGCACGAGCGAACCACGCCGTTGAACCGCCTTGCTCGCCTTACGGAAGCACCGGACAGGCTGAGGGGAACTGAACCAACCCCGACGCAACCGCTCTCCGTGATGCACCGGTTGAGGGTGACCCCGCACGGCCTCGACACCGCGCGCTCGTGCCGCCGCCGTCATTGGCTTGCGTCCGTGCGCGGTTGGGTTCCCGAGGCCTTCGGTGTCCAAGCGCCCGATGAGGACCAGAAACCACGCTCCAGCGAGGACGTCACGCTTCCATCTGGACCATGGCCCGCCCCCACCTTGTTTGGGACGATTGTTCACCGCGGCCTCGAGTTGGGATTGGCCAATCCCGCAACGGGCGAGGCGCTGGTGCCTGCGTTGCCGTCGTCATGGACGACCCCTCATGGTTCTCTGTTGCGTTCACCCGAACTGATCGAGCGCGTGATTGCAGAACATGGAGCGACGGCCACCCTCTCGACCGAAGCACGAGAACGTGTGGCTGAGGTGATGGGCATCATCGAGGACGGTCCGCTCGGTCGCCTCGCTGAAGGCCATGCTGTGCACGGACGGGTGGTGCAGGGCCTCCGCACAGAACACCCCTTCCTCGTCTCCCTTCCGATGGGTGGCCCGTTGCCGCGTACGGTGTGGCGGGACGGCGGGCGGGTCGAGGTGGCCACCGTCGAGCGTCCGTTGGTTGAGGTGGACGGACGGATCGACCTCGTGTTGGCCGTGGAGGACGAACACCTCGGCCCCTGCCTTCAGGTTGTGGACCTGAAAACAAGCGGCTGCATGGGGGACTGGGGAACGCATCCCTTGCGTGCTCCCGGTTCGCCGCTTGATGACGCTGGTCGGTCGGTTGCGGAGCGCGAAGAATTGGAACGGTACGCGCTGCAGTTGACCTTGTACACCCTTGCGCTTGAGGCCCAAGAAGCCGCCAAGCCTGTGGAGCAGCGTCGCACCGTGCTCCCCCCTGCGTTGCTCGTTGCAGCCAGCGGTCGGCTTGTGGAGATGACCGGTGCTGAATTCAATGCGGCCATAACCGACGCCTCGGACCTGATGCGTTGGATGTTCCACCTGTCGATCGACCCGGAAGCCCTTGAGGAACCGGAGCGCCTTCCACCCACCGAGGTGGGCACGTGTGCAAGATGCCCGTACTACCGTGGGAAGGTTCGGTTGTGCGGTCCTGATGGGGAGCCGCTTGGCTACGGCGTGGGTCAGGCCAAGGGTGCCTGACCGGCGATCACGAGCGTCCCAGGGTCGCCTGCGGCCCGCCACGACGTGATGCCTGAGAAACCGGCCGCGGCCCAAGCCTGCAGCCATTCCTCCTCGCTCATTGTGGTCATGTGAACCCCCACCTGTTCAGGCCACGCAAGGCTTGCCTCGTGCTCACGGTAATGATCGATGCCGACGACGGCCCATCCGCCGGGGACCAGCCACGTCGTGCAAAATTCGCTCAGCATGGCCGCGGGGTCGTGGAGGTAGTAGAGCACCTCCATCGACATCAGCAGGTCAACCCGTGCGTCAGGGGACCAATCGGGCAGCATCGCGTGGTGGTACCGTCCCTCGGGGTCGATGGACCGGGCCTTGTCGATCATCCCCGCGGCTCCGTCCACTCCCTCAGCCACGGTACAGAACGGCATGGACTGCAGCTGACGAACCACCCAACCGTTGCCACATCCCACGTCAATGGCCCGGAAACTTCGCCCGAGTTCAGCGGTTCGCGCCAATCCAAAAGCCAGCATTTCCGAGACGGCAGGGGCGTGGCCCCGCTCCATGCCTTCGTCACGTCCCACACCAGCCCACTCGCTGAACACGTCCGTTGCTTCCCGCATGGTGGCTGGGACGGAGGAATGGGCTATGAAGTGGCGTCAACGTGCTCGACGCATGGTGATGCTTGACGCAGACCGGCTGAGGGAACGGGTTGAAACCACATGGGAGGGCTCCATCGTCCCCTCCCTCAGTGAATACATCCGCATCCCAGCGCTGTCGCCCGCGTTTGACGCCAACTGGGAAGCCAACGGACACATTGAGGCCGCGGTTGAGCACATCGCTGCATGGTGCCGCGCTCAACCAATTGAAGGGTTGACCCTCGAGGTGCACCGCTTGCCGGGGCGTACGCCGTTGATCCTGATGGAGGTCCCAGGGGAACTTGACGAAATCGTTCTGATGTACCAGCACCTCGACAAGCAACCTGAATTCGTCGGGTGGCACGAAGGCCTCGGCCCGTGGGAGCCCGTCCGTCGTGGCGACCGGCTCTACGGCCGTGGTGGTGCGGACGACGGGTATGGTGCGTACGCAAGCCTCACGGCCGTGCGTGCCCTTCAGGAGCAGGGCTTGCCACACGGTCACCTGAAAATCATCGTGGAAGCGAGCGAGGAATCCGGTTCGCCAGACCTGCCGGCCCACCTTGAAGCGCTGAGCGACCGAATCGGGTCGCCCAGCCTGGTGATTTGCCTTGATTCGGGGGCGGGCGACTACGATCACCTTTGGCTGACCACGTCCCTCCGTGGGGTGATCGTGGGTACCTTGGACGTGCGCGTGACCTCGGCAGGGGTTCATTCCGGCGATGCCGGAGGCATCATTCCGTCGTCGTTCAGGATTGCACGGCGTCTCCTCGACCGTCTTGAGGACCCCGACACCGGGCGGCTGACGCTTGACCAATTGCACGTCGACATCCCCTCCGTTCGACGGGAGCAGGCCGAGGCTGCCGCTGCGGTCCTCGGCGACAGCGTGTTCACCAAATTCCCCTTCCTCAGCGGCGTTCATCCCATGACCGAGGACCCCGTCGAGGCCATCCTCGCACGCACGTGGCGGCCCTCCCTCGAGGTGACAGGAGCCGATGGCCTCCCGGCCACGAAGGATGCTGGAAACGTGCTGAGGACGTCCACGACGCTTGCCCTGTCCATCCGTGTTCCACCGGGCGTGGACGCAGCCGCCGCTGCGGAGGCCGTGGGCGCACTGTTGACCGTTGACCCGCCCCACGGGTCCGAGGTCATGTGGACGATCAAGCACCCCGCCGACGGCTTTCATGCTCCGCCGGTCTCGGCATGGCTTCGAGCAGCCCTCGACACCGCAAGCCAGCGTCACTTTGGCGCTCCAGTGCAGTTCATGGGTGAAGGAGGAACGATTCCCTTCATGCAGATGCTTCAGGTCGAATTCCCTGATGCTGAATTCATGATCACCGGCGTGCTTGGGCCTGAGTCGAACGCACACGGTCCAAACGAGTTCACCCACATCCCGTGCGCAAAGGGGGTCACCTCCTCCGTAGCTGAGGTCCTCGCAGCACATGCCGCCCGCCACGGTTGAGCGTCAGGCTGGAACGAAGGGACGCACCTGAGGCGTCGTCTTGATAGGGGGGGGCGGACGGTCTTCACCATGAGCGTAGCCTCAGGACGGATGGGTATGAGCGACGAGGGCACGGTCACGCCAGAAGTCCGAATCCGAGAACTGGAGGAGGCGTTGTCCACCGAGACCGACCGGTTGCAGAAGCTCTACCACGCGTATGAGCAGCAAGAAAAGGAACTCGTGGACGCGAAGGCCGAGATCGAGGTCCTCGAGAAGGAAATCGTGGACCGCGAGATCGAGAAGGAAGCCATGGACAACCTCCTGATGGAGAAGGACCTCCGCATTCGCGAGATCGAACTCTCCTCGACGAAATCGCAGAAGCGCGTCGAGCACCTTGAGCCAGAACTCGAGAAGATGGAGGAAAAGTACAGCCGCGAGAAGGACAGGCTTGGCAAGGTCTTCGCCATCGCGGAAGAACTGGACAACGACGTCAAATTGGCTGTCTCCGAACTCCAAGCACGTGACGCGTGGTACGTAGCGCACATGTCCCTCTTTGAAGACCTGAACAAGGCCATCAAAGAGCGCTTTGACATGATCGAGCAAGCCGTCGAAACCGAACGAACGTCCCAATCCCGCTCCGCTGCGTTCGTCGAGCGCATGGACGACCTCGTTGAACAGCGCGCCGCTGAAATGACGCTCGAGGACGCGAAGGAAAGTTTCGCCGCCGCAGGCGGTGCCAAGTCCACCTTGGATGAAATCGTCGTTCCCGTCGGCGTTGTCGAGGTCGCCGTCTCCCCCGGAGAGGACGGCGTTTTCGGCACCGATGACGACGCGGTCGAAATCCGCCCCCGGTCCCATGAGGCCGAAGGCGAAGGTTCGGACGACGAAGGGTCCACCGCCGAAGACGACAGCGAGGAACAGGACGACGCCGATTCGACCGAGGAGGAGGCCCCTGCCACATGGGACGACGGCGACGACCCATGGGACGGTTCGTGAGGCGGCCGCATGGCCGTCCTGGCGCAAGGCAGCGCTCCGTTGGTTGTTCGGCCCTTTCTGCTCGGTTCGGCCGTGATGCTGATCGCATCCTTCGTTCACCCCGTGTACGGCCTTGCCCCCTTGCTCGGCACCACGTTGCTTGCGTGGGGATCCTACCTCGGGCTGCTTTTCCGGGACGGCCCCCGTCGCGTCGAACAGGAACCGAATTGCGTGGTTTCGCCAACGGACGGACGCCTCACACTGGTCCAGCGTGAGCGCGCCGTGGCCCGGCGCCCGTCGGAAGCCGACATGGGCCAAGCCGACGATGACCCAGAGAGCGGCTTGTGGATACCGCTGAGCGATGCACCTGCATCCGTTGAGGATGAATTGCGTTGGGAACCGCATCCCCAGGGGGACGTCTGGAGGATGCGCATCGAGGTCGGTCGCTTGGACGTGCAGGTGCACCGAAGTCCAGCCGAGGGCGCCGTTCGCAAGGCCGAACTTCGCCTGCCGGCAACACCCAGAAGCCAAAGCCATCCGCAACGGCTTCGGTGGGTGTTGGACGTGGACGGTGCATTGGTCGAGGTCACTGCCCATCTCCGCAAGCCGAGGCTGGCAACCGTTCCGTACGCGTTTGAAGGGGCGAACCTTCGACGAGGGCAACGGTTGGCGCTCCATGCCAGTGCGTCATGGATTGACGTCCGTGTGCCGGTGAACCGCTGGACCCCCGCAATTGACCTGCTTGAGGCATGGTCGAGCACGAAGCGTGAAGAGGTCGTTGCAGGGCAAACGGTTCTGTTCCAACCTGTGGACCATGAAGGTGAATGAGGTGCGTCGAACCCTACCGGCCTTGGCCTTGTTGCTTGTGATGCTCGTGCCCTCAGGGTACTACCAAGCCGGCCTCCTCGTCTATGCGGGGGCCACTGCGGCGGATCCTGCATGCGGTCACCACGCTCCCTTCAACGACCCATCGGGCTTCACACCTCACCTGTGGGGAACCGACCTGTTTGAGGCAGGCGCGACGAACTTGTCCTCGGAGGCGACCCCGGACGGGTTTGACGCCTACGCGATGCCAGCGTGGGCCAACGTCAGCATTCCTGTGGCCGACGAACCGATCACGCTCGCGGGTTGGATGGTTGAAGTCGACACCTCCTCGAACGCATCGTGGGTGGTGCTCGTGCACGGCATTCGCTCGTGCAAGGCCAACCATGAGGTGTTGCTGCCCGCTGGCATGTTGGTGAACGCAGGCGTCAACGTCCTCCTCATCGACATGCGAGACCATTGGGAGAGCACCCTTGAGGACGGCCAAGTCTCGGCAGGTCAGAAAGAATGGCGTGATGTCGTGGCTGCTTGGTCGTGGTTGCAGGACAACCAAGGGGCCGACCCCCAGCACATCGGCCTGTTTGGCGCTTCGATGGGGGCCGGAACGGCCGCGATCGCGTTTGCGCAAGAACCAGAAATTCAATCCGTGTTCTTGGACAGCCCCTTTTCCAGCATGGACCGCATCATCGAAGAAGAACTCGCGTTCCGAGGTTACCCCGTCTTTCTCAAGGACGCCGCTTTGTTTGCGGGACGGGTCAAGGGTCAAGACATCGTTGAACACGAACCGCTCGCGGCTGCATCGCACATTGGTGAGCGTCGTATGACCGTGGTGCACGGCCTCGACGACCAGCGCATTCGCATTCACCACGGCCAAGCAATGTGCGACGAGGCCACAGCCAACGCGGCTGACCCCTCGCAGGTCAATTGTTGGTTCGCGGAAAGCACCACGACGTTCACAAGCGTGAACGATGGACAGGTGGACGAATCGCACGTGACGCTGATGCTGACCCACACGAGCGAATACGAGGCGACCCTCCTTGCATGGGCCTCTGCCTTGTGAGCCGCGGCAGGTTGAAGCGGACAGGTTCAGCCCTCACGGCATGGGACGCCCGCTCACCTTGGTTGGAGGTGCCCAACAGGCGGTGCGTGTCCACGATCTGGTCAAGGCACCAGCCAACACGCCAGAAGCCAGGAGGAGGCAAGCAAGTTGGGACGCAACCCGGCCGGCGACGGTGTACACCACGCCGGAGATGATGCCGGACGGGACGCCTTGCACGGCCGCCACCGTCATCCTTCGAACGAAGGGGTGCCACTGGTGGTGGAGCAGCGGCTGCACGTTTTGTGGTTACTTCAACGACACGAGGGACGACGTGACGAGCGACGACCTTCACGCGCAGTGGGCGTGGGCCACGCGCAAACTCGAGGGGTTTGCTGGGGCTTCGATGGTCAAGGTGTACACCTCGGGCTCGTTGTTTGAGGACCGCGAGATCCCTATCGAGTTTCAGCAGCATGTGCTCGAGGACTGCGCAGAACGGGGCCTTCACCTCATCGTCGAAAGCCGAACCGAGCAACTCACCCCAGAGAAGTTGGCATGGGCTGCGTCCATCCACAGCGACCTGACGGTAGCGATTGGTCTGGAAGCCTACGACGACGAAGTGCTTCGTTTCCACGTCAACAAAGGATTCAGCGTACGTTCCTACGACAAGGCGGTCGCGGCCCTCAAGGACGCCAACATCAGGGTGAAGGCCTACCTCATGTTCAAGCCGCCCTTCATGAGCGAAGCAGATGCATTGGACCACATCGTCACGTGGATCGCTGCCATCGCAAAGGACGCGGACGAGATTTCCATCAACCCCATGAACATCCAAGGGGGGACGGTCATCGATCGGCTCCATCGGGCCCGGCAATACCGCCCGCCGTGGCTGTGGTCTTTGGTGGAGATGATTCGACGCGCGCACGTTGTGGTTCATCCCGACGGGGGTGCCAACGGCGATGCAGATCAGGTCAGCCGCCTCATCGTGCACCCCACCGCAGGCGGGCGTATCCGAGGCGCGCACAACTGCGGATCCTGCGACGCCGATGTGGTGGCGGCCATCGAGCGGTACGCGGTCTCTGGTGACCTCCTCGAGTTCGAGGGCCTATCGTGCCCCTGCGAGGCTGAGTGGTCGTGCGAACTTGACCTCGAACGACGCCTTCCTGTCCCCCTCGGTCTCTCGGCTCCGCGACGAGGCCCGCCGATGGACCGGCTGAGGGCGCCGTGATGCGGAACCGCCCTCGTAGGGTAGGCTGTGGTGAATCTTTATCACCGTGCCTCAGGTGGCTCGACGTGTCCCTTCAGGGACCTCCATGGTGAGCCCATGTCCGCCTCACAGATCATCCATGAAGCCACCGTGGGGGACGCAGAGCCAAGCATGGGCCGTACGGTTCTCGCCCTCCTTGGCGTTGGCTTGCTCGGCATGTTCGCGCTCTTCGCCAACGTGTTCGGATGGGACGCTGTCCCGGTGCTCGGCGACCTCGTGCCGCTTTTGGGCAACCTTGGGGGCAGCGGGATCTGGTACTACCTCATCGGGTTGATGGTTGGCGCGGCCGCCATTGTGGCCAGCGTGCTTGGAGAGGTCCTCGTCGAGTGAAGGAGGTGTGATGCATGGTCTCCGTGTTTGTCTCGATTTCCATTCTCCTTGGCGCGATGTACCTTGTCGCCCGCTGGTTGCAGAACGGGGTGGGCGGTATGTCCCCCTCGTTGCACGCCCTTGGCCGTTTCCTTTTGGTCAAGGCCCCCGCCGGTGCCGTTGACCTGTTTGACGACACACCTGGGCGCGGCGGTCGCACGTGGGTTCGGTTCGGTCTGGCGTGGATGATCCTCGCCGCGACCCTCGCCTTCGTGGCTCGCTGGCACCGCTGGGACGGGGGAGCCCTCGACTCCTTGGCGAGCCTTGGATGGAGTTACGACGACGGAAGTGGCCTTGCGACCACCGTCGCCCACACGCTCCGAACAGGGATTGTCATGGTGTTCCTCGGCACCGGGTTGACGGCCGCAGGGCGCGCTTCGGGCGGTCGGCTCGCCAGCGAAGCCAGTGCCTCGCTCATGGCACTGGTTTTCACCGGCGTCTCCCTCCTTGTCCTGCTCCTTCCTACCATCGCGGGCATCGCAGGTCTTGATGCTGCGACGGAAGACCTGTTGGTCAAGTCGGTCTCGTCCATCGTCCTCCACAGCATCGTCGGCGGCGCCCTCCTTGTGAACGCCCTCATGACCCTCGCCGGTCGAGGCGACGCCCCCGTGTCCTACAGCGGCTGGTTCCTCGTCGATGCCCTGGTCGTCATGGTCGTCGCGCCGTTGGTGTACATCGCCGCTGAACTTGGCGGAGCCACCCAATCCGTGTGGTTTGCCCAGGCTGCGCTCGAAGGCTGGCTTCCGCTCGCCCTCATGCTCGCCACCGCCTACGCCGTCGTGCCGGCCATGGCCGAGCGCTCGGTGTGGTCCTCGGCCCTCGCATCGAGCGCCTTGCTGCTGACCTTCGCAACGGTGCCCGTTGTTTCGGCCAGGTCCGTGGACGCGGCCCCCTTGCTTCAGAACCTTGCAGGCATCCTTCTGACGCTCGGGATCCTCCCCTTGCTCGCCACCTCGGTCAACCTCCTCGCCACGGCCAAGAACGGGGCCTCCAGCATCGCTTCGTCCCCCGCAGGGATGGCCACGGTGCTCGCGATGCTCCTCCTTCCCTTGTACGCGGTTGGCACGTACTTTGCCGCCATGGAGGCCATGGTCGGTACCGGCAGCCTCGCGTCGCTGTCCGCGGCTATTTCCCGCGACTTCTTCTTCACCGTTGGCGGTCTTCTGGTTCTTGCCTCCGTGCTCGGTTACATGCCCCTCGCCGGAGGCCGCCAGCCGGCTTCGACGGGTGGAGCCAGCACGGCTGTGTGGATGGTTGCCGTCGGCGGCGTGCTCGCAACGGTGAGCACGACCCTTGGCTCGCTTGCGACCCGTGCCGTTGAGCACGGAGTCAGCGATGCGGACATGCTTGACGCGACGATGGCCAACCTTGCCGGCTTCGACCTTGTTGGGGCCTTCCTCTTCTACGGTGTCGCGTTGGGCTTCATGCTCACCGGCGTCGCTGCGGTGCGGAACGGATTCACCCCTGCCACGGCGACGGCGGCTTCGACCTCGGACGTGAGCACCTACGCCCTCGCCGGTGGCAGCACCAGCATCCGGACGTTGCTTGGACGTGGCCTTGGGTTGGACACCGTGCTCGTGGTGGGCGCCGACGAAGCCGCGCTGTCCGGATCCACCGTGATCGCCGTGCGTGCAGACCTGCACGCCGACGAGGTGAAGGAGTTCCCAAACCTTGAGGAGAAGTTCCCTGAGGAGTTGCACATGCTTGCTGACTACTTGACAACGAGCAAGCAAGACGTATTCTCCTTCTTCCGGAGCATTGACCTCGACGACTCCGGTGCGGTGGACGCTCGTGAACTGCAAAACGCGCTTCGCGCCGCGAAGATTGCCAACCTCCCTCCGTGGGACATGGGGCGTCTTCTTGAGGCGGTTGACCTCGATGGCGACGGGCAAATCAACCTCCCTGAACTTGACATCGTGCTTGCGCGCCTTCGTGCCGCCTCCTCCGAGGAGGAATGAGGGGGCGCTGCCCTGCGCATTGGCCTCGTTGGCAAACCCAACGTTGGGAAATCCACGCTCTTTGCGGCGAGCACGTTGGCCAAAGTGGACATTGCCAACTATCCGTTTTGCACCATCGACCCAAACGTCGGTGTGGCCTTCCCGAGGGCCCGCAAGCCCTGCCCATGCGGTGACTTGCGCCTTCGACTGACGGAAGATGGGCGAGCACCCGAAGACCTTCCCGGGCGAGCGGGCTCGCTCTGCGTTCCGAGGACAGGGACGTGCACGGCCCACGAGCGACACGTTCCCGTTCAACTGGTTGATGTCGCAGGCCTTGTTCCGGGCGCCCACGAAGGGAGAGGCCGGGGGAACGCATTCCTCGCCGACCTTGCTGGCTGTGACGCCCTCATTCAGGTCGTCGATGGAGCCGGCTCAACCGATGAAGAAGGTCAACCCATCCCTCCGGCCACCGATGCCTCGGCGGCTGCAGCCGCCGTGGTCCGTGAGGTTACGTTCCTGACCGAGGAAATCGAACAATGGCTCGCAGGCCTCCTTGAGGACGGATGGGCGCGTGGTGTCCGTCGAGTTCAGGCCGAGGGGGAGCGAGGACTGCAGGCCTTCCTCGTGGAGCGGCTGAGCGGTCTTGGTGCGACCTCGTCCCGGATCGGGACGGCTCTGGACGGCCTACGCACGTCCCTCCCAAACCTCGAGCAGCCGTGGTTATGGGACAGGGACGTGCTGTCCACCCTGGCGGTTCACCTCCGAGCAGGTCTCTTTCCTCTCCACATCGCCGTGAACAAACTGGACCTTGCACCGCCGGGTCTGATGAAAGCCCTCGAGGACGCAGACCTTGGCGTGCCCTTTGTCGGCTGCCTAGCGGACATGGAACTCGGCCTTCGACGAGCGGCCTCTTCCGGCTTGATCCACTACCGCTCGGGCGCCGATTCGTTCAGTGTGGACGAGGCGGCCTCGTTGTCCGATGCCCAACGGGCAGCCTTGGCCAAGATGGCGTCGTCGCTCGCCGCTCACGAGGGGACCGGCGTGGAGGCGTTGTTCGATGAAGTCGTGTTCGGAACGCTCGACCACATCGTGGTGTATCCTGTGCAGGACGAGGGACGATGGGTGGACGGCGAGGGACGGGTCCTTCCAGATGCGATTGTTGTACCCCGTGGCATCACGGCCAAGTCCGTGGCAGGGCATGTGCACAGCGATCTAGAATCGGGATTCATCCGTGGCGTGGACGGTCGATCGCGGCGCGTTGTGGGTGCCGATCATGAGGTCGACGACGGTGCGGTGCTGAAGATTCACGCCAAGTCGTGATCAATGCCCCTTCGGGCGGTCGTGGGCAGGCGTGAGCCTCGCCATGTCCCCTGCGTACTTTGCACGGTAGAACAAGAGCTGTGCGGGCAGCAGGAGCGTGGCCAAGCCGAGCAACACGAGCACGTAGGCTCCCCACGGCTTGACGCCTGACAGGACCGAAATCCAGAGGCTCCACCCAAGCAGGAGGGTGATGGTTGGCCCCCAACGGCGTGAGACGGTGGACAACCGGGCGGCGACGAGGGCGTCGTCGAAGAGGAGCGGTGCCTCGTCCTTTGAAATCAGGCCCTGCTCGATGCCGCACCGGCCGCAAATCTGGGTACGTGGCCCGTTTCCGTGGATGAAGTGCTCGCGGGGGTAGGTCCCGTTGCAGGATCGACAGAGCGGCATCGTCCTTCCTCGTTCCACGCCAC
>Ga0255776_10004978_pt1 | contig 13910 bp, 8 predicted proteins | sample 071ome_19_FD_179974 | JGI IMG/M metagenome (GOLD analysis project Ga0255776, IMG submission 179974) | Coastal salt marsh microbial communities from the Groves Creek Marsh, Skidaway Island, Georgia - 071413AT metaG (version 2) | ecosystem: Environmental > Aquatic > Marine > Intertidal zone > Salt... | reverse complement strand
AGAGAGAATAACCAAAATCCGTCATCCGTTCGCCTTCTCTCGAAACAGCGCGGTGCGCTCGCTTTTTTTTAACACGCGCCGACGCCGGACCCGGACCCGGACCCGGACCGGACCGGACCGTCGGCGCCGTCGCGGGCGACTCACGACTCGACGTCGACGTCCGATGACCCCGCGCGTCCGAGCGAACGTTCGGACATTCGAAGCGTCGCGCGCGTCGGAGACGATCCGGCGACGCGCGGTTCCGACAGACCAGGGGCGCGAGGACGCGCGAGGACGCGACGAGGCGCGGGGCGAGCGATCGAGGGACGAACGCGATTGGATTTTGAAGGGATAAAAAAGTTTTTCCACGAAAACGGTGCGACGACGCGTCGATCGACGACGGCGGCGACGAGGAGGGAAACCGATCCAATCGATTGATCTCGGAGACGAGCGCGAGCGAGAGCGAGGGCGAGAGCGAGAGCGAGGGCGAGGGCGAGGGCGACGCATGTCGACGGGAACGCCGAGCCGGGACACCGACGGCGTCGTTCGTTCACCGACGATGACGCGTCGTCGCGACGAATCCGACGGGATCGCGGCGACGACGACGCCGGCGACGCGCGTCGCGGCCGGTGGTGGACCAGCGGCGTTCGTTGCTCGGACAGTTGGACGGTTGACGCCGCCGCCCGGTATCAGTGGTGGCGTTCGAGGTCGAGGTCGAGGTCGAGGTCGAGGTCGAGGTCGAGGTCGCTTCGCCTGCACACTGTCTGAGGAGGAAGAGGAAGAGGAAGAGGAGGAAGGATTGTACTGCGCGGACGCGACGACGGGGGACGGGTACCGATGGCGAAAGTACGGCCAGAAGAATATCAAGAATTCACCGTACCCGCGATCGTATTACCGATGCACCGAACCGAGATGTCCGGCGAGGAAGAAGACGGAGCGGGCGAGCGACGGAGCGGGCGTGGTGGTCAAGTACGAAGGCGAACACGATCACGCGAAACCGACGCTAAATGTTGGTGAGACGGAGCGACGAGAGAGTGAAACGACGGTAAGGTCGTCAGGGTCGAGCTTGCGGTCGGGTGGGACGCGGGTTGATTCTGTGAAAAAGTCGAGGGAGATTAAACCGCGGGAGGAGGACAAGGCGGCGAGTAAGACGGCTTCGACGCCGTCCTCCGGTTCGAGGAAGAGAAGGCGGGCGACTTCGTCTCCTTCGCTAGTTCTCGATACTCCCGTGACGAAGAGTGAGAAGAAAATAAAAATGGAACCGCGCTCGAGCGCCAAGTCGACCGAAACGAGGCAAGTGAAGCGAGCCTCACCGAAAGCGGGCGAGCGATGCTATCGCGCGGCTCAGCAGAGGTTTGAAAAGAAGATGGATGAGGCTTTCGCTACTGCGGGGCAAATTTCAGATTTGAAACCGAGGAAACGAGGTGGTAAAGCTGCGAAGGAGATGGAGCTCGTTTCGATGGCGCAAACACCGACGAGTCCATCGCACATTGGAAAGATGATTAATTACTTTGACAATTACTTCAGCGCTCAGTTCATGAGAGGCAACTCGAGCGCTCTCGCCATCGAGGAGGCAGTTCTTCGAGTGAGAGCACGAAGAGACAGTATCATCGCTGCAGCTGCGATGAAATCTTCGTGTAGGCACAAGAAGCCCGCCTTTGCGCCCTCTGATTTGAGCTTTGACTTTCTGTCCCCAACCTCGCCAACGTGGCCATTTGGAGACGCAGACTTGGAAGAGCACTTGCGACAGACCTCGAACCGAGGACCGCGCATCACAGAGATTTCCACTGCTGGTAAGGGAATAGGTGAGGTTCGTCGCTCCAAGTCCCCGCCTCTTGGACAAAGCCAACGTCCTCCCGCGCTCAGCATTGCGGAGAGCAGCTTACCAGATTACTGGTGTTCCGCGTCTCCATACGCGTGCTTGCGCTCGCCGTTCGAATCTATCGTCACCGGCACACCACTGGTCAGCTCGCTCTCCAAGGCAATCTTCTCGTGGCCCGAGTCGCCTTCTCTCAACGCACTCTCGCCGATTCAAGGGTTTACCAGCATCCAAGGCCAACTCTGCCCTTCGCCGCGCTCGCTCACCTAACCGCAACACTCTCTTACCAAACTACACGCGCGCGCGCGCGCGCTGTAATACCGATTCGCTGGGAACAAACCACTCCAATGCGCTCCTCATCCGTATTTCGCATTTACCCTGTTGAAGACCCGCCTCGATCCGAGCACTCGAGTTTCCCCTGCGGCCGAACCATCCACGTGGCACATTACGTTTGCCGGAGATAGTGTTGCGTAAGAGAAAAACGTAACAACGTCTCGCGTCGGTCGCGTTCCCCGTCAAGGCGACGATCGATCGCAACCGCGACGAAAAGTTCTACGCCCTTGTCCGGGGGCTGCGCGAAGCGAACGCACCGCGCACGGCGGCGCAACGTTCGTACGACGTTAAACATCCCAAAACAGATATTCGAACATTGTCATAACAGACGCGCTGTACCTCGACCGAGACCCTGATCGAGACCCACCTGGCGCGTGAACGCTCGATCAGATGGACCCGGGAGCGTTCCCACCGGAGTCTGAGACCTTTGGAGGCTTTGAAACTTTGTTCGACGACCCGGTGGCGGACGAGTTGCGCGTTACGGTGGAGCTCACTCGCGGCGTCGAAGCGCCCGCAGGCTTGCAAGACCTCAGCAAGGACCTGCTGACGAACATCCCATCGCAAAGCTCGCCGGCAACGACAAAAGACAATAGAGATCGTTCGGCTGAGAGTGTACCAGCGAGCGTTTCTCGCAGTGCTCGCGCCAGGAAGAGCGTAAAGTCGTCCAAGTCTCGTTCGCGCGCCGTCGCCGTCTCGGGCGTCATGCAGTTTTGTTCAAGTTGTCGACAGCACTTGGACGAAGCGACCCAATTCGTGAGCGGTAAAAAGACATGCAAATCGTGTCTACGATACCACAAGGCGTACGGGAGAAAACGACGAAGAGAACATCAGGATGTCGATTTCACAGAGTCTCTGCCCAAGACGAGCTCTTCCCGTCGACGGGCAAAGCCATGCACATAGCCATGCACATTCGCACCACCGTCCCTTAGCTCATGCCGATTTCGCCTCTTCACTCCATCATTAAGAGATACCTTTCACAGATAGACACATTTTTTAGTTGACATCGCATTGATCCTGTCGTCATCGTCGCCGTCGGTTGCTCGTCTCGCGCTCTGAGTGAAATCACCGCTATTCATATTCCAAGCGCTGATTGTCCATCAAAGACACCTTCGTCAGTCTGCGCCGCAGCGCTTCGATCGGTCCAGTCGAGTCATGGCGCTCAGAAAGACTGGGGAGATCCCGTTGGATGCGGCGCGTAAACTGGCGGTAACGGAAGCGGAAGCGCTGGAACAGAAGCGACACGACGAAGCGAGAGCGGCGTTTGAGGCGACGTTTAAGAAGAAAGGACGAGGAGCGCCGCCGACGCTGCCGAAAGTGCGGGAGAGCGTGCGAGAACGACCGGGGGAAGACGAATACGAAGCCGCAGCGGCGGCTCGAAAAGCGGCGTCGGAAGCGGAATCGGACGCGGGTAAAGCGGTCGAGGAAGTTGGAAACTCTGGGTTTCCGCCGGGAGTGGCAGATCCGTTGCGATGCGTCGCACTCGGCGCGGGTGCGGGCGGTGGAACCGCCGGTAAGGTTGCCGCATTCACCGTGGTGGCGAAGGATGGAGAAGATGGTAGAGTGAAAAAGGGCGGTGGATCGGTCAAGTTTGAGGTGAAGAGCGCGTCGACGAACGAAATTGTCGTTCAAGGTGAAGGGAAGGATTGGAACGACGGTACCTATGGGTGTTCTTACTCGGTTTCTGATCGTGGGGACTACGAACTGACCGTGACTTACGACGGGGTGGCCATCAGAGGTTCTCCTTTCCAAGCCTTCTTCAGCGCTTCTCTCGAGCAGACGATAGTGAGCGATCGCGGGATGACGCTTACTGGTGCCGGTGGAGTCGTCGGTATCTGCAGAGACTTTTTGGTGGGCAAGTGCGACCGATCAGTGTGCAAATTCCGACACGCCGCCGTGCCGCCGCCGCCGCCCCCACCTGTAGCTTCCACATCTCAAGCTCCAGAACCACCGGTTCCAGAGGAGTTAAAGAGAACCGCGCACGTTTCTAATCTACCCACTGCGATGACGATTGATCACGTTAAGCAGATGTTCTCGTTTTGCGGATCGATCTCAGAGATCAGAGAGGGCGGTGCTGGGAAGAATTACGCCTTTATTGAGTTCTCGACTCACAAGGAGGTGCTCGCGGCGCTAGCTTTGAATGGTATGAACGTTGGTGGGAGGAACATTCGCGTAGAACTAGCCAAGACACCAAAATTAGTCACTCCTCGATCATTCACCCCACCGCTGGCGGCCATGAGTGCAAACGTCGAGCAGGCAAAGGCGGCCCAAGAGGCTGCCGCTGCCAGAGCTGCTGAAATTTCAAAACGTCTGCAAGCTGGGGGGCCAGTCGGTAAGAGCAACGATGGGAGTGACGCTAGACACAAGCCGTACTAATCTTTTAGAAGTTGCGCGCGCGCGTGATGTGAATACATATAGTCTTGGATGCTTATTATGCCCTAAGACGCTAGCAAAATGCTCGACGCGCAATGACCTTGGGTCGCCCTCCTTTGAGTTCTTGGCGGAACGACGCCCGAACATCTCACGTCTGACTCAGTACAGTTGAACACATTGCCAATATTACTCTACTCGATATGATAAACGTCCAATACCCAAACGAGGATGATATTGTAAAATGCGTACAAAACATACATTGCGATGTAGATGAAACCCATTTGCCTAGTAATCGAGAACCCCCTGCTCGCGACCGTACCGACGTAAAACACGAGTACGCCGAGCAAAATCAATGAAGACGGAAGAAGTTCAGTAGTGCTCACTTCGATGTAGTTGGGTGTTTGCCATGACAGGTAGCACAACCACGGAAGACCAAGGCCGAGCCAGATGTCAAACACGTTTGATCCGACGGCATTTGCGACAGCCATGTCAGCAAATCCATCCTTCGCAACGGCAATGGATGACAGTGCGTCTGGAATGGAGGTACCCGCCGCAAGGACGGTCGTTCCCATGACGACCGCGGGGATCCCCAACAAGCAGCCAATGCGTGCGCACCACTCCACCATGAAGTGAGAGATGACCCCAATCCAACCAATAGAGATGAGGAAGGAGGCAAAGTACCATGTCTCCCACTTCTTCGTGTGGCACGGTGGGATCGTGAACGTGTACAGAGTGTACCACGGTAAGCTTAATGCCCAAATTGGTCTGTCCTTCCATTCCGACGGCACTTTCCACGGACTAGTGGCCTCCTCATCGCCCTCGTCTTCGCACGCGCATTTGTGCACATGATGATGATGCCACGTCACCTTCTCCGTCTCGTTACGAATCTTGCGAAGTTGACCAGCGCTCATCGGCTTGATAGTGCGAGCGGCAATTCCAGCCTTGAAGCGCTGCGCTGCAAAGCCGACGAGCACCGCACCCGTCACCGAAAGTTCACCCTTTGGTGACGCCTTCTTCTCGGCAACGACAGCGGATGGCGCCGTGGACATCTCTGTAGCTTCTCCCTCCTCCATTTTCTCCTCCTTCACCGTGCGCCCGAGGTAATCACCAAAACGTTTATCCAAGAGATCCATAAAGTACTGGTTCTTCCACATAAAGGCAATGTACAAGCTGTAGAGCAACACGTAAATCAAACCTTCCCACCAGTGAACTTTGCCTCCATTGAAAGTGCCGACAACGCCGCAGATCGCGGCAGCGTAAAAGGTGCAGTCGCGCGCGAGAGGTTTCCAGTCCAATTTAAGCGTTTGCCCGGCAAAGATGACGGTAGTGCCGATGATGACGAGAATGTTGAACACTGCGCTTCCGACAATTGTGCCAACCCCGAGAGCGCTGTCCGTGCCGCTGTTGATCAAAGACATGGCGCTCGAGGCCAGCTCTGGGGCGGACGAGCCCGCCGCCATGAACGTCGCTCCCGCGACGTCATCACTCAGACCGAGCGCTGTGCAAATACACTCGAGCGACGCGACAAAAAAGTCATCACACACAATTGCGATGCCGATGAACAAGTAGATCACGCCAATCAAATAGGCGAATATTCCTCCGGGAAGTTCCCAATCCTTGGTTGGTTTACACGTCTCGCTCGAGCTCAACAGCCTTCTCCCAACACCGTCCATTCCGACACCCGCGGTTCCTCGCGTCCAATCCCTCATTAAGGCGGCTCCGGCCACACCAAACACCACGAGCGCCGTGAGCGCCGCCGTTTGCGTCCTACGAGTCGCAAAAACACAACCAGCCAGCCGTCAGTCAGTCTCGGTCGCTCTCACCTCGGCACTCGCGCTCGTCCGACGTCTGGGCGCGGTTTCGCGTTTCGTCGGTCATCACGCGCTCTCCCGGCGCCCTCTCGCGCGGCGAACCTCCCCCGCTTCCTTCCCGGGTGAAAACCAACAAAAGTCAAACGATGCGCCTCAACCTCGAAGCGCGCCGCGTTTTCCTTCTCCCGCCGGGTCGCGCCCGCACATCAAAATCGAGTCAATTCGTTCGTTCGTTCGTTCGTCGCGAGCGCGCGCACCTCAACCCGTCTTTCCTTCCCCGACGCATCATCGCTCTCCTCTCGCTTCTCCTCCGTCTCGACGTCGCGCCGACCGACGACCCTTTCGACGCGTCGCCGCGAAGATCCATTCTCACCGGCGCCGATTTAGAACAGAAAGCGCCGTCGGGAGAGGGATGACGACGAGCGATCCTCCTCGCGCGTTCCGAGACGCTCGACGGACCCTCTCTGCGTGCGTGTCAACACCGTCGGGTATGACCCGGGACGTCGACGAATCGGTGTCGGTGACGACGCGCGCGCGTGTGACGCCCTCGTCGGCGCCGCACGCGGGTTCGCGCGTTCGTTCAAAAAACCAAACGCGCGCGTCGATCGATCGATCGATCGAACGAGACGCCGCGGACGGACGGACGGACGGGCGGAACGGGGATGGATGTACGTATGTATGAAGCGCACTTGCATACACCGAGTGATAGAGAGATATCTATTGAGGGAAAATACACCACGGCGTCGCCGTCGAGGGCATGCGTACGTATTAGAGATGAAATGAGGGGATCTATGCATCAAACAGTGAGACCACGCCGTGACGGACGCGGGGCGCGGCACTTCGAGGCGCGAACGTCAGTCGCGTCGTTCGGGTGCGAACGTTCAGGAGGAATGGCTTCGTCGAACGGTGGGTGGAACGGTGGCGTCCCAGCGAACGGTGGTGGGACGATGCAACCGACGATGATGGTGACGGGAGGAACCGCGGGAGGGGGAGCACCGCCGACGATTGGGACGGCGCCACCGATGCGACAACATCTTCAGCATCACGGTAATCTTCAACAGCAGCAGCAGCAGCATCTGGTGGAAAGAGCGACGGATGCGATGGGGAAGGCGACGTTGACGCCGCCACCGATGCAGGGACAACCGCCAGTATACGGTGGTGGTGCACCAGGGGGGATTACACCGTTGGGATACGGGGGACCGGCGATGCATTCTTCAGCGGTTCCGGCTCCGCCGACGCAACAGCCGCAGCATCAGAGGACGTACCCGCAACACCAGCCGCATTTGGGGGGTGGGACGATGATGGGGGGCGTTGGGACGCCTCCGATCGTCGGAGGTGGAGCGGTCGGGGCGGGGGTGATGCCGCCGCAGCCGGGGATCGGGGCTCCGGTGATGCCGGGGGCGCCGCAGCCCGGGTATGCGCAACCGCTTGCGGCGAATCGAGGAGGGTCAACGTCTAGAATAGATCCGTCGCAGATACCGCGGCCGGTGCACGTGAGTCACGCGGAAAAGGTTAGGTATAACACTCGGAGCGAGATGGATCAGTCGACGCATCCACCTTCGGCGCTCGTGGAGTACGTGGGTGTAGATTTAGGGAGCGCAAATCCAAGGTATATGCGCTCGACGATTAGCAGCGTGCCAAACACGGGGGATTTGTTGACGACTTCTGGGATGCCGTTGAGCATCATGACGCGTCCGATGGCGTTGCCGCATCCAGAGGAAGCGCCGATTCAAGTGATAGATAACGGTGCCGTCGGACCAGTACGATGTGGGAGGTGTAAGGCGTACATGAATCCGTACATGCGCTTCATCGATCACATGCGTTTTGAATGCAACTTTTGTCACTTTGTCACCGAAGTGCCTCCGGATTACATGTGTAACCTCGGTGCCGATGGTAAACGAACAGACTGGACCGAGAGGCAAGAACTGTGCCGGGGTAGCGTGGAATACGTCGCCCCAGCGGAGTACATGGTTCGCCCGCCGATGGCTCCGGCATATTTGTTTCTCATCGAAGTCACGGCGCAGGCGATCCAGAGCGGCGTCACCACGAGCGCGTGTGAAGTCATTCTTCGTACGCTCGACTCTATTCAGGGTGCTGAACACGCGCTCGTGAGTATCGCGACTGTGGACAGTAGCATTCACTTTTACCACGTCAAGGAAGGCGCGGAGAAGCCATCGATGCTCGTCGTTCCAGACGTCGACGACTCCTACGCTCCCCTCAAGAGTGGGCTTCTGATGCCGCTAGCGAAGAATCGCGAGGCTATCGAGAAGCTGCTGAAAACGATTCCAGAATCGTTTTCGTCGTCTGCTCCCGGACCGAACGCCTCGACGGCTGGTATCAAGTCGGCGATTGAATGTCTGAAGCCGACTGGCGGTAAGGTGATGGCCTTCTTGGCGACAATTCCAAACGTGGGCATCGGCAAGCTTGAAGCGCGCACCAGCACCACCGGGCAACGAACGGGAAACATAGAAAAAGAACCGCTTAGATGCATGGCTTCGGTAGACAAGAACTACCACAACATGGCGATGCACGCCGCTGAGCATCAAGTTTGTATCGATGTCTTCCTGTGCGTGTCATCATCCGTGGACGTCGCGACTCTCGGCGTCTTGCCTCGCATGACGGGCGGATCCTTGTACAGATACCCTGGATTCAACGTTGAACAAGACTTTGCGCAGCTTCACAACGATCTCAGATGGAATCTCATTCGTCCACAAGCCTTGGAAGCGGTGATGCGCGTGCGCGCGAGCGCCGGTCTCGGTGTGCAAGACTACAATGGATTCTTCTGCAAGAGAACAATGACGGATATTGATTTGCCGGCGTTGGATAGCGATAAGACTATCGCTGTCACGTTGAGATACGAAGACAAGCTCGTCGACGGTAAGGAAGCTTACGTGCAATGTGCGCTGTTGTACACAACCATGTCTCGCGAGAGACGCATTAGAGTGCACACGATTGCTTTGCCCATCACGTCTGTGTTGGGTTCGCTCTTCCGCGCCGCTGACTTGGATGCTCAGATAACTTGGGCGGTTCGCAAGTCGGCTTACACTCTCTTGACTGGAAACGGTACGCTCACTGCGGCGAAAGACGCATCTTTGCAACAGTGCATAGCCACATTGTACGCCTACCGCCGATTCTGCGCCAGCAACAATAGCAGTGGACAGCTCATTCTGCCGGAAGGTTTGAAGACTTTACCGCTCTACGTACTCGGTCTGCATAAATCACATGGTCTCCGATCAGACGCGTCGCCAGACGATCGAGCGATGTGGCTGTACCGTGCGCTTGTCTCCCCACCAGAACTGATGACTCCGGCTGTGTACCCGCGTCTCTTCTCTGTCCACGATTTACCAAAGGACTCTTCCTTCCCTCCGATACCTCCTTCGCTCTGGCTCAGTGCGGAAAAACTCAGTCAAGATGGGGCATATCTCTTGGATGATGGTCAAGAAATCTTGCTGTGGATTGGACGGCAACTTCCGGTTGAAATCTTACGCGACTTGTTTGGCACGGAAAATGTCGACGACATTGCGTCGTCGCGAGCCACCGTGCCGAGCTTTGACAATCCGACGTCAAAGGCGCTCAACGATTTCATCAACGCCATACGCAAACAGAGAGGCGCATTTTTACGCACTAGGATCCTCAAGCGTGGCGACAGCTTGGAGGCGCTCTTCTACAATCGTCTCAGCGAGGACAGAAGTCCCGCGGGCATGAGCTACGTCGAGTTCCTTTGCCATTGCCACCGTTTGATCATGAACAAATCCAACTGATCGACGACCATTGGACACACTCACACTTAGCATTTAAACTTAGCAGCGCTTAATGAGATTAACGCGCGTAGGACATCTCACAAATCTAAAGTAAGCCCAATGATAGAGAGAGCTTCCTCTCGACCACACTGCAAAGCGCTCCCGTCACTACGTTCGCCACTCTTCCGCGTGACGCTCGCGAGGGAAGTCAGTCTAGGGCGCCAGGATGAAGATCGCGATTGAAGGGTGCTGTCATGGCGAACTAGATGCCATTTATAGCGCCATAGCGCACTTGGAGACTGTAGAAAAAGTGAAGATTGACCTGCTCATTTGTTGCGGCGATTTCCAAGCGGTGAGAAACCTGGACGATCTCGAGTGTATGTCCGTTCCAGACAAGTACAAAGAGCTTGGAACGTTCTACAAGTACTACAGCGGTGAGAAAGTCGCACCCATACCCACTCTATTCATCGGTGGTAACCACGAGGCGTCGAATTACCTCTGGGAATTGTACTACGGCGGGTACGTGGCGCCAAACATTTACTACGTTGGTCACTCTGGAGTGGTAAACTTTGGAGATTTGCGCATTGGGGGGTTGTCTGGCATTTACAAATCACACGATTACAAGAAGGGTCACCATGAACGACCACCATATCTCGGGCACACGGTGAAAACGGCGTACCATGTTCGGGAGTTTGACGTGTTCAAGCTCAAGCAAGTGAAGCAGCATGTAGATGTATTTCTGAGCCACGACTGGCCCAGGGGCATTGCGCATCACGGAAATAAGCAAGAATTGTTTCGCAAGAAGAAGTTTCTACGAGATGAGATCGAATCGAACAGTTTGGGATCACCGCCTGCGGAGGAACTACTCAAGCGGTTGAAACCGTCGTACTGGTTTAGCGCACACTTGCACGTCAAATACGCAGCTCTCGTAAAGCACGATGATGATAAAACGACAAAGTTCTTAGCTTTAGATAAATGTTTGCCGCGGCGAGACTTTTTGCAAGTCATCGATTTGCCCGACAAGAGCGCCGAAGGTGGGTTCAGTTTGGATGAAGAATGGCTATCGATTCTAAAGGCGAATCACGAGTACCATTCGGTGACTCATAGCCCAGCACAACTACCGGCTTACGGCACACCAGAGGCGGTAGAGATTGAACCTCATCGAAAATGGGTCAGCGAACGATTAGGCACGGTCGGGTCATCTGCCACCACACCTCCAGCCTTTGCCGCTACGAGACCGGCGTACGATCCATCCATGGAGACCCGCCGTCGCGGCAGAGCGCCAGATACTGTGGACGTCAACCCGCAAACGCAAGCGATCATGGATTTACTAGAGCTCGATTTGAAAATCAACGCGCCGAGTGGAGGTGGGGATGGTGGGGATGTGAGATACTATTCCGTGCCGAGGCAGGGACCGTTTGGCGCAGCTCCTCCTCAGCGGCGAGCTCCGCCTCCGCCGAAGCTTGCAGACGAAAACGAGATTGAACTTTAGCGTGTGTAAATTGATAGCTGATTGTTGTTACACCTCTTGGAAGGGGGTGATGTTTTAATTTAGTACTTGTAGTTACGGTATGTCGAAAAAGAACCAACAAAATGATACACTCTATTCCGCCCCTTCAGTCGGAGGCGCTGTGCGCAGGCTCATCTCCTTGCCATCCTTTGCCTTCAGCTTTTCTTCATCAGCCTTGTTCATCGCCTTCTTTGCGAGCTCGTATCCAGCAAAGTTCATGGCGCCAAGGGGTGCGATCCAAGCCATGCGCGGGATGGCGCCCTTCATTAACGCCTTCGGGCCCTCCGTCTTGACAATGTGAGCCATCGATACAAAGAGGTTCTCACCGAGAGGCACAGAGCCAGTCATCGTACGAGTCTTCATCACATCGAATGGGTTCACCATGACTGAACCAAGAGCACCCGCACACGCACCGACAATAATCACCTGATAATTCTCAAGCTCCTTGCCGCCCTTCATCGCGACTGCAACCTTTTTCAAATTCTCGTAAATCATCAACCCGGTGACGTAAAAGGGAATTTCACGGGTGAGTGTGGCTGCAGTCCCAGCATAAAGAGCGCGTGGATTCTTTTTAACCATTCCAGTGGCGGCAGAGACCACATTCGGATACTGATCCGTCTGCAGCCGTTGCTTCAATACTTCACACGGGATGCGAACGCAAGTGCCGAAAAAAGTGCCTAGACCAGAACCCAAGCCTTGAATGGTGGTCTCCGTCACGAGCGGGAAAGCCATAGCCGGGGCTAAAGCGATACAAACAACTTCGTATGTAGCCGTACGTAAGCCGTGTCCCAAGAAATTACCGCTCACCGCGGGAATGATGCCTTGATAAATTTTGCGTGGGCCGAGCTTTGGAACGCTCTTGACGAGCTCAAGAAGCGTTGGTCCCTTACCGACGGCAGCCTGAAGCCGCGTCTTGAGTGTATCGAGCGGGTGCATCATGCTTGTAGTGCTCGCACTCGCTAATCCTCCAGCAAACGCAGCACGCGCAGCCTTCTTGAAGTTTCCAGTTCGTACTGGAGGGCTGAACTGCACAATCGTAGCAGCTTCGAACCAGACCCTCGAAGGATCCGTCTCCCGAGCCACTTCGTGCGGTAAAAGCATCAAAAAGTTACGAAATTGACCGTAAGTGACGTAACCTTGCCTCGAGTATTCGTTACTTCCGCGCAAATGACTCATCATGGCTTTGACATTCGCCTCAGTCGCGGGCAAGTCTAAACCTTGAAGCACCTGCTTGATGTCCGACGTCTTTAACAAACCGTTTCGAGACATGGACATCGAGTTGAAGGTTCGCAACATGGTGGATTCACGCTCATTCATAACGCTCTGAAAGTCTTCCCAAGTGATGGATCGCGCGAAGATTTTGTTACCCTTTGCCTTTTCCATGAATGCCTTGGCGTAGTGTGGAGGTAAATTGCGCTTCTTCATCGCGTCCTTCAAGTCATCTAGCGTCAGCTTCCCTTTACCCGATCGATCCACCTCGTCGAAAAATTTACGACCTATCGCGTCATTAACGTCATTTTCGTCAGTCATTCGCACGAGTCGAGAACGCGCTCACGAAAGAAAGGCTTTCTAAAAATCGAGACTTTGCGAATTCGCCTGGGCGCCCGCCCTTTTTCCCGCACCTTCTTCCTCGGTATACGCGAAAAAGTCCGCCACATTGGACAAACGTCTCCTATCCGGGTGGTACTTGGCCTCGCTCTGCTCCGCCCTGATGTCATCGATCAAGTTTCGCAAATCTTCAACGTTGGGCACCTTGATCTCCTTGAGCGCCGACTCCGTCTTGCTTCGCATGTCCTTCACCGCCTCCTTAATGCTCTCCGTGTCCAATCGACTCGGGGGTTCTATCCTCGCCAAGAACCGTCCAAACCTTCGTTTAATATCCCGCCCCCCGTCGTTTCCTCGCAACACGAACCCTCCGCCTCCTCCTCGAAGCTCGTCCTCGCCCCAACCTTCCTTTTTCGCGCTCCTCCTCGTCAGCGCCGTCTTCGGTACTCGTCCGACCGCTAACGACGACGTCGACGACGACGCTCCGGTGGTTTCCTCACCCATCGTCGTCGTCGTCGTCGTCGTCGTCGTCACCCCATCGCATCGTCTTCTAGGTCTTCGAAGCATACCGTCCGACCCGTCGTCGTCTCGCTTCGTCCCGCGCGTCAACCTCTCTCGACGGGCGGACGGCTTCGAGACGAGACGCGGCGACGCGGGTTTAACCAACTCGACGCCGCCCGACCGACCGACCTTCTCTCGTCGGGATATTTCGTCGTCGTCGTCGTCTTGAGTCATAGACCGTCAATTTGCGTGGGACTGGGTGACGGACGCCCCCGCGGTCAAAGGGTCGATCGGACGACGAC
>Ga0255776_10004977_pt1 | contig 13910 bp, 12 predicted proteins | sample 071ome_19_FD_179974 | JGI IMG/M metagenome (GOLD analysis project Ga0255776, IMG submission 179974) | Coastal salt marsh microbial communities from the Groves Creek Marsh, Skidaway Island, Georgia - 071413AT metaG (version 2) | ecosystem: Environmental > Aquatic > Marine > Intertidal zone >... | reverse complement strand
CCGTGAATGCCTCTGGCATTCGCTTTCTCAACCGTTTGTCGGATTACTTCTTTGTACTTGCTCGATTCTGCGCCCTTCAAACGGGCCAGCCCGAGTGCCTATGGCAAAAGGATGACGCGCCCGCAGCGCCTTAATGCTCCTGGAATCACACCGCTAGCACAGTCGAATATCGAACGCTGAGCGCGAACCGGGGCATTTAGAATAAATCCCAAACAACAACATCCCTTGGCGTTCGGCTTACCTTCAAAAGATTCTTGATTCACCAACAAGCCTGCACGCCGTCTACAACATGACCGTGCAAACGCTCCAGCTGGACGCGGTTCACTAAAGGTCGTTCGTCTCTCCTCTAGAATTTTTCTAAAGCGAGAGGTAACGCAGATCGGACAAGTGCTTCGCCACGGTGGCTAAAAACCGCGCAGCTTCTGCCCCGTCAATGGCTCGATGATCGTAACTGAGAGAGAGCGGCACAATGAGTCGTCGCTCTAAGGCATCGCCTACGTAGCGTGGCAACCACTGCGCCTTGGCGACGCCCAATATCGCAACTTCCGGCGGGTTGATAATCGGCGTGAATCCCGTACCGCCAATCCCTCCCAAACTCGAAATCGTGAAGGTTGCGCCTTGGAGATCCTGAGGTGACAGCTTTTTTGTTCTCGCCTTTTCTGCGAGCGAACTGGCCGCTTCGGCTAACTGAATAATGCCCAAAGCATCTGCACCCTTCACATTGGGCACGACTAATCCTGAGTCTGTTTCAACCGCGATGCCGATATTAAAGAACTCTTTAAGCACCCAATGCTCGAGGCCAGGATCAATAGACGCGTTAAAGCGGGGGTAGATCTTAAGCGTCAACGTAACCGCCTTAACAAAGAAGGCCAGTGGCGTGATTTTTGTTGCGCCCTCTCCCCGATGATTCAGCTCGCCACGAAAGCGCTCCATCTCCGTGATATCTGCCTCATCGAAGTGCGTTACGTGAGGAATCGTGACCCAACTTTGATGCAAATTCCTTGCACTTACTTTTCGAATTTTTGACAACGGCTCGATCGATGTTTCGCCATAGCGCGAAAAGTCCGGCAATGGCTGGCTCATGAGAAGCGAGGAATCGACTGCCGATCCTGACGCTGGCTCAGACAAACGAACCCGAACATAGCTTTGCAAGTCTTCTTTCAGCACACGGCCATGCGGCCCAGAACCTAGGACCAATGAAAGGTCGACGCCCAACTCACGTGCAAGTTTCCTGACCGCAGGACCTGCATGGGCTTTTGGCGCATTAGTTTGGGCAGCGGGTGATGGGCGAGTGACGATCCCAGCCTCTTTCCCCTTCGGTGACGCAGGCTCGAGAGGCATATGCTCTGAGGCGGACGTCGAACTGCTCACTTCGATCTTATCTGCTCGATTTCGACTTGGGCTTTCCTCTCCCTCAGCCGATGACGAGCCATCACCCTCCGCGCCAGATTGCACGATGTCTAACACCAGCAAAGCGTCTGCCGAGCGCACTTCCGCTCCCACAGTGACCAAAATGGTTTTGATCTCGCCGGATACCTCAGCCGTGATTTCGAGGCTCGCCTTCTCCGACTCAAGCACGATCAGCACTTGATCCTTGATCACGGCATCACCCACTTGGCAGATCAGATCCGTCACCTCCGCTTTTTCAATCTCGCCCAAATCTGGTACGCGGAGCAAAAAGGTACTCCCACCTTCACCGGACGAATCATTGGATACTTGAGGCGTTGTAAGGGACTCACTGGCCGAAGAATCGGAAGGGATCGACGCCAGAGACTCTGAACCGGTTTCATCTAAGCCGCTGGCGTTGGGCTCACTCGAAGACTCCGCTTCCGAAGACCTATTCTTGATCTGTTGTGTGGATCCATCTAAGTCAGAGGATTCTTGGTCGGGTCGATCTTGCGCGCTCAGTTCGAGCATCAAGGTGCCCGCTCCGACGCGGTCACCCACGCTGACATGGATCTGGCCCACGACACCTGCATCTGGTGCTGGAATTTCTACGCTGGCTTTGTCCGACTCAAGAACAATAAGCGATTGATCCCTTGTTACCGCCTCACCCTGCGTCACGAGGATCTCGACGACTTCTACGTCCTCGACATCTCCCATATCGGGCACTTCGACCTTCCAATGCGCCATCAGCTCACCATCGGATCTGATTTATTCGCATCAATTCCCCAACGCTCTGCTGCTAAACCGAGCGTCTTCGCATCGATAACCTGCATTTCATGGAGCGCGTTTAACGCGGCATGCGCGATGTGATAACGGTCGACTTCGAAAAAGTGCCGCAATCGCGCACGGGTATCGCTTCGCCCAAACCCATCCGTTCCAAGCACCACATAGGACGAATCGATTTGGCTGCGAATTTGATCCGCATAAAGTCTGACGTAATCTGTGGCGGCGATCACCGGCCCTGACTTTGAATTCAGGCACTGTTCAACATGCGACTGTCGGGGCGCTTCGCTTGGATTCAAACGATTCCAGCGATGAATCGCATCTCCATCGCGTTTAAGTTCATTAAAGCTGGTGACGCTCCAAATGTCCGCTGATACACCACACGCTTCCTCTAAAAGATCAGCAGCAGCCAAGACCTCTCTCAAAATAGCACCAGACCCTAGAAGCTGGACGCGCTTTTTTGAGCGCTTTGCGGACGCCGCTTTCAGCAAGTACATGCCTTTGCATATGTCGGCCTCAACATTAGGTGGCATTTCGGGGTGGACATAATTCTCATTGGTCAAGGTGATGTAAAAGAACTTGGCTTCTTTATCGACAAACATCCTCTTGAGACCGTGTTGCAGGATAACGGCGAGCTCGTAGGCATAGGTCGGGTCATAGGTCACGCAATTTGGAATCGTTCCCGCCAAGATGTGGCTATGCCCATCTTGATGCTGTAATCCCTCACCGTTCAGCGTCGTGCGTCCAGAGGTGCCGCCAAGGAGAAACCCTCTCGCACTGAGATCACCCGCGGCCCAACATAGGTCTCCGACTCGCTGGAAGCCGAACATCGAGTAATAAATGTAAAACGGGATCAGTGTCTGCGCGTGAGTCGAATACGAGGTCGCAGCTGATAGCCATGCAGAAAAGGCGCCACCCTCGTTGATACCTTCTTCCATCACCTGCCCGTGCTTATCCTCACGGTAGGCCATCATTTGGCCGGTATCCACCGGTTCGTAGAGTTGGCCCACGCTCGAGTAAATCCCAAGTTGGCGGAACATGCCTTCCATGCCGAATGTGCGCGCTTCATCGGGAACAATAGGCACCACGCGAGCACCGACCTGTTCGTCTTTAACTAGCACTTGTAACATGCGCACGAAGGCCATAGTCGTCGATATCTCACGATCGCCGGTACCTTTCAACATGCTCGAAAACGCCTCAAGCCCAGGCACCCGAAGCGCTTCAAAGTCACTCAACCGGCTCGGGATAGGCCCCCCTAGACGATCTCGGCATGCTTTCAGATAGCGGATCTCAGTCGAGTCCTCGGGGGGGCGGTAATAGGGTACGTCCGCCAAATGCTCATCAGGAATTGGTAAATCGAATCGATCTCGAAAACTTTTCAACGCCTCCAAATCGAGCTTCTTCACCGAGTGAGTGTAGTTCTGAGCCTCTCCCGCGGGCCCAAGACCGTAGCCTTTAACCGTCTTGGCTAGCACCACGGTCGGCTGTCCCTTGTGACGCACCGCGGCGGCATAAGCCGCGAACACCTTATAAGGGTCATGACCTCCACGATTGAGCTTGGCCAGTTGTTCGTCACTCATATCGGCTACGATCTCAAGCAGTTCGGGGTATTTGCCAAAGAAATGTTGTCGAACGTAATCCCCAGTATGGCTTTTGTAATTCTGATAATCGCCGTCAACGGCTTCATCCATTCGCTGCTGAAGCAATCCTGATCGGTCTCGCTCAAACAGGGGATCCCACTGGCGACCCCAAATAACCTTGATGACATTCCAGCCCGCCCCTCGGAACACACCCTCAAGTTCCTGGATAATCTTTCCGTTGCCTCGCACCGGACCATCAAGACGCTGCAAATTGCAGTTCACCACAAAGATCAAATTGTCTAGACGCTCACGACCGGCGAGCGAAATTGCACCAAGGGATTCCGGCTCGTCCATCTCGCCATCACCCACAAAACACCACACCTTTCGGTCGTTGGGTTCGGTAAGGCCTCGATGCTCGAGGTACTTCATCGTGTGCGCTTGGTAAATGGCTTGAAGCGGCCCCAGCCCCATAGAGACGGTTGGGAACTGCCAGTAATCGGGCATGAGCCATGGGTGCGGGTAGCTTGATAACCCATCGCCATCAACCTCTTGGCGAAATCGATCCAGCTGCGCCTCCGTTAGCGAACCCTCCAAAAACGACCGCGCATAAATGCCTGGCGCACTGTGACCTTGAATATACAGTAGGTCGCCTGGCCTGCCGGGTTGATTTCCCCTGAAAAAATAGTTGAAACCGACATCATAGAGCGTGGCAGAGGACTGAAACGTTGAGATGTGCCCACCCAGCGTGCTGTCTTTCAAATTTGCCCGCATTACCATCGCCATGGCGTTCCAACGAATCAGGCTGCGGATACTTCGTTCGATGAAGAGATCGCCCGGCATTCGAGCTTCGCGATGAACGGGAATCGTATTTCGATAGGGAGTAGTCATCGCAAAGGGCAGTTGCGACCCTTGCTCGGTGACTTTTGCGGCGAGCATCTGAAGCAAATACTGCGCACGCTCAACGCCCTGCACATCGACGACTGATGTCAGCGCGTCGAGCCACTCCTGAGTTTCCTCCGGATCTAGGTCGACGCTCTGTTCTCGTTGCTTGTCCTGTTCGATGGCTCTCTCTCCTGACATTGCCTCGCACTAGGAGGCACTAGACTGGATCGAATTATAAGACCTCGCTTGATACAGCTCCAACGCTGACAGCGTCGCAGAGGACCGAAATGCCGGTGAGTAGTCTCGCCACTGGCTGGCTTAGGTCATCCGCTTGTATCAAATGGATTCGAGCTTGGGGGAGCATGGCTCGCCAACGATCGGACCAAGCGTCGTTCTGCGATTCATCTTTGACTAGAACGATCAGCTCAGGTTGCTTTTCGATCACGGCTTCCAAAGAGACCGCACCCACTTCAAGACGCGCATCAGCGAATACGTTTTCGGCACCACAGACTTCGAGTGCCTGCCCCATGAAATGTTGAGCGTTCACTGTGAAGAGCTGCATGTCCTGAATTTGTAAAAACACACGACGCGGCGGCGCCGACTCTCGACGGGCTTCTAATTTCCTCAACCTTAATTCAAACGCTTCTGCGATGCGCTCGGCGCGATCTGAATGACCGAGCACAGCGCCAAGCCGGCGATAGGCATTTGCAATATCAGACAGCCCTTCTGAACGCATGTAGTAAACCGGCAGACCCAGTTGTTCTAAGGTGCGTATTGCCCGGGGCACTCCGCCATGCCACACCAATATATGGGTGGGCTTCAACGCGACGATCGTTTCCAAGCTCAATTGATAAGCATCGCCAACTCGCGGAAGCGCCTTCGCTTCGCGCGGCAAATTAGAAAATCTTGACACGCCCACCACAGACGTTCCCAAACCAAGATCGAACACCATCTCGGTGAGGTGGGGGGCTAATGTCACGATTCGCAACACGTCCTGTTGCGCTGAGCCTGCCATTGTTTGGTTCGCAAAAGCGGGCCACACGAGGATGCAAACGATCAAGCGATCAGAGAACCAACGAGCCAACTTAATCCATCTTTCTTTCATGTAGGTCCTGTGAGGCCAAATGCACATTGCTCGACCAGCGCGACCTAACCCCAATGCACGGAAATAAGGCCCTTAATCATGTCTCGAAACCTGTCGCATGCACGCGCGAGCGATCAATCATCGACCCTGTCCGGCGTCAACCAGAGGACCCATGACTCCCGAGTAACGGGATCAATCTGCCGTGTCTATCTGGCGCGCGTCTTTTGACGAGTGCCTTTCGATAGATCCTTTCTGATTGCAGTGGAGAGACGCTATAGACCCGTAATCAGGCGACAAGTATCTCCAATAACGCCGCGAATCCGGCCCAGCCCAACAATAGACGGTTCAACAGTGATTCAATCACTAATCCTTGATTCGCAGGGGGGCCGTCTTCAAACGAGACCCTCATTTGAGTCATGGCTTGAGACAGGTTCGCATCCAAGTCGAGAGACCAGGTTTCCAACGATCGAATGAACAACGTCCATATGACTCGATAAGACCGCCAGAAAACCAAAACCAATAGAGACACTCTGAGCGTCATGCCGTCGAGCAGATTCAGCGCGTCAGCCAGCCCTTTCAGGTGATCTTGAGGCTCCCCGATGAGCATCGCGCGATTAAGCCACCAGCGACTGAGCCGCCATGCCACAACCACCCAAAGGCCAAAGACCAAGAACAAAAAGATGGGCGTTAGCAATTCTCGATGCAACACCGACAGGTGGTATATGAACGTCTCTTCATTTTGCGGGTTCGAGGTCTCGTCTTCAGCTCCCTCAGCCATAAGAAACAAATCCAACATCGGCCCGGAAGGCGGCACATCAAGAATAATAAACATCAAACCCAGGCTCAGGATGAAGAGCGGCAGACCGAGCGCCGTGTCGTCAAGCAACACAGTTACTAAGAGAATCACCAACGAGGGGATCACAACCCAAGCTAAGGTTTCCTTGATCCCAGATTCTTGCCTTGGCTCGAAAGGAAGGGCGGCTATCAAACGATCAATGGATAACGCGGCCAACGGGAGCGACCGCCACCAATATCGTTGCGCCAGCAACAAGCCAATCACAATTAGAAATTCCACGATGTATTAAAACCGTTTAGACAAGCAGAAGGACCAAGTTTAACCTCGAAGACGCGCTTTACACATTATGTGCGATTGATTCGGATTCGCGACCAATCAAAATGGACTCCAGGATCGGTTTTCCGCTCCGGAGCGATGTCACTATGGCCCACAATTGCATCACGTGGGATAGCGTAGTGGCTTTGAAGATCGGACACGAGCGGCGCCAGCGCCTGATATTGAGCCTCGCTGTACGGATGATGATCAGTACCAACCAATTCAATACCGATGCTGAAGTCGTTACACCGGGTTCGACCTACGTAAACCGACTCACCCGCGTGCCAAGCGCGTCGATTAAACGGAACGTATTGCGTTACCGAACCCTCCCGGTCGATCACAATGTGCGCTGAGACCTTCAGATCTCTCAATTCATCAAGTTCTGGATGGGCGCCACCGCGGTGGCGGCCCATGAAGAGATCATCGATGTATCGAGACCCGAAATGCGCCTCGGGTAGACTGATACAATGAATAACAATGAGGCAGATCTCATCGTCTGGCCGCTCGTCGTGGTGCGGTGAAGGATGCTGATCAGCCGAAACGTATCGATGATTGATGATGACTTTGTCTTTTCCTACCATTTTTTCAGTTTAGTTTACCGGCGACCACGAGCATGAACCCCATATCGCGACTGGGCAAGATCATGACAATCATAGGGACCTTGTTTTTTTTGGGCGTTCTTAGCCTTTGGTTTGCCAGCGTCCAAAACGAGCGCCTGTATCCAAACCGATCAGCCTCGGCATCGGCAGACGCTCAAGGCTTTGAAATCGAATTACGACCAGATCGACAGGGACACTATCGACTTCCTGGACTCATCAATGGCGTTGCTGTTGATTTTCTGGTGGATACCGGCGCAACCGAGGTTGTGATCCCAGCGCATTTAGCGGACGAACTCCAACTGGTATTTGGAGGGGCCAAGCGAGCGAAAACGGCTGGGGGTTGGATTGAGGTCTACGCGACCACTGTTGATTCGCTCGACCTCGCGGGCATTCCACTTAGGACCGTGTCGGCCAGCCTGAATCCCGCCATGACTGGACACGAGATCCTTTTAGGAATGACGGCGCTGACTCGGCTAGAATTGGCTTTCGCGCAAGACCGACTCATGCTGAGGTACCGTCCTTGAACCCCGCCTTTCTCTCGGAACTTTCACAAACGGTTGCAAACGCCTTAAGGGAGGATATCGGCCCGGGGGACGTCACAGCAGCCCTCGTTGATTCTCGAGAAGAAGCGGCAGCGACCATCGTCACTAGAGAGGTCGCCGTGATCGCTGGGCGTCCCTGGGTCGATGAAGTGTTCCGTCAGATCGATCCGACGCTTTCGCTTGATTGGCGAGTGGACGAAGGCGAAGTCGGGCAACTTGACCAGGTGATCGTGCAGTTGCAAGGCAGAGCGGCCAGCATCCTCACGGGCGAGCGAACGGCGCTCAACTTTCTGCAGACCCTATCTGCAACTGCGACTGCAACGCATCGATACGCATCGTTGCTGACGAGCTACAAAACACAATTGTTGGATACACGGAAAACGTTGCCAGGTCTAAGACTTGCCCAAAAATATGCTGTGCACGTGGGTGGCGGCACGAACCATAGAATCGGGCTATTCGATGCCTACCTCATCAAAGAAAATCACATTGCCGCAGCTGGTGGTATCGCGCCAGCGATCCAAAAGGCACGTAGTATGAATCCCAATCTTCGACTGGAAGTAGAAGTGGAATCCCTCGGTGAGCTCGAGGAAGCCATTCAAGCGGCGCCGGACTGGATCATGTTGGATAATTTTGATGATGCATCTTTGAAATCCGCCGTGGCGATGACGCCCGAAAGCATTAAATTAGAGGTGTCCGGCGGCATTGATGCGGATGAAGATATCCTACGCATTGCTGCGCTGGGTGTTGACTTCATTTCCATAGGCGCCATCACCAAGCACATTCGCGCCACCGATCTTTCACTTCGACTGATATTAAACTAGCAGAACGAGCATCGGATGACCCGAGCCTAGCCTCGAGCCAGCCTTTGAAGCGCTCATCTCTAAGAAAACACGCCCTTTTGCACACTCGATAACAAATCGTGGAAGCGGTTCTTTCGGACACCTGTGAATTCAATTAGTGCAAGGCGGTCCAAACCTTATGGGCGGCGATTTAAAGTTAGACATTGAGGCTCGACTTTTTGATAAAGCAGCCAAGAACACAGAGCATAGCTCTGCCGAAATTACGAGGCCCCTCTTCCGGACCTTTGAGAGCGCCCTCACTATTAAAGTCAAATTCTGATCAGAAATTTACTATTGATCGGCATCGTCTCCACACTCGAGGGTTTGTCAACGCCGCCGTTCACCCTCCTGCGTACTGTTTATGTTTCGTCTCTAAAAACATCGCGTATCTCCTTGGTTCAGTGACTTAAAGTGAAACGGATCAGTGCATTCAGATTTGAGCGCCTCAGTGACTCGTGGGGCCCGCGACGGGCTGCCTCGCCCGAGAAGTTCGATCACTATCTTCGGCGAGAAAAACTGATACATCATCAGGCATTAGGCATCACCCAAATTGGAGATGTCCATGCGCGTTCCTGAATCGTCTTTTTTAGATCCTCGCGAGGCGCGACGCCCGCCCGAACGGCATCCCAGGTTGACCATCGACAAGTCGGATTTTCGAGCACTCTCACGTAATAAAGCGCGCGTTCAGCAGAATTAAATTCGGGATCGCGCCAAATCGTTTTCAGTTCTGATGCGCCCAACGATTGATCAATGCTGCAGTCGGAAAGATTCACGGTGGCACCATTGTCACCGCAGCGATTCGAGTTTGGATCGACGGTTTGTCCATCCGAGCAGGCAACATCAAACACTTTTTCATGCGATCCGTCTGCATCCACCCACGCTTTGACGATTTGAAGTCGCTGGAGCTTGGCCGAAAGTGCATCCGACGTCGCCCAGGCCAAGAAATAAGGCTCACCACGCGCTGCAACGTCATACTCACTGCCCATCGCAACGCCCGCTTGATAAGCAGACTGCAGCGCATCACCCGGTTCGGACGCCCCAAAATCTGAGGACGCAAAGAGCCTCGCTTTGATTCTAGGACCTGAAGTTGCAAAGGTCTCTTTCCTGCGGAAGGCCGCAAAGATGGCTTCTCTCGTATTGTCCTCTGCCCAGACGCCCGCAACGCCCGCGGCACCCCAGGTCTCGGCAGCGCCTGACAAGTAGGTACGTCCATCCACCTCTTTTAGATTGTTGGAGTTACCCATCCGAAATCTGTCTACATCATCTTGAGCGATAGGTGTCGATCCACGAAGCGTTGACGTACTGTCGAGCAGTCCAATCTTCGAGAAAAAATTGGATTCATCGTCACTAATCGCTGCAGTATGAGTGTCAGACGCGCCTACAAAACCGAACTGAAAGGGGTTCCTCTCACCTCGCTCAGCCTGTTCTAGTCCATGTCTCAGCGCCTCACGCGCATAGGAACCCTTCGGTTCACTGTAGAGCAGCGTCGCGATTCGGTATGGCATGATTTCAAAATCCGCCCATTCATCGGTCCCCGATAGCATTGGGTGCGTCTCACTGGTTCCCTTGACCTGGGTAATCTCGATCAGTGGCTCGTTCCTCAACCGCAGATCTGCATAGACCGCGTCAAGCGGTTCACCTGCCCAATCACTCAGCGCAAACATGTGACCATTCGATCCATTGGAATTATGTGGAATGGCGATGGCATCGATGCCCTGACCCCGCAAGCCGTCCATCCAACGCCAGAGTCCCTCGGGATTTTGACTGTGGAACCTTGAGAAAGGCATCACCGGCAGTCGGTCTGCATTCGCAAACACGACATTACGATGCAAATTGCCACGATCATTAGTGGAGCTGGTGTATTCATACGCGACAAAGGTCGTAAAGCGACCTGGTTCATAGAACGCATTGGCGGCATTGATGGTATCCGCCCAAGCGGCCTGAGCAATCCCGTTCATGAGTTCAAGAGGCACATCGCCGCTGGCTATGTTCGAGAGGGTATCAGGAAGAAACGTGCTGAAAGCCTGGCGGCGCTTAGCCACACCTTCCACCGTTTGATTCTCTGGCGCATTCAGATCATGGAGCGCGCTGACGTAATCGAATTTTGAAAACTCAGTGCTGGTGTCCGCAGCTGCTTTCACAGCCCCCAAAAACATGGCGTGGTCGGTAACCGCGTAAAAATCAAGCGGCTGCCTAAGCTGAACGTCAAAGCCACCTGGATGCTTGATTGCCTCTCCTTTCGCATAGCGATAAGCATCGTAGGGGGTGGCCACCGTTCCAAAAGCGAACGCATCAAAGGAATAGTCGGTATGGACATGTAAGTCGCCAAAGTAAGCTTGACGTTGGGCGGCCTTTGCCTCGTCCACAACCAGAAGGGCTGATGGCATCGGGTACTCAGGTGCGGCCAACCAACCCTGGGGTTGATCTGCCGCCGGCACGCTTGCCGAGGCGGCCTGATTACTCAACGGTGCGCCTGTCTGTTCCTGACACGCAACCATCATCATGCATAAAAAACCAAGCCCTAGGATTCTCAACATCAAGCTACCCCTTTATCTTATCTCCGAACTATATCGAGCTTTCGCCACTCAACACCAGCCTGAAATTAGGCTGATCCATGCTCCCCGCAACTCTCAAATAAGCGCTTAACGCCCGTGAATTGGCGTAAACATTTGACGTTCGCCTGAACTGGTTAATCAACGATTGTTACCAGTTCATTTGAGCCATCCCTCTAGCCCCTCGTCGCACCTGAATCGCTGTTCTGTTCATTCGCGCTGTCGCTCGCGCTTTTTTTATTCAGCCCAATGGAGGAAGATCTGCGGCTGAGTTTCAGTAGGATCCCTCCAGAAATGAGTGAAACCGCTCCCGCTATCGACCCTTATGTCTGGTTCACCCACTTAAGACAAAACGCGCCCGTCAGCCGCATGGATGATAATGGGCCCTGGCAGGTCGCCCGCCACGCTGATGTCCAGCGAATCTTGCGCGATCATGAGACCTTCTCCTCAGAGGTGTCGACACGCCCAATAGAGGAAAGAGGCGGCGCCCCGTCGATGTTGTTCAGCGACCCACCCCTACATCACCGGCTCCGCAAGCTGGTGAGTGTGGCCTTCAAGCCAGCGCATATTGAAGCACAAAGGGCACAGATCACTTCTCGATGCGAAGCATTGATTGATCAAATTCCCACGGGTGAGCCCTTCGACCTTGTGCCTGCTTTAGCGGCCCCGTTACCCGTGATGGTGATTGCGGAAATGTTGGGTGTCGAAGATGGCAATATGGCGGAATTCAAATTGTGGTCGGATGCTATTTTTTCCAATATCGCCGATATTCTTTTCGCAGAGCCCAGCGAGGCGGCGGTCACCGCCAGCGATGCGATGAATGCCTACTTTCTCAAGGAGATCGAGGCGCTAAGGATCTCGCCAAGGGATCACCTGCTTAGTCGACTGGTCCACGTTGAGACCGATGAAGGCCACCTAACGGATGAGGAACTGTTGAGCTTTTGTCGTTTACTGCTCATTGCTGGTAACGAGACGACCACAGGACTCATCACCGCTTCGGCCCGTATTTTTCACGAATTACCTGAGACCCTCATTCAACTGAAAGAAGACCCCGAGCTAGCGCCAAGCTTTGTGGAAGAAGCCCTTCGTTTCTACTCCCCCTTCAGCGCCACCGCACGGAGGACGACTCGCGCCGTTGACCTGAGCGGACAAACCATCGAGGCAGGCGAACTTGTTATTCCGCTCCTTGCTTCGGCCAATCGGGACGAATCGGTGTTCGACACACCGGAGCGCTTTAAGATTGACCGATCACCCAATCCGCATATGGGCCTTGGCTTCGGAATTCATTTCTGCCTGGGCGCTCATCTTGCAAGACTTGAGGGCGCCATCACCGCGCAACGGCTATGTCGTCGCTTCAGCCGCCTGCGTTTGGTTGAACCGGAACTCGCGATCATGGGTGGTCTTGGAGGGCCCAAGTCCTTGATAGTAGAGGTCGTGTAAGGTTTCTCTCGGAACAAGCAATCAAACCAAGACTTTGAGAATTAGAGATTGCGACCGACTCTACTTCCCTTTGATCACAGGTGATACTCTCATCCATTGGGTCCATAAAATTCGAGAAAGTCGTCCCATTGCGGGTAAGTCTTCCTGAGCTCTGGCGTCCAGAATTCGTTCAACGAAACCTTGGCTTCATCGTTTTCATGCCCCAGACGATGAATTCGATAAAGATAGATAAAAGCGCTCGCCCGATAATTCACAAAACAATGAACCCAAACCTTCTGCCCTCTGAGAGAATCTAGAAGACCAAAAAACCTCACGAGATCAGTTTCAGTCGGCGCTGAAAAGTCCACGGGAAGATGGAGATAGCTCAATCCACTAGACGTCACCCACTCATCTTCATGACCATTGCGTTCACTGTTGAAGGTCGCGAGGTTAATCACCGTGGTAAATCCCATGGACTTTAATGTTTGAACATCTGCCTCAACCAACTGTCCAGAGAAGGCCAGATTCTGGTCAACGGAACGAGCTACAAAAATACCTGACGCTTCAATCGAGATCTGCGCTGATTCCAAATTCGCCTGCGCCAGAAGTAGGCAGAGAAAGAAACTCCTCACAAGCGTGACCCGCAATGCTTGCGATTTGTTCGAGTTGGGCACTCGGAAATGAGTCGGCATCAGGGTTTTCATGCTAAGGACATTGTATCGAAAGATTAGTCGAATTCAGTCTGGGAAATTTTTCGCAGCTGAGGCAATAGAACTCTGCCAGCCAAAATTTGCCAGAAGCCGCTTGCTACACAGATCAACAGGATTTACCCCTGTATCCTCGGGCAAAAAAAGCGAGTTCCGAAGAGAATTTCGGTCACTGGAACGTAAACCAGGGTAATTCTGGTTATTTTTGAGATGCTCCAGGATGCATCTGGGATACTCTGAGATGAATTGCACACCACGCATTTGGCTCGTCTGCTTTTGTGTCAAAGCGTGAGAACCAATTTTTGATCGGTGGGCGGCATCTTATCTTCGTCTGAATAACTCTGGGGAATAGAACTATGGTTTCTCTCAATTAAGCAATTGCCCATTTCGCAATTCGTGAAAAGCAGTAGGGTTAATTAAATGGAT
>Ga0255776_10004973_pt1 | contig 13914 bp, 27 predicted proteins | sample 071ome_19_FD_179974 | JGI IMG/M metagenome (GOLD analysis project Ga0255776, IMG submission 179974) | Coastal salt marsh microbial communities from the Groves Creek Marsh, Skidaway Island, Georgia - 071413AT metaG (version 2) | ecosystem: Environmental > Aquatic > Marine > Intertidal zone >... | reverse complement strand
AACCCGGCTTTTTATTAATCTTCTGCGCTGTCTTCGCCAGCTGGCAAAGGACGATCGACTAACTCAACGATAGCCATCGGCGCATTATCGCCTGCACGGAATCCACACTTAAGGATGCGGATATAACCACCAGGACGGCTCTCATAACGAGGGCCTAGTTCGTTGAACAGTTTACCTACCGCTGCATTGCTACGAGTACGAGCAAAAGCTAGACGGCGGTTAGCAACTGTATCTTTCTTAGCAAGAGTAATCAAAGGCTCTGCAAAGCGACGTAGTTCTTTCGCTTTAGGCAAAGTTGTTTTAATTACTTCATGCTCAACTAGTGATACAGCCATGTTCTTGAACATCGCTTGGCGATGTGCACTTGTACGATTTAAGTGACGACCACTCTTACGATGACGCATGATTTAATTCCTTACCAAACATCAGAGTTCGGATGCTCTGATTACGGGTTTACTCTGTCGTCGTTTTTCAAGCTTGCTGGAGGCCAGTTTTCAAGGCGCATCCCCAAAGATAGACCGCGTGAAGCAAGTACATCTTTGATTTCCGTCAGAGACTTCTTACCAAGGTTTGGTGTCTTCAACAATTCAACTTCAGTACGCTGAATTAGATCACCAATGTAGTAGATGTTCTCTGCCTTCAAGCAGTTTGCAGAACGAACTGTTAGCTCTAAATCGTCAACTGGACGTAGAAGGATCGGATCGATTTGATCTTCTTCTTCTTTAACTTCAGGCTCAGCTTCATTCTCAAGATCGACGAACACAGCTAATTGTTGCTGTAGGATAGTTGCTGCACGGCGAATGCACTCTTCAGGCTCAATAGTGCCATCAGTTTCTAGGTCAATCACCAGCTTATCAAGGTCTGTACGCTGCTCAACACGTGCGCTCTCAACACCATAAGCTACGCGACGAATTGGGCTGTAAGTAGCATCCAACTGCAAGCGACCGATTGGACGAGTTTCGTCTTCATCTGATTCGCGAGTGTCAGCTGGCTCATAGCCACGACCTTTTGCAACTTTAAGAGTCATTTTCAACTCTGCTGCTTCATTCAAGTTAGCGATAACATGCTCAGGGTTAGCAATTTCCACCGAGTGATCTACTTGAATGTCTCCGGCCAACACAGGGCCAGGACCAACCTTTGAAAGAGTTAGAGTAGCTGAATCCGCTTCGTTCATGCGAATAGCTACACCTTTCAGGTTCAACAGAATTTCAATTACGTCTTCCTGCACACCTTCAATAGCACTGTACTCATGCTGAACACCGTCAATTTCGGCCTCAACAATCGCAGCACCAGGCATTGAAGAAAGCAGGATCCTACGCAACGCACTACCCAGCGTATGACCAAATCCACGCTCCAATGGTTCAAGAACCACTTTCGCGCGAGTGTTACTATATTCAGTCACATCAATGTGACGTGGAACTAAAAAGTCGTTCACTGAACGCTGCATAGTTGCCTCTTTATTAGCAATAGCTGTTACTTAGAGTAAAGCTCAACAATCAGGTTTTCGTTAATTTCTGCCGACAGGTCAGAACGCTCAGGCACAGCCTTGAACGTACCTTCTAGCTTCTTGTCGTCTACTTCTACCCATTCAACCGCAGAACGGCTTTTGCTCAATTCAAGAGCACTTTGGATACGAAGTTGACCTTTCGCGCCTTCACGGATGCTAACAACATCACCAGGTGCTACTTGGAAAGAAGCGATGTTAACTGTACGACCGTTAACTTGAATCGCTTTGTGGCTCACGATTTGACGCGCTTCAGCACGCGTAGAACCGAAGCCCATGCGATAAACAACGTTATCAAGGCGCGTCTCAAGAAGTTTCAACAAGTTCTCACCTGTTGCACCTTTAAGACGTGCTGCTTCTTTATAGTAGTTACGGAATTGCTTCTCAAGAACGCCATAAGTACGACGAACTTTTTGCTTTTCACGCAACTGAAGACCGTAATCAGACAAACGACCACGACGTTGGCCGTGCTGACCCGGTGCTGTCTCAGCCTTACACTTTGACTCAAGTGCACGAGCACCGCTCTTTAGGAAAAGATCAGTACCCTCACGACGAGACAGTTTACATTTTGGTCCGATATAACGAGCCATACTGCCCCCTTTTACACGCGGCGCTTCTTAGGTGGACGACATCCATTGTGTGGAATAGGTGTTACGTCCGTAATGTTATTGATCTTGTATCCGCAAGCGTTAAGTGCACGCACTGCTGATTCACGACCTGGGCCAGGGCCCTTAACTTCTACATCCAGGTTCTTAAGACCATACTCCTGAGCGGCAGTACCTGCACGCTCTGCCGCAACCTGTGCTGCGAAAGGAGTAGATTTACGAGAACCACGGAAACCAGATCCGCCTGCAGTCGCCCAAGATAGAGCGTTGCCTTGACGGTCAGTAATAGTCACGATGGTATTGTTAAAAGAAGCGTGGATGTGCGCGATGCCATCCGCAACTGTCTTTTTAACTTTTTTACGTGTCTTTGAACTGCTTGGCTTTGCCATGCTTCAGTTTCCTGCTATCAAAGATTATTTCTTAATAGGCTTACGAGGACCTTTACGAGTACGAGCATTCGTTTTAGAACGCTGTCCACGTAGAGGTAGGCTACGACGGTGGCGCAAACCACGGTAACAACCTAAATCCATAAGCCGCTTGATGTTCATATTGATTTCACGGCGTAAGTCACCTTCGGTGTCGAAGTTAGCAACTTCCGCACGGATTTTATCCAATACTTCTTCAGACAAATCTTTAATTTTTGTTGTTGGCTCAACACCTACAGAAGCAAGAATCTTCTGAGAAGTTGTACGACCAATACCAAAAATGTAGGTGAGTGAAATCACCGCATGTTTGTTGTCTGGAATATTGACGCCTGCTATACGGGCCATCTAAATTACTCCGTTAAACTTTCGTAACGAATTGTTCACGACTATCGTGAAAGGCGCAACAGCATAATGCGAGATCGAATAAAAATCAAGCACTGTTGCACCTACCGTTAAGATAATTAACCTTGACGCTGTTTGTGACGTGGTTCTGCATCGCAGATTACACGTACAACACCGTTACGGCGAATGATCTTACAGTTACGACAAATTTTCTTTACTGATGCACGTACTTTCATGATCGCATCTCCAATTCAAGTGCCAACTTAAAGGCTTAAGCGCCTTTAAGATTAGCTTTCTTCATCAGAGAACCGTACTGACTAGACATCAAGTGAGATTGTACTTGCGCCATAAAGTCCATGATCACTACCACAACGATCAACAGCGACGTACCACCAAAATAAAATGGCACATCAAAGAAGATCACTAACAACTGCGGCAATAAGGATACTGCTGCAATGTAGGAGGCACCGAACAAGGTCAAGCGCGATAGTACGTTATCTATATAACGTGATGTCTGTTCACCAGGACGGATCCCCGGTACATATGCGCCAGAACGCTTAAGGTTATCTGACACATCTTTAGGATTGAACATTAAGGCCGTGTAGAAATAACAGAAGAACACAACACTTAACGTAAACAAAATCAGGTAAAGCGGCTGACCTGGAGCGAGAGCCAATGCTACTTCCTGCAACCATTCCATACCTTCACCTTGACCAAACCATTGGCCAAGAGAAGCTGGGAACAACAGGATACTAGAAGCAAAAATCGGTGGAATAACACCCGCCATATTCACTTTTAAAGGTAAGTGACTGCTTTGAGCGGCAAATACCTTTCGACCTTGCTGACGTTTCGCGTAATGAATGGTAATACGACGCTGGGCGCGCTCCATCCATACTACAAACGCGATTGTAGCTACGGCTAATAGTGAAATTACAATCAAACCAAGGAACGACATACCATCCTGCTGACGAGCAGCTTCGAATGTTTGCCCGATCGCTGAAGGAAGCCCTGCAACAATACCAGCAAAAATCAGGATAGAAATACCATTACCGATACCGCGTTCGGTTACTTGCTCACCTAACCACATAAGGAACACAGCACCACAAACAAGTGTGGTAGTGGCCACAAAGAAGAAAGAGAAACCTGTAGTAAACGAAATACCCTGGTTAGCAAGACCCATAGACATACCTAATGCCTGAACCGTTGCTAATACCACAGTACCATAGCGCGTATATTGGCTGATCTTTCTACGTCCAGCTTCACCTTCTTTCTTCAGCGCTTCCAATTGAGGACTCACTGCAGTAAGAAGTTGCATGATGATGGACGCAGAAATGTAAGGCATAATTCCGAGCGCAAGAATACTCATGCGCTCCAAAGCCCCTCCGGAAAACATATTGAAGAGGCTCAGAATCGTTCCCTGATTTTGCTCAAACAAGGCTGCCAGTCTATCTGGATTAATTCCAGGTACAGGTATATGGGCACCGATGCGATAAACAACGATAGCCATGAACACAAATAACAGGCGAGATTTTAACTCACCTAAGCCACTTGCCGCACCTGCTGGCAATGCTCCTGCTTTAGCCATTATTCTTCAACCTTACCGCCTGCAGCTTCGATTGCAGCTTTAGCGCCTTTAGTTACGCGCAAGCCTTTAACCGTTACTGCTTTGTTAATTTCGCCAGATAGGATGATTTTAGCGAACTGAATGCTGCCGTTTACAACGTCAGCTGCTTTCAGTGCGTTCAAATCAACTACTTCGCCTTCAACCTTAGCTAGTTCACTTAGACGGATCTCAGCAGTTACTAGAGATTTACGTGAAGTGAAACCAAACTTAGGCAAACGACGTTGCAATGGCTGTTGACCACCCTCAAAACCAGGAGCTACGCTACCGCCTGAACGTGATTTAAGACCTTTGTGACCACGGCCACCTGTCTTACCTAGACCGCTACCAATACCACGACCTAGACGCTTTTTAGCAGTCTTCGAACCCGGAGCAGGGCTAAGAGAATTAAGACGCATAGCTTACTCCCCTATAACTTCTACTAGATAATCAACCTTGTTGATCATGCCACGAACTGATGGCGTGTCTTCAAGTTCAACTACCTGACCAATCTTACGTAGACCCAAACCCTTAACACAAAGCTTGTGCTTTGGAAGAGTAGAGATAGGGCTACGAACCAGTTTAACTTGTACTTTCTTACCAGCCATCGTATTACCCCAGAATCTCGTCCACTGAAAGGCCACGCTTAGCAGCAACTTCTTCAGGTGATTTCATCTGCTTCAAGCCGTTAAACGTTGCACGAACAACGTTTACAGGGTTTGTAGAACCATAGCACTTAGCTAGTACGTTCTGAACACCTGCAAGCTCTAGCACAGAGCGCATAGCACCACCGGCAATTACACCAGTACCTTCAGATGCTGGCTGCATGTACACTTTAGAAGCGCCATGACGAGCAGTAACTGGATACTGAAGTGTGTTACCGTCCAATTGAACAGTAATCATGTTACGGCGAGCTGATTCCATAGCTTTCTGGATCGCTACAGGCACTTCACGTGCTTTACCACGACCGAAACCTACACGACCCTGGCCATCACCAACTACAGTCAAAGCAGTAAAACCAAAGATACGACCACCTTTTACAGTTTTCGCAACACGGTTTACCTGTACTAGCTTCTCTTGCAATTCGGTAGTAGTTTGTTCTGTATTTGACATCTTCTACCCCTTAGAACTCAAGGCCAGCTTCACGAGCGGCGTCAGCCAATGCTTTTACGCGGCCATGATACTTAAAACCAGAACGGTCGAACGCAACTTTTGTAACACCAGCTTCTTTAGCACGGTTAGCGATTAGCTCACCTACTTTAGCAGCTGCATCTTTGTTACCAGTTGCACCAGCACGCAATTCTTTATCCAAAGTAGAAGCAGTTGCTAATACTTTGTTTCCGTCACCAGAAATGATTTGCGCATAAATATGTTGTGATGTGCGGTTAACGCACAAACGAGTTGCACCCAATTCACGCATATGAGAACGAGAACGGCGGGCACGACGCAAGCGACTTTCTTTCTTACTAAGCATACCCTACCCTTACTTCTTCTTAGCTTCTTTAGTGCGAACCATTTCGTCTGCATAGCGGACGCCTTTACCTTTATAAGGCTCAGGTGGACGGAAAGCACGAATTTCAGCAGCGACCTGACCAACTTGTTGTTTGCTAACACCTTTCAAAACAACTTCAGTCTGGCTTGGAGCTTCTGCAGTAATACCTTCAGGCAATTCATATTCAATTGGGTTTGAGAAACCTAACTGAAGATTCAATTTCTTGCCTTGAACTGCAGCACGATAACCAACACCTTTCAGCTCAAGCTTCTTCTCGAAACCTTGAGTTACACCTTGAACCATGTTGTTCAATAGTGCGCGAGTAGTACCAGACATAGCACGTGATTGCTTGCTACCGTCTTTCGCGATGAAAGTTAGTTGATTTTCTTCTTGTTTAACTTCAACAGCGCCAGTCAAAGCTAACTCAAGGCTGCCCTTAGCGCCTTTAACAGTTACTTTGTCACTGTCGATTTTTACTTCTACGCCGCTCGGTATCGCGACAGGGCTTTTAGCTACTCGAGACATACCGCCCTCCCTTAGAATACCGTGCAAAGAACTTCACCACCAACGTTCTCTTTACGAGCTTGGCGGTCAGTCATTACGCCTTTAGAAGTAGAAACGATGGCAATACCAAGGCCAGCTTCTACTTTAGGCAAATCGTTAACACCACGATATTGACGTAGAGAAGAACGTGATGCACGTTCGATACGCTCAATAACTGGTTTACCTTCGAAATACTTAAGGTCCACAGATAACTCAGGCTTAGTACCTTCAGTTACAGTGAAATCAGTAATGTAGCCTTCGTTCTTAAGAACATTAGCTACAGCAACCTTAAGCTTTGAAGATGGCATAGCAACACTAGTGTGCTCAGCCATCTGTCCGTTACGAATACGTGTGAACATATCCGCTAACGTATCTTGCATACTCATTAGGTTTACTCCTAGGTTGTGCAGCAGAACAGCCCCCCATTACTGGAGGGCCAAACCGCTTACCAACTTGCTTTTTTCAAACCAGGAACGTCACCACGCATCGCGGCTTCGCGAAGCATGATACGGCTTAGTTTGAACTTGCGATAAACTGCGTGTGGACGACCAGTAATCTGACAACGACGTTGAAGTCTAGATTTGCTGGAATCACGCGGCAGTTTTTGCAGCTTAAGCTGCGCTTCCCAAATTTCATCATCAGAGCTTTCTGGGCTCAAGATGATCGCTTTTAGGGCAGCGCGCTTTTCAGCGTACTTGGCTACAAGCTTTTCGCGCTTAAATTCGCGCTGTTTCATTGATACCTTTGCCATGTCAACCCCTTACTTGCGGAATGGGAAGTTGAAGGCTTCTAACAAAGCCTTGCCTTCTTCATTGGTGTTCGCTGTAGTGCTGATTGTGATGTCCATACCGCGAAGGCGATCGATTTTATCATAATCGATCTCAGGAAAGATAATCTGTTCCTTAATACCCATGCTGTAGTTACCACGACCATCAAATGATTTAGGATTCACACCGCGGAAATCACGTACACGTGGTAGCGCGATATTCATGAAACGGTCAAGGAATTCCCACATTTGGTCATTACGCAAAGTCACCTTACAACCGATCGGCCAGCCTTCACGAACTTTAAAGCCTGCAACAGACTTACGAGCGCGAGTTACCACTACTTTCTGACCAGAGATCTTCTCCATATCAGCAACAGCGTTTTCAACTAGCTTACGGTCACCAATCGCCTCACCAACACCCATGTTTAGGGTTACTTTGGTAATGCGAGGTACTTCCATTACATTTTTGTACTCAAACTGCTCACGCAGCTTGGGTACAACTTGATCCTGATAAAATTGCTTTAATCTTGCCATTGTCGTACCCAATGCCTTTATGCATCAATAACTTCTTGATTAGACTTGAAGATACGAACCTTCTTGCCATCCTCAAGCACTTTGAAGCCTACGCGATCAGCTTTATTAGTTGCAGTGTTATAAATTGCAACGTTAGAAGTCTGAATTGCAGCTTCTTTCTCAACGATACCACCCGGCGTACCCAAGAATGGATTTGGCTTCTGATGCTTCTTAACCAGGTTTACACCTGAAACGATCAAACGACCGTCTTTAAGAATTTGAGAAACCTTGCCGCGCTTACCTTTGTCTTTACCCGCGATTACAATTACTTCATCGCCACTTTTGAGTTTATTCATAATTCTCCTCCCCCCTTACAGCACTTCAGGCGCTAGGGAAATGATTTTCATGAACTTCTCAGAACGTAGTTCACGAGTAACCGGTCCAAAGATACGAGTACCGATTGGCGCTTCTGATGCGTTCAACAAAACTGCTGCATTTCCATCAAAACGGATGATAGAACCGTCAGGACGACGAACGCCCTTCTTGGTACGAACAACAACAGCGTTCATAACCTGGCCCTTCTTCACTTTACCGCGAGGAATTGCTTCTTTAACTGTAACTTTGATGATGTCACCAATGCCCGCATAACGACGGTGAGAACCGCCTAGGACCTTGATACACATCACACGACGTGCACCGCTATTATCAGCGACGTCAAGCATTGACTGAGTCTGAATCATAATTCACTCCAATACCTATGTTGTCGCCGATTACTCGGCTGCTTTTTCTACAACCTCAACCAAAGCCCAAGACTTAGTCTTAGACATTGGACGAGTTTCGCTAATTGTAACCACATCACCTTGACGGCACTGGTTGCTCTCGTCATGCGCATGTACTTTCGTAGAGCGCTTAACGTATTTCCCGTAAATCGGGTGCTTCACGCGACGCTCAACAAGTACTGTGATGGTTTTATCCATCTTGTCGCTTACGACTTTACCTGAGACAGTGCGCGCATTTGTTTGCTGTTCTGTCATCTTTAATTACCTGCTTTCTGGTTCAGCACAGTTTTTACGCGAGCAATGTCCTTACGAACTTGGGTTAGCAAGTGCGTTTGGTTCAATTGACCGGTCGATTTCTGCATACGCAAGTTAAACTGGTCGCGTAGCAAGTCGAGTAGTTGCTGCTGCAGCTCTTCAGAGCTCTTTTCTCTCAATTCACTCGCTTTCATTACATCACCGTTCGCGTTACAAAGGTTGTTGATACAGGTAGCTTAGCTGCAGCTAGTGCGAATGCTTCACGCGCTAGTTCTTCGCTAACACCTTCCATTTCGTACAACACTTTACCTGGCTGAATCTGTGCAACCCAGTATTCTACAGAACCTTTACCTTTACCCTGACGAACCTCAAGAGGCTTCTGAGTAATCGGCTTGTCTGGGAATACTCGAATCCAGATTTTACCGCCACGTTTAATGTGACGAGTCATAGTACGACGCGCTGCTTCGATTTGACGAGCAGTGATACGACCACGACCTGTAGCTTTAAGGCCAAACTCACCAAAGCTAACTTTACTTCCGCGAAGAGCTAGACCACGGTTACGGCCTTTCTGCATCTTACGGAATTTCATACGTTTAGGTTGTAACATCTTTCATTACCCCCTTACTTAGCTTTTTTCTTAGACGCTTTTCGAGCACGCACTTCTTCAATGCCGCCCAAAACTTCGCCTTTAAAGATCCACACTTTTACGCCAATGATGCCGTAAGTTGTAGATGCTTCGTATGTTGCATAATCGATGTCTGCACGAAGTGTATGTAGAGGTACACGACCTTCACGATACCACTCAGTACGAGCAATCTCAGCACCACCAAGACGACCGCTAACCTGGATCTTGATACCCTTCGCACCCTGACGCATTGCATTTTGAACTGCACGCTTCATTGCACGACGGAACATAACACGACGCTCAAGCTGGCCAGCTACGTTAGCAGCTACTAGCTTTGCATCCATGTCAGGCTTACGAATTTCTTCGATGTTGATGTGTACAGGTACACCCATCATCGCAGAAGTCGCTTGACGTAGTTTTTCTACATCTTCACCTTTTTTACCAATCACAATACCTGGACGGGCAGTGTGAATAGTGATGCGAGCATTCTGTGCAGGACGCTCGATAATAATGTTACTAACAGATGCCTTAACAAGACGCTCTTCAAGGAACTTACGAACTTTAAGGTCTGTTAGCAGCTTGTCTGCATAGGCACTGCCGTCAGCATACCAAACGGACGTATGGTCCTTAGTGATGCCCAGGCGGATACCTGTTGGATTTACTTTCTGACCCATCTGGCCGTCTCCTAATTGTCCGCTACTTTAACAGTGATATGACAAGTTCTCTTTAAGATACGATCTGCACGACCTTTAGCACGAGGCTTGATGCGTTTCAGTGTCATACCTTCGTCAACCATAATTGTACTAACGCGTAATTCATCAATATCAGCACCTTCGTTGTGCTCTGCGTTAGCGATGGCAGACTCAAGAACTTTCTTGATAATTGCAGCGCCCTTTTTAGGACTAAAGGCCAGAATGTCTAGCGCTTCTGCTACTTCTTTACCGCGCACCTGATCAGCAACCAAGCGAGCCTTTTGAGCAGACAGTCGCGCACCTTTTAATACTGCGGATACTTCCATCTCTAAATACCCCTAAGATTAGCGCTTGGCTTTCTTATCAGCTGCATGACCACGATAAGTACGTGTAGCAGCGAATTCACCCAACTTGTGACCTACCATGTCTTCGTTTACGAAAACAGGCACATGTTGGCGTCCGTTATGTACTGCAATGGTCAAACCCACGAACTCCGGGAAGATCGTAGAGCGACGAGACCAAGTTTTAATTGGCTTCTTGTCACCAGCTTCCAAAGCAGCTTCAACCTTTTTCATCAGATGATGGTCAACAAATGGACCTTTCTTTAATGAACGTGGCACAGTCTACTCCCCTTACTTGGCGTTGCGACGACGAACAATAAACTTATCCGTGCGCTTGTTCTTACGAGTCTTGTGTCCCTTAGTTGGAACACCCCAAGGCGTAACAGGATGACGACCACCTGAAGTACGACCCTCACCACCACCATGCGGGTGATCTACCGGGTTCATAACTACACCACGTACCGTTGGACGAACACCACGCCAGCGAGAAGCACCTGCTTTACCAAGTTGGCGCAAGCTGTGCTCACTGTTGCTCACTTCACCAAGAGTTGCGCGACAGTCAGACAATACTTTACGCATTTCGCCTGAACGTAGACGAAGTGTGCAGTATGCACCTTCACGAGCAACTAGCTGAACTGAAGCACCTGCAGAACGTGCAATTTGTGCACCTTTACCTGGCTTGAGTTCGATACAGTGAACAGTAGAACCTACAGGAATGTTACGTAGAGGCAATGTGCTACCAACACGAATTGGCGCATCAGAACCTGAAGCGATTGGATCGCCTGCTTTAACACCCTTAGGAGCGATGATGTAACGACGCTCACCATCGGCATATTTTAGAAGTGCAATGTGTGCACTACGGTTTGGATCATATTCCAAACGCTCAACTACAGCCGGGATACCATCTTTGTTACGACGGAAGTCAATTTTACGGTAGTGTTGTTTATGACCACCGCCAATGTGACGAGTTGTAATACGTCCATTGTTATTACGACCACCAGATTTCGTCTTCTTCTCAAGCAGTGGAGCATAAGGCTTACCCTTATGAAGCTCATCACTTACTACTTTGACAACGTGGCGACGACCCGGGGACGTAGGTTTACACTTAATAACTGCCATTACCTTACCCCTTCTTACTCAGCGCCCAGAAAATCAATGTCACTGCCTTCAGCAAGACGAACATAAGCTTTGCGAGAATCGCTACGCTTACCTAGACCGCGTGCAGTACGCTTAGTCTTACCTTTCTGGTTTAGAACCTGGACGGACTCAACTTTCACGTCGAACAATTGTTCAACAGCTTTTTTAATTTCAGGTTTAGTAGCGTCTGGAGCAACTTTGAAAACAACCTGTTGGTTCTTTTCTGCTACAACGCTAGCTTTTTCTGAAACATGTGGACCTAGCAAAACCTTAAAGACGCGCTCTTGGTTCATGATAACGCCTCCTCAATCTTCTTAAGAGCAGGAACCGTAACCAATACTTTCTCATGCGCGATTAAGCTAACAGGATCAATACCAGCTGCATCTAGAACTTCAACACCAACAAGGTTGCGTGCAGCTAGATATAGGTTTTGCTCAACATTTTCAGAAACAATTAATACGTTATCTAGGTTTAAAGCAGTTAGCTTACCTAGTAACTCTTTAGTTTTTGGAGCTTCGCAAGCCAAATCATCAACAACAACTAGACGATCTTGACGAACCAACTCAGAAACAATGCTCTGAACTGCTGCGCGATACATCTTTTTGTTTACTTTCTGAGAATGGTCTTGAGGCTTAGCAGCAAACGCTTTACCACCACCAACCCAGATAGGGCTACGAATAGTACCAGCACGTGCACGGCCAGTACCTTTTTGACGCCATGGCTTTCTACCACCGCCGCTCACTTCAGAACGAGTTTTCTGAGCACGAGTACCTTGACGAGCACCAGCAAGATAGCTTGTTACTACCTGATGAATTAGCGCTTCGTTGTACTCACGACCGAAAGCTACGTCAGATACCTGAACAGTGCCTTCAGCACCTGTAATATTCAGTTCCATACCGCCTCCTAGCCGCGCACTTTAATAGCTGGTTTGATTACAACGTCATTACCAGGAGCACCAGGAACAGCACCCTTGATTAACAACAGCCCACGCTCAGCATCAACGCGTACAACCTCTAGAGTTTGCACAGTTACGTTAGCGTTACCCATTTGACCAGCCATTCTCTTACCTTTCCAAACACGACCAGGCGTTTGACACTGACCGATAGAACCCGGTGCACGGTGAGAGATGGAGTTACCGTGAGTTGCATCTTGCATCGAGAAGTTATGACGCTTAACACCACCCTGGAAACCTTTACCTTTAGATGTACCAGATACATCTACTTTTTGACCCACTTCAAAGCGATCAACGGTCAATTCTTGACCAACAGCAAGCTCTTCTTCGCCATCTACACGGAATTCCCATAGACCACGACCCGCTTCAACTTCAGCTTTTGCAAAGTGACCTTGCTCAGCCTTAGTCAAACGACTTGCTTTTTTAGTACCAGTTGTCACCTGAACCGCTTTATAACCATCAACTTCAAGTGTTTTCACCTGAGCGATGCGGTTAGCTTCAACCTCAATTACTGTAACAGGTACGGATACACCATCTTCGGTGAATACGCGAGTCATCCCGCTCTTCCGCCCTACTAAACCAATAGTCATTACTATTTCCTCTATCTGTACGGGACTTTCACCCTCTATGGTCGCCCTTTCCAAGGCGTTCCAAACATCGAACCACGTTTACAACGTGAAATTAGATACTCAGTTATTAGCCAAGGCTAATTTGAACATCAACGCCCGCTGCCAAATCTAGCTTCATTAGTGCATCAACTGTTTTTTCAGTTGGCTCAACAATGTCAAGCATGCGCTTATGAGTGCGAATCTCGTATTGATCACGAGCATCTTTGTTTACGTGCGGTGAAACCAGCACTGTAAAACGCTCTTTACGAGTTGGCATTGGGATTGGTCCGCGAACCTGAGCACCAGTACGCTTGGCAGTTTCAACAATCTCTTGAGTCGATGCATCGATCAAACGATAGTCAAAAGCTTTCAAACGAATCCTGATTTTTTGGTTTTGCATTATCCAAACTCCACAAGATCATAAATATCGACCCACAACTTGGTGAACCGACCCCATTTAAAAGGACGCGCATTGTAAGCAACTGATCATTTTTTGTCAACTCCTTACAAAACGCACAAAAAAAGGAGGCTAAAAGCCTCCCTTCTTTACACTCTTTAGTGTGATTGCAAATCGACGATATTACTCGATGATTTTAGCAACAACACCAGCACCAACTGTACGACCACCTTCACGGATCGCAAAGCGTAGACCTTCGTCCATCGCAATTGGAGCAATTAGAGTTACGTCTAACTGAACGTTATCACCAGGCATAACCATTTCTACGCCATCTGGTA
>Ga0255776_10004972_pt1 | contig 13915 bp, 12 predicted proteins | sample 071ome_19_FD_179974 | JGI IMG/M metagenome (GOLD analysis project Ga0255776, IMG submission 179974) | Coastal salt marsh microbial communities from the Groves Creek Marsh, Skidaway Island, Georgia - 071413AT metaG (version 2) | ecosystem: Environmental > Aquatic > Marine > Intertidal zone >... | reverse complement strand
CACAGAAGAAATGATCAACATGCTCAGGAAAAGGCTGTTCGAACGTATTCCAGCGGAGATGGCCTGTATCAAGCGCCATTTGAGCGGCAACCGAAAGTTGCGCCGGCTGCTTACGAGCAACAATGATGACCTGAGTGTATCGTCCTACATCAACCAGACGATCAAGAAGATGCGCGCCTATCAAGCCAGTTGCCCCAACGATCACTGCGACCTTACCGCCGCTATCAGGCAGCATAAGCTTTCAGCCAGTTACTTATCTTTGGCCAGACTTCTCTTTCAGCATCTGCGCCAATCACCATGTCGATATGGGCGAAATCGCGAGTAAATCCAGTTTCCAACCCAAGCAACAGCTCTTCCTTAGGGCCACCGTACATACGGTAAAAACGCTGACAATATTTCGCAGGGTCAGTGGTATCTCCTGCGGCTGACACCCCAAGCATTGGCACTGAAGCGTCTGACCATTTTGGCAGCAGCGCCTCCCCTGTCGATGGCAATTTCCAGCGACCAAGCAGGCTATGACGAGCAAGGTATTCGTTTATAACGCCTGCAGGCTCATTTTCTGGCCCGATTTTCATCTGCCGACCATCCAGCTCTTTTTTCAGCGCAACCACACCACGGACCAAAGGACCTGCCAATGGAAACTGTAACGCCAGATTTGGTCGCACCACCTGAGTACCTAGCATCGCAAAAGCAGGCAAGGCATTAAAGAAGCCCCCAGCGACTGCAGTGGCTATCATAGTACCGCCGAGCGAATGCCCGACCCAGGCAGGGTAACGCCCGGTCTGCTCCTGAATAAATTCATGAACTGCGGGTACATCAAAACGAGCATAACGCTCAACGGTGTTGGCGCTGTAGTCTTCGTTACGTGGAGACAGGCCGTGCCCTCGCTGTTCGAACAGCCAAACATCAAAGCCCTGCTCAACAAGGTAGCGCGCAAAGCCCTGCCCCTTCGGGGACAACCAGAAACCACGATTGGTGAAGCTGCCATGCACCAACACCAAAGGAAAACCTGACTTTTCTGGATGATCAGCCTGACCAATGCGCGCAAGCGCGATCTGAACGCTCTGATCCGGATCACGATTATGCTTTACGAGATAAATATCTTCAGACAGATCACCAAGGATGTCTGCCCGAAGCAAAGTCACTGGAAACAGCGAGCTGCTGCTTTTCATTCAGTCTGTCGTCCTTCAGTCCTGGTTGTTTGCAAGAAAGAACCAGGTGTCCAATACCGAGTCAGGGTTCAGCGAAATACTGTCGATCCCCTTATCCATTAACCAGCGGGCAAAGTCTGGGTGATCGGAAGGCCCCTGACCACAGATACCAATGTATTTGCCAGCTTTCTTACACGCGTCGATCGCATTTTCCAGCAGTTTCAGGATCGCTTCATTACGCTCATCAAACAGATGAGCAATGATGCCAGAGTCACGATCCAGACCAAGCGTAAGCTGCGTCAGATCGTTTGAGCCGACCGAGAAACCATCGAAGTGCTCAAGGAATTGTTCAGCAAGAATCGCATTCGCTGGCAGTTCGCACATCATAATCAGACGAAGGTCGTTATCACCACGCTTAAGCCCGTTTTCGGCGAGCAATTCGACTACCTGCTCCGCTTCGCCGACTGTACGCACAAATGGGACCATAATCTCAACATTGGTAAAGCCCATCTCGTTACGGACTTTCTTCATCGCGCGACATTCGAGTTCAAAGCAATCGCGGAAGTTTTTAGAGATATACCGGGATGCACCACGGAAGCCCAACATTGGGTTCTCTTCTTCCGGTTCAAACAAACGGCCACCGATCAGGTTGGCATATTCATTCGATTTAAAATCAGACAAGCGCACAATGACCCGCTTAGGCCAGAACGCTGCAGCAAGAGTCGAGATACCCTCGACCAGCTTATCAACGTAGAAATCGACCGGTTCGTTGTACCCTGAGATACGACGTTCAACGGTTGGCTTAACATCTTCAGGCAGCTGGTCGAAGTTGAGCAGCGCCTTCGGGTGCACACCAATCATACGATTGATAATAAATTCTAGGCGGGCAAGCCCAACACCAGCGTTAGGCAACGACTGAAAATCGAATGCACGATCCGGATTGCCAACATTCATCATGATCTTCAGATCAAGATCTGGCATCGACTCAACACTGTTTGTGCGAACGTCAAAATCAAGAGCGCCTTCATAAACGTAACCGGTATCGCCCTCAGCACAGGAAACTGTGACCTCCTGGCCGTTACGCAGACGCTCGGTAGCATCATCACAACCAACAACCGCAGGAATACCTAATTCACGCGCGATGATTGCCGCATGACAAGTCCGACCACCACGATTAGTAACGATTGCAGCCGAACGCTTCATCACAGGCTCCCAGTCCGGGTCTGTCATGTCGGCAACAAGAACATCTCCTTCCTGCACCTGATCCATATCGTCGATGTGATCAATCACACGAACCTTACCCTTGCCGATACGGTGACCAACACTGCGGCCCTCAGCGAGAATATTTCCAGTTTCTTTTAACAGGTACCGTTCCATTACCTGCTTATTGGCACGACTCTTCACTGTTTCAGGGCGTGCCTGAACAATATATAGCTTGCCATCATCACCATCTTTGGCCCATTCAATATCCATTGGGCGGCCATAGTGTTTTTCAATAATCATGGCCTGCTTCGCCAGGGACTCGACCTCATCGTCAGTGATAGAGAAAATCCTGCGCAGATCCCGATCGACACGCTGCGTCTCGACAGACTTACCAACCGCCGCTTCGCGGTTGTAAATCATCTTAATTGCTTTCGCACCTAGATTACGACGTAGTATCGAAGGGCGCCCTTCTGTCAGATTGCGCTTATGCACATAGAACTCATCCGGGTTCACTGCACCCTGAACCACTGTTTCGCCAAGCCCGTAAGATGACGTCACGAAAACAACATCGTCAAAGCCGGATTCGGTATCCAGGGTAAACATCACACCGCTTGACGCTGTTTCACTGCGAACCATTCGCTGAATGCCCGCAGACAATGCGACCTTGTGATGATCAAAACCCTGATGGTCGCGATAAGCAATCGCACGATCATTGAACAATGATGCAAACACATCACGAATAGCATGGAGAACGTTGTCGATACCAACGATATTCAGATGGGTCTCCTGCTGACCAGCAAAGGAGGCATCAGGAAGATCTTCTGCAGTAGCTGATGATCTTACAGCCACCGCCATGGCTTCATTACCTTCCTGAAGAGAAACAAAGGCTTCACGAACAGCAGACTCCAGTGCCGGAGGCAACGGCGCATCAAGAATCCACTCACGGATCTGGCGACCAGTCGAGGTGAGATCCTGGATGTTATCTACATTCAGTTCCGCAAGCGCTTCATTGATACGTCCATCGAGACCTTCATAAGACAGAAACTCACGATAGGCATCTGCCGTAGTTGCAAAACCAAAGGGCACCGAGACACCAAGCGCCGACAGATTTCCAATCATCTCCCCCAGCGAGGCATTCTTGCCGCCCACCTTTTCAACATCATCAATGGTGACCTGATCAAACTTTAAAACATAATCAGACAACGGATTTCTCCTTAACTCTGGTGGACCTGTAACTTCTGGAGGATTCGCCAACATTGGCATATAGTGGCGAGCTGTAATACTAAGTGGACGCAGGAAAAATTACCACATGAAGCGCTATGCCTATTTCATTTCCGACGGTACCGGCATTACGGCAGAGACTCTCGGCAATGCCCTTCTCGCTCAGTTCGACAAACTCAGCTTTACACGGGTAACCCTGCCCTACATAGACTCGCCAGAAAAAGCGATGAAAGCGGTTGCCAAAATTAATGAGTCAGCAAAAGAAAGTGGATTTCCCGCCATTCTGTTTGACACCATCATTGATAAAAACATCCGCGCCATCATCGATACCGCGGACGGTTTTAAAGTCGATATTTTCGAAGCGTTCCTACAGCCACTGGAGCAGGAACTGAAAACAGAGAGTTCCTATTCCGTTGGCAAATCGCACTCACCTGCGGACAGCACCAGCTACCTGAACCGCATTGAAGCAATCAATTTCGCCCTCGATAATGATGATGGCGCACGCACACGCCACTACGAAGATGCCGACGTTATTCTTGTTGGTGTTTCCCGTTCAGGAAAAACACCAACCTGCCTGTACCTGGCGATGCAGTTTGGAATTAAGGCAGCAAACTATCCTCTCACCGAGGAAGACATGCACGACCTGAAATTACCAGCCTCATTAATGAAGCACAAAAATAAACTATTCGGGCTAACAATCGACCCTGAGCGTCTCGCAGCAATCCGCAATGAGCGCAAAGCAAACAGTCGATATGCCTCATTAAAACAGTGCTATCACGAAGTTGATGAGGTTGAGTTCCTTTACGAAAAAGAAAATATCCCATTTATCAGTACAACAGATAAATCGATCGAAGAAATCTCAACCAGAATTCTTGAAACTACGGGTATGAAACGTTCTCAGAGCTGAGTTAAGCACTCTCAGAATAGAGCCCGTTCATGGAGCGGGCAATATCACGCGGGCGAACATAAATCAGGCCATGATCTGTTCGCGGAAGAGACTCAAAACGCCAGCCACAAACCCCATCCAGCAGCGAATGGCGGTCATGCATAGCTGACGGAGATAAGCCACCCACGACGCTGAGTCCTTTTACGGGTGGCACCCATTCGCTATAAAAGTGACTGTACTCAGAAAGCGCCTCTGCAACTGCAGTTACCCCAGCAGCCAGGCCATGAGACTCTGCCATAAGGCGCTTTATAGCAATATCATCAAGTCGGGGGTCTCTCGCGCGGTTCGGAGATACGACATCAAGAAATGCCCTGTAGACGTCAGCATCTCCGGAGTTATCGATCAAATTTTTACCCAGATTGCTATATACATCTGCGCGATGCAAAAGCTCAGACGGATCAGTTGATGACAGAGCAGCCGGTTCGATAAGCACGAGACGATCAATCTCGTACTCCCTTTGAAGGTGCATTGCCAACAAGCCGCCAAAAGAATAGCCACCAAGATCAAAATGCCCCCAGTCGAAGTGATCGATCAGATCCTTAAGGGCACTGAGGTATTGCGAAAAGCTGGGTATTTCATTTCCTGGCAGCCTGGACCTCCCCATCAAAGGAAGATCAGGCACAAGAATTTCATCCCATTGGCTGAGGTGCTGGACTACAAACTGCCACGTCAGCTCACCGGGAACGCCCGCTCCATGAAGGAGCACGAGGCGCCGGTTTGTATCAGCGAAATCACCGTGGGCCGTTCTGTATATACGCCCGGCGACAGGTAGTCCCGCGGCATCAATTCTGAAAGGGGTCGTATCCATCTGCCCAGCGAATTTCAAGAGACATGTCTTCAGCAGGTTTTATATCGAGATAAAGAATAAACGCACTCACATCCCGGTCTTCGATTAGCACCCTGGCCTCCTGATACGCAATACTTCGCCAGGTTTCCGGGTGCAGCTCAAGGGCTATATCCTGCTCCGAATAGAGTGGTTTTAACGCGTCATTAAGAGCAATAAATGATGCTTTAACTGGCGCGCCTCGCAACCGAAGAACTAGAAAACGGCGTCCTCGCCAATCGTCTGGCATAGCACCTATATCTACATACCAGGCACTGTGCTTACCCGTTTTTGTCGGGAACGAGCGATAGCGAACCGGGTCAAATAACTGCAGAGACTTAAACTGCTCAGTGATCTCCTGAAATTCTCCGGCGAACATTTCGCAGCAAAGACCCGCGGTTACCGCCGGAGATACTCTGAAAGGCGGCGCAAGAATAGGATCCCAGCCAATGACCGCCTCATCATCAGCGACAACCGACGCTGCAGCACTCTGTTCCGCTTCCGCATCATAAGTCTGAGTCTGCACCCGCCCTTCAGCATCTGTCCAGACGTAGAAAGCCGGATTATCCTCATCGTATTGCTTCAGCCGCTCCTCTACACCCTCTTCAGTGAGATACTCAGTATCGTCACCGGGAAGCGCGACTTTCTTTTCAGAGGTTTTATCAGGAGAGATAGGGTCGTTATGAATTCGCCCCTGAGCATCAACCCAGGTGTAGTAGCCATCGCCGGCCATAGCGGCCGACGACAACAGGATAGAGGCGAAGAAAAGGACTCTGAAAATCAGAACTTGGTACGGAAACTGATCCCTGCGTGACCAATTGTCAGCTTGGTATCGACATCGAGACCAGGATACGGGTTGGTTACCACACATGTCAGACAGTTCCGGTTAAGAGAGTTACTAGAGCTCGGATACACGTTATTAGCAGCGTCGTCCTGAGAGTCCGCACGGATATGTTCAACAGACTTCATGAAGCTCATTGAAAGATCGATAACGGTATCAAGATCCCACTGGTAGCCCAGACCCACAGCGTACATACGCATAAAACCGATCGGCGCCTGCAGGCTTCGAGAGTCTTTAGGAATCGAGCTGTGACGTGGTTCGAAACCCATACGCAACTGAATACGTGAGTTAAGATCCATCGCCATACCAATGTTATACGTCCATACACTACGGAAGTTAAGCGGCATCTCGAGTGTTGAATCTGTTACAAGGTTCGGTGACAGAATTTTAGCTGTTGACAAGAAGCTAACCTGACGGTCGAACTGTATATTCAGACTGTCCCACTCATCGTAATCAGTCCAACCTGCATCCAGGTTGAAATGGAATATATCGAAATATCTGAACTTAATACCAGCCTGAAAGTGCTGAGGATAAGTCAACTCAGATGTTACATGACCAGACTCGTAAGTCTGCCCTTGCGGGAAGGAGAAGATAGCCCCTGTAATCGCACCAATGATCGACGAGTTAAACGTGCGGAAGAAGTCCGCAAAGTCGTCGGTGTATTCGAGCTCATAATCACCGGTGAGGCGAGTACGTGCCTCACTCTGATACGCGGCACCAAATTTAAACCAGCTATTAGGCTCCCACAGCATCCCAAGATTAAACGACGGAGAGAGACTTTCGGTCATTGTGATGTCAAGCGTACCTACGTCATCGTATGGACCGACATTACCACCACAAAGAGTGATAAAAGGAGCTAATGGGTCATTACGGCGAGGGTTGCCGTTTTCATCAGGGAGTAAACACCCAAATGCATCCTGCAGCTCTTCAAGCACCCCTACCAGTACGTTTGGTGCACGCAGGGTCTGCTCTAGAGAGACAGCCTGATGAGAGAACAACAGACCTGCACCCACCGAAAACTCATCCGTCACTTCGTAACCAAAAGACGGAGAGAAATAGGTCAGACGCTGGATAGTTACCTCTTTCGCCTGATAACGACCCGGGTCGTCATCAGCCTTGGAGAAACCCGCAGCCATCGGCGCATAGACACCGTTTGCGAAGGTGAACTTTGAGCCCGGTGGCTTAATAGACACACCCACCGTTGGCAATGCCACAATAGGCAATGGAATACCAACACGTCCTACACCTGGAAAGTAAGCAGCCACATGAGCGGTACTTTTCCCCTCATTCAGAACAGGGTCTTCCGACGGGTCAAGCAGGCCGGTTTTTTCCTGATCGAAGTCCGAAGGCAGGCTGAATTCCGCTTCAGAATTCAGAATAATACTGTGAAACTGCAACTGAAACTGGCGACCTTCGAGATGGGTCAGACCGGCCGGATTATAGTGAATATCCATGATACCGGTTGGGTCTGCCGTCACGGCATTACCCAAGGACATCGCCTTGTTATCAATAAACAGGTTCTGCAGGAGCTCAGCGTTGGCGAGCCCCGGAGCCAACATTGCTGTTAATAACGCTATCTTCCGCATATTAAACCGCCATAAACTGTTATTTATTATCGTTGTATCAGTCATGACTGATTAGTTGCCGGAAGATGGCTTAGCACCCTCGATATCGATAGGCAGTGAAAGACCCAGCAAGATATCAGGCGACAACTCTGTCATACCGAAACCAACGTTAATATTGGCAATAGTTTTAGGCGAAACACGCACACCAAGAGCGAAGTTCATGATGCCGCTCATCTGACCGGTGGTTTCACTACGAGTCTCAACACCAGTTGATGGGCGGTAGAGTACAAACTCACTACCCATGGAGTAAGAACCCTGGAACGACGCACTCAGCGATACATCATAAGAAAGCGAATAAGCAAAACCCATGGATACAGACACACCGCCCTTGTTATTCACTTCGCGCAGCAGTTGATCACCTCGAACCTGATTGAGATCGGTAGCCGGCAGATCATAGCTACCAGACAATGAACCAAACAGAACAACAGGATCCAGTACCTTAGAAGTACTTAAACCACCACTCAAGCCCCAGGTGCCACCACCTGTTGGCAATGCTTCATTTTCATCAATTTCATACGGACTAACCCCTGTCGGCACCCGCAGTGAACCAAAATAGGTTCTGGACGCCTTACCCGGAACGTATTCGCTTGGCTGAAAACGCACAGTACTTGAAATATCACCTACACCGTAGGCGGTCAGCTCGTCCTGGGTTTCGAATTTAGCAACAAGTGGCAAACGCACACCCAGAGTCACGTTATTGAGCAAACCATAGTCAAACGCAAAACTATTGGTGAATGAGTGACTTGCGACAGGACTAACGTCCACACTACGTACAGTTGAACCCTCAACATTGAGATCAATGCGCTGATCGCCGTAGTAGCTGTAATCCAGGTTGTAATTTAAAGACATACCACCCTGCTTGAGCAGAGAGTAGTTCTTCTCGGCTGCTTCAAATACTTCTTCGAGCGCCTTCTCTGTATCTGCGTCGTTATCCTGCTTCGTCAGTGCCTCACGCGCCTTGTCGATATCAGTCTCGGCGTGAGCAACCCCCATTGTTGCCGCAAGCAGCGCAAGAGTAAGAATTCGTGAACGAGTAATCATAATCCCAACCTTTTTATTATTTTCTTCTGTAGCGGAGTGACTTATTAATGCCTTCGGCGCCTACAAACTCGTCGGTCACGAGCATATTGAAATCATCTGGGTCCGCACCATCTGCGGCAGTTTTTATTTCCGTTTCAAGAACGTAAGACCCATCTTCAATGACGGCATTGCCATCATCATCAAGCTTCAAACGACTTTCATACTGCGCATTATTGAATGACTGATAAATCGCATTCTGCAGCTGATGTTCAGAGCGAACCTGGAATATCGGAAACTCTTTGAAGGTATTTTCTGCGATAACGTAATCGGAGACAAAACGCATATCTTCTTCATGGAGCTCAAGCCCGCTGGCAGGCTTATGTCCATTCGGAAATACTATAAAGAGTACGTTATCGTCCCAGATTTCAAGAAAGCGATGCAGAGTAAAAGAAATATTGCCTAATGACGGGTCGGCAACATAAACCCGGCCATCGTACACCGTGCGGATAACAACAAAGTGTTTAAATCCTGCATATTCTATTGGCGCGATGGCTGGGTGATCTAAAGTCTCAAGGTCGGATGCTTCCGCCTTGAACCCTCCCGATGGATGACCTAAAGCCGTCACTAGACGCTTCATGTCGAGCATTGAAAAACCGCGACGCTCTACAATACGTTCCGTCTCGCCAAAACGAAGCAAGCCTTCCATCACCTGACGTTCCTGGAAGTTACGGCCCAGGTAATAGTCAAGAAGCGTAGTAAGCGCAGCAGAACCGCAGGAATAATCGTACGCCTGACGTACGACATTTTTGAATTTCTTAGCAGCAAGAGGTTCGACATTAACCACCATATCTTCCTGGTAGTCTTCTCCGACAGCGACACGGACAACCGTATCTCCTTGCTCGCGGTCATTCACAATGGCTAGCTCATGCGCCATTGCGAAACCAATTATGGATCCCAATAGAATGACTAACACGATATTAGGCCGCAGCCCCCCCTTTATTATTTTTTATTATATTTCTATCGTTTGTCTATGTTACAGAAACTAACACCACCTACCAAGCTTAATTCACTGATTTTGCAGCTTTTTTTGTAAAAAACTCCAACCACCCAAATAGCACAAAAACCACAGACATAAAAAAACCCGCCGAAGCGGGTTTCTTTTCTCTTTTACTAAGTAGAACTTAGTGACCAGAGATCTGGATAGTAGCGTTGTTCAGCGCCAGGCCAGTGATAGCCAGAGAGCCGATAGAAGAGCTACCCAGAGTTACGTCAGCAATATTGATAGTACCGTTCAGGTCCAGATCGCTGATGCCAACACCGTTGCTATCGAACGTCAGCGTGTGCTGAGTGCTCATAGCAGTGGTAGTCAGACCGTTCAGGCCGATTGCGCCGTTCAGCAGCTGAATGTCAGCGTTAACGATCTGAACAGTACCAGCAGAACCACCGTACGCAGCAGCGTTAGAGATTACAGTCTGACCAGCAGACTGAGTGATAACAGTAGTACCACCAGTCAGGTTCATATCGATAGTTGTAGCACCAACCAGGTTAGCAACTTCGCCAGCAGTACCGCGAGTTTCAACACCAGCCAGGCTCAGACGCAGACCAGTAACATCACCAGTTTGGATCTGGATGTCGCCGTTAGACAGAATGTCGATAGCGTTGGTCAGAACCAGGTTAGTACCGTCAGCCTTACCCAGAGCCAGACCAGAGATAGCTACAGAACCACCGTCGTCAGTATCGGTATACAGGATCTCGTCGATCTTGATCGCTTCAACACCAGACAGGCTGATGTCCAGGTCGATACCAGACTGACCAGTTGCTGCTGCCATAGACGCTTCGTCCATTGCTACCAGCTCAGCGTTAGCAGCGAAAGAAACAGCGGCGATTGATGCAGCCAGAGAAGCTTTCTTGAGGAATTTCATTTGTGCACACTCCTGATTATTTTTATGTAGTAGTACAGCGGGTCTTTCAGTTAACCCGTTTTGCCATCCTACAGGCCCAACTTCTTGTTGTCACCCCTAGTCTGGCGAATTCACTCTGAAGATAACATCACAACAGAGCAGTTTCGTGAGCCCCGCTACACAGGACTGAACACAATCTACGATGTTGATTTCCAGTTGTCTACTATTTTTTTCACACAAAGTTACGGAACGTAGTTACAAGCGGCTGCCACATGTATAATCCATGTAAAGAAAAACTATGAAACTCTTTTAAATCATAGAGTTAGCACCACAAACAGCAGCAGGAACTGACCCGAAATGTTCATTCGGAAACTCAACTTACCCCCAAAAAAACTGCTGAAAGCCCCATTTCAACTGGAAGATTACAGCCTCCTGGCAATACCTCCCGGCAGCGGCAATTACACTTTATTGACGGATTTTCCGGAGTTTTACCCTAAATTCTCTCTGTCATGCTTCGCATCAGAACGCAGCAAGGACATCCCTGACACACAAACAACAAGCAATCACACACAACCATGGTTCGTAAGTGGCTGGATTGGTGTTATCAACTACCCGGAAAGCCCAAACAAGACACCAGCAAAAGAATTCCGGCGGTACACCCATTCCATCCTTATCGACCCAACAAAAAGCTATTGCCTTATTCAAAGCAACAACGATATCCCAGAAGACCTAATCAACAGGTACATCCTAGCCTGCAAGGCCAGCCATACATCTCCCAAAACAAGCAAAAGAAATTGGACACAGGTGTGGAATAAGCAGGATTACAAGGCAGCATTCGACTCAGTAAAGGACTACCTTAAAGCCGGCGATTGCTATCAGATCAACCTGACCATGCCGTTTACATGCGCAGAGGACCTGAGAAACTGCTCTCCGGCGAACCTGATGGAAACATTCAACCCTCGCCACGGCTGCGTCATCCGCTCAAGCAAACGTACTATTTTCAGTGTTACACCGGAGCGACTTCTCAAAATCACCAATGGCAAACTTGAGACCCGCCCCATCAAAGGCACAGCCCCAAGAAGTAGCAACCCTACTCAGGACAAAGCCAACGCCGACAACCTCATTCTCAGCGAAAAGAACCGGGCCGAAAACCTGATGATCGTAGACCTGCTGAGAAACGACCTAAGTATTTACGCCACACCAAACAGCGTCAAAGTAGAAAAGCTCTTCGAACTTGAATCACACGCAAATGTGCACCATCTCGTATCCACCATCACAGCTACGCTACGTCCGAACGTTAGCATCAGTAGCGCCCTACTAGCAGCATTCCCTGGCGGATCTATTACCGGCGCACCGAAAAAACGCGCAATGGAAATTATTAATGAACTCGAAGCACAGCCCCGAGGAGCCTATTGCGGTTCAGCAGGCTATATAGATGATAATGGCAACTGCGACTTCAACATTCTGATACGAACCATTGAAGCTAAAGAAGATGGCGCAACCTGTTGGGGAGGCGGTGGTATAGTCATCGACAGCGAGGTCGACTCTGAATTTGATGAGATTCACAACAAGGTAGACAAAATTCTATCCACCCCGCTGTGATATAACAAAGCTTACAGCGACAGATCGCGATTACTTGCCTTAATGAATTCCTTTTTCAGATCCTCATAAGTGTGAACTGCAGGGAACTGCGGAAACTCATCAATAACATTCTGCGGCGCATGGAACAGAATACCTGCGTCAGCTTCTGCAAGCATGGTTGTATCATTGTATGAGTCACCCGCCGCAATAGTGCGGTAGTAGATAGTCTGCAGCGCGCGAATTGATTGACGCTTTGGATCAGCCTGGCGCAGCTTATAATCCACAACGCGACCTTCCTCATTGGTAATCAGACGATGACAGAACAGCGTCGGAAAGCCTAACTGACGCATCAGCGGCTGCGAAAACTCATAGAAAGTATCGGAAAGGATGATCACCTGAAAACGCTCACGCAGCCAGTCAACAAACTCGCGTGCACCTTCTAAAGGCTTGAGAGTGGCAATCACGTCCTGGATATCCTGCAGCTTAAAACCATGCTGATCGAGAAGCGCCAGGCGCTGCTTCATAAGCACATCGTAATCGGGAATATCACGAGTCGTAGCTTTTAACTCTTCAATACCAGTTTTGTTTGCAAACTCGATCCAGATTTCAGGAACAAGTACACCTTCAAGATCAAGGCAAGCGATTTCCATGGACACCCCATACATTTCAGGTCAATTAAAGGCCGCTACTCTAGCCATTCAGCCGACTAAACTCAACGCCCGACAGCTACTAAACCACACCTACCGAGCACCGTTAAAAACAAACCGTCATAAGAATATGAACTTTCAGTCTTTTTTGTGCTAAATAATCGCGTGCTAATCTGTCGCGATAGCAGAATATAAAACAGCAACAACATAGCAACCGGATCAAAACATGACTCATACAGATATCAACGCTGAGCTTTCAGGCAAACGCCCCAAAGAGATAATCCGTTATGCACTGGATACTCATGACTCCATTGCAGTCTCCTTCAGCGGCGCCGAAGACGTGGTCCTGATCGATATGGCCGTAAAAATTCGTCCTGACGTTGATATTTTCACCCTTGATACCGGAAGACTTCACCCAGAGACCTACCAGTTTATTGAGAAAGTGCGCGAGCACTACGGCATCACGATCGACGTGCGTACTCCCGAGCAGCAAGCCCTACAAGCATTCACCAAAGAAAAAGGCCTGTTCAGCTTCTTTAAGGATGGTCACAGCGAGTGCTGCGGAGTCCGGAAAATCGAACCACTACGTAATAAACTGGCAACCCTGGATGCCTGGATCACAGGCCAGCGTCGCGACCAGAGCCCAGGTACGCGCTCCAATGTGAATATCTGCGAGCTGGATACTGCGTTTAAAGGGCGTTCTGGCGAACTCACCAAGTACAATCCATTGGCAGAATGGACGTCTGCCAAAGTATGGGAATACATCCGCATGTTTGATGTGCCATACAACGAACTACACAGTAAAGGATTCATCAGTATTGGCTGCGAGCCATGCACCCGCCCAGTCCTGCCAAACCAGCATGAGCGTGAAGGTCGCTGGTGGTGGGAAGAAGCCACTCATAAAGAGTGCGGCCTCCACGCCGGAAATATCATCAGCAAAGCCTGATCATTCAGAC
>Ga0255776_10004969_pt1:0-12500 | contig 13917 bp, 8 predicted proteins | sample 071ome_19_FD_179974 | JGI IMG/M metagenome (GOLD analysis project Ga0255776, IMG submission 179974) | Coastal salt marsh microbial communities from the Groves Creek Marsh, Skidaway Island, Georgia - 071413AT metaG (version 2) | ecosystem: Environmental > Aquatic > Marine > Intertidal... | reverse complement strand
GTAGCGAAATTCCTTGTCGGGTAAGTTCCGACCTGCACGAATGGCGTAATGATGGCTACACTGTCTCCACCCAAGACTCAGTGAAATTGAAATCGCGGTTAAGATGCCGTGTACCCGTGGCTAGACGGAAAGACCCCGTGAACCTTTACTATAGCTTCACATTGGACTTTGATACTACCTGTGTAGGATAGGTGGGAGACTTCGAAGCATGAACGCCAGTTTGTGTGGAGTCGTCCTTGAAATACCACCCTGGTAGTGTTGAGGTTCTAACTTAGGCCCATTATCTGGGTTGAGGACAATGTGTGGTGGGTAGTTTGACTGGGGCGGTCTCCTCCCAAAGAGTAACGGAGGAGCACGAAGGTACCCTAATGATGGTCGGAAATCATCAGTTTAGTGCAAAGGCATAAGGGTGCTTGACTGCGAGAGTGACAACTCGAGCAGGTGCGAAAGCAGGTCTTAGTGATCCGGTGGTTCTGTATGGAAGGGCCATCGCTCAACGGATAAAAGGTACTCCGGGGATAACAGGCTGATACCGCCCAAGAGTTCACATCGACGGCGGTGTTTGGCACCTCGATGTCGGCTCATCACATCCTGGGGCTGAAGCCGGTCCCAAGGGTATGGCTGTTCGCCATTTAAAGTGGTACGCGAGCTGGGTTTAGAACGTCGTGAGACAGTTCGGTCCCTATCTGCCATGGGCGTTGGAGATTTGAGAAGAGTTGCTCCTAGTACGAGAGGACCGGAGTGAACGAACCTCTGGTGTTCGGGTTGTCATGCCAATGGCATTGCCCGGTAGCTATGTTCGGACGGGATAACCGCTGAAAGCATCTAAGCGGGAAGCCTCCTTCAAGACTAGATCTCCCTGGAGCTTTAAGCTCCCTAAAGTGCCGTTCAAGACTAGGACGTTGATAGGCTGGATGTGTAAGGGCTGTGAGGCCTTGAGCTAACCAGTACTAATTGCACGTGAGGCTTGACCATATAATCGCAGGCTTTTTAATAAGTCAGATATATGTTCGTAGCAAATACACAATAGGCAACGCATAAATATGCTGTTTATACGAAACAGTGACTTGTACAGGATATGTCAACGATTTGGTTTTTTTCGCCGTAGCAGCGACATTAGTCGCAAATAATTATGACGGAAAAAACAAAAAGAATTGCCTGACGACAATAGCGAGTGTGAACCACCTGATCCCATGCCGAACTCAGAAGTGAAACCACTCAGCGCCGATGGTAGTGTGGGGTCTCCCCATGTGAGAGTAGGACATTGTCAGGCATCCAAATAAGAAAACCCGCCCAGCCTTGCTGAGGCGGGTTTTTTTATATCTTCTGTTTATGTTCTAGCTTTTCTTGCAAGGGGAGCCTAAAGACCATTGCGAATGTATCGTCAGGCATCTAATCAAAATACTGATGTACAATCACCGGTTTGAAATATCCCGTTAATTGATATGAGTATTATCACCCGATTATTTCCCTTACTGGCAATACTTGCTGCATTGACCGCTTTTTACCTGCCCGATGTATTTGCAAAACTTTCTAATTTAATTATTCCCTTGCTCACGCTGATAATGTTTGCGATGGGCATGACCCTGAATCTGGAAAATTTTAAAAATGTTATACGAAGACCACTCAAGATTGCTTTAGGTACCTTACTCCAGTTTCTACTGATGCCTCTGTTCGCTTTCCTGATCAGTCATCTTTTGGTTTTAGAGAGGGAGCTTGTAGTAGGTATGGTTCTGGTAGGTTGTTGTCCGGGAGGAACCGCATCAAATGTGATTTGTTATCTAGCTAAAGGTGACTTGGCGCTCTCAATCTCTCTGACTATGGTTTCTACTTTTTTATCAGTGTTATTAACGCCTTTTTTAACTTTGTTGTACCTGGGGCAGGCTGTTGAGGTTCCCATAATAGACATGATGTTTAGCATCTTGCAGATAGTCATAATACCGGTAGTACTAGGGTTATGTATTAATACCTACTTTGGCGCTAAGCTCACTAAGCTCATGCCTTTATTTCCCGCTGTTTCAGTATTGGCCATCGTTTTAATCATAGCCATCGTGGTAGCACTTAACAGCAGTGACCTGGTAGCTATTAGTGGTTTGGTTTTTGTTGCCGTAATTCTTCATAATATTTTGGGCATAGGGAGCGCCTATGGCTTATCCAAGATGTGTCATTATGATGAGAGTACCTGTCGGACCATTGCGATTGAGGTTGGCATGCAGAATTCAGGTCTGGGTGTTGCATTGGCCACTCAATTTTATAGTGCTGTGGCTGCAATACCGGGCGCAATATTCAGTTTATGGCATAATCTGTCGGGTTCATTGCTTGCAGGATATTGGTCTAAAAAATAACATGAATAGAATTAATAAACTTTCACAACTCAGCGCTACTTTCTTTATATTTTTTGTGAATATCGCCCTGGGGCAAAACGTGAGTTTTGAAGCCCAGGTGTTACCAATTTTTCAAGCCAAGTGTGGAGAATGTCATGGCAGTCGTTATCCTGAACTGGATCTTACCTTAACCAGTTACGAAGGAGTTTTAGCAGGATCTGACTATGGTATTGTTGTGCAACCCGGAGATTCACTGGAGAGTTATTTGGTTGGAATGATTGAGTCAGGAGAAATGCCTCAGGATGGTGAACCTGTTAGCCCTGAGGAACTGCTTTTAATTAAAAGCTGGATTGAACAGGGTGCATTAGAGAATTAGAGATAAAAATAAATATCAATTAAATCAATTAGATAGATGGTAATTCAAGTTGTTTAATAAAATCCAGAATTATAAAAGTGACCCTATTGAATCCCTGTTTGATAGGCTGGCAGACGATAATGATCCGAATAAAATTGATCTAGGCATTGGTGTATTTCGAGATGAAACAGGTCAGGTTCCGGTCATGCAGGCTGTGCATCTTGCGGAACAGGAGCTACTGAACAGGGCCGACTCAAAGTCTTATATTTCGCCCTTGGGTAATACTGCCTACTGTAAAGATATTGAGAAGCTGGCTTTAGGTAGTGAGCATCCGGTTTTACGTGATGGACGCATTATCTCTGCGCAAACCCCTGGGGCAGGCAGTGCGCTCCGGGCTGGTGCTGAATTTGTTAATCAGTTAAACCCGGAATCGATGCTGTGGGCATCGCAACCAGTCTGGGGACATCAACTCGAATTTTTTGAAAAGGTGGGGATGAAGATCCATCGTTATCGTTACTATGATCAACAGAATTCATTGCTTGATTTTGATGGGATGCTGGAAGACTTACGAGGCATGCAGCGTAATGACCTGCTACTCATACATGCTTGTTGCCATAATCCAACGGGAGAAGACTTGAGTCTTCAACAGTGGCAAGAACTGGCTGATCTGGTTATTCACACCGGCGCACTGCCTTTCGTGGATGTGGCTTATCAGGGCTTCGGTGAAGGTATTGAAGAAGATGTAGCTGGTCTTCGCTTGTTTGCACAACGCGTTCCACAAATGTTGCTAACGGTTTCTTCATCAAAATCTTTCGGTATATACAGAGAAAGGGCAGGTCTGCTATCAGTGATTGTATCGGCTGATGACAGTACAGATATTCGTAGTGTACGCCTAAAACTCCGTGATACGGCTCGTCAGCTTTACTTCATGCCACCTGACCATGGTGCTGCTGTTGTGCATGAAATAATGTCTAACCCAGAGCTTGAGCAGCTCTGGCGTCAAGAACTCAATCAGATAAGGCAGCATATTATTGATATGCGATCTTTGCTACGTCAGGCGATCGAAGCTGCAAATCCGGATTTTGATGCATCCTTCATTGAGCGGCAGCATGGTATGTTTTCCTGCTTACCGATTACTGCTAACGAGCAAGAGTTTCTGGAAAATAAATATCACATCTATATGCTGCCAGATGCCCGAATGAATGTAGCGGCAATGAACAGCAATCAATTGAGCAAACTGTCTGAGGTTTTTGCTGAAGTTAGAGCTGCACGTTAGTTTTCATTTGGCGCTAATTCACAGCCTAGTGTTTCTCTGACGCAGCTAATATCGTCTATTACGTTTTCGTTAATAAGATCAGAGACCCAATCAACAAAACGTACGCCTTCTACTTGGTATTGATAGAATAATGGTGAGCGTAGGATAGTGTGTACTGTTCCGCCCGCGGTATAACTGTAAAAGTTATCTACATGGCTTTCGATAACCTGATAATTGTTGAGAATGCGCTGTGCAAGAGTGAAGCTGCCCGGCTGATCGCCAAGCACGTGAGTAAAAGAGATTTGTACGGCATCGCTGGCAGTGTTGTACTGAGCAATGGTTAGGTTGTCGTTATGGTTGGCACTGGCAATATAAAAATCTTCGAAGGTAAGATTTTTATTATTTAAACCAGCATATTCAGACCAAGCAGGAAGAATAGAAGCTGCATCCCAGGCTTGATAAATGATGGCTAAATTGGGTGACCAATAACCTCCGGCACCATCAGCTATCAGGGTAACGGGAGTTATTGAATAGTGCTCTGCAACTAAACCAGAATAAAAAGAAGATCCAATTGCGCCGGCACTACTGCCTGCAATGACAATTTTTTCTGGAGTATGAAAGTTTTGATAAATCCAATCAATAACTTCCATGCTGTTGCTATAACCGCTATGGAAAGCGGTATATTCGACTTCTTCATTGGACTCATCAGTATACCTGTAGGTTCGAGGGCCAGCCCCTATGAAGACATCTCCTGTGCAGTATGGAAGATATACCATGCTGTAATCTTTAAAAGGATTTTCCGGGTTGGATAGATCAAATACCCCGCTAGCAGTCCTAGGGTTGTTTGCACTTGCATCAGCAAAGGCAGTGTGAATATTAGGCTCACTTTCAGGATCGCAGGCTTCACCAGACCAGCAAGCGCCGCCGCCATTGAAAAAGATAAGCAGATTGTTTTGAGCTAAGGATGGTTTAACGTGAAACTGATAAGCTGTGCCAGCTGAACAGATACCGTCGGTGTTTATGGTGTTCCAACCTGAATCCAGGCTTGCCAGCTCAGGTAATGCAGTTTGCGCTTGGATACTCGTTACAAGAAAAAATAACAGTACGCTTAGAGTTAACTTCACACAGTTCTCCACCAGTGTTTTTTTATCTGAAATTTAAGCCTTCTACCCAGCTGACCATGGCATGCCTTTCACCTTTAGTCACAGGAGTTACCATATGTCTTACAAAGGACGGAAAGATTATGACAGTCCCTAATTTACGCACGGATTCTTTTGGCGGACAAAGCTCATCGGGCAAATCAAAAATCAAATCACCGCCTTCATAGCTGGCAGGATCAGAAAGCTGAACGGTAAAAGAAAGTTTACGCTGGTACATGTTCTGGTTACACCAGGTGATATCTTCATGCCAGTTGTAAAAGCCCTCTTCACTGGCTAAGTATTTAGTATATTGCACATCAATGACCTGTTGGATGTCGAAACCAAAAGTCGATCGGTTAGCGGCGATTGCATGTTCAAAAACGATATTAAATAAAACTTTGTGGCGAGCATTATTAAAATCAAAAAACTTGATTTTTGAACGCCTTGAACTGCCTATAGCTTTTCCAGGGTCGCTGGTTTCTTTTCTGCCTCCGACAAGACCTTCGCTGTCAGGTATTTCTGAACCCATACGCTTAATTTCTTCACAAAGTTCAGGCGCCAGTCTGTTTTCCCAAACACACCACCAGTTATTCATTTTATTGCTTCTCCTGTACCGGGCTTGTTTTGACGCGGTCTATATTAGCACTACAGTATAGATCATGCAGCGCTACAATCTTATTAGATTAAGCTTATTGATTTAAATCTAATGATTAGTATTGAATTTTGTTTTGCCTATAAAAAAACGGCTACCCTTCTTAGAAGGATAGCCGCTTTATTTCTAGCTTAAAAATGAATTACAGAATTAGAAGTTGTATTTAGCTCTAAGTCCGTAAGTCACTGGGTTGCCATAAAGCACCTGTTGTAGTCTAGCTGAATTAACATAAACTTCATCAGTCAGGTTGAAGACGTAAGCTTGAACATTCCAATTTTCATTCTCAAAAGTGAGAGAGAAATTGGTCAAGTTACGTTTGTCATTCAGGTAGAAGTTCTGCTGATCCAGGTTCGAATAGTTCTCATCAGTATAGGAAAATTCCAAACGTGGAATCAATGTACCATTACCAAATGGGATCGCATAGTCTATACCAATGTTATAAGACAATTCAGGTGCCTGAATCATGGGCTGACCCTGATAGTTCTGTACATATGGAGTATAGTCAAAACAGTTTCCATTCGGGTCACCATTAGCATCTGCTGCCGTAGATGGATTTGGCGCACCACCAGCGACTACTGAACAATCAGGCAGGTAGTTGAAACCATTAGTTGAGTTAGGAGTTAATGCCCAAGCTGGTAAGGAAGAAAGAGGCACATCAGTAGCATTACCGATCTCCGAATCCTGCCAAGCAAAAGACACATCAATACCTAAATCACCAATGAAGGTCTGGAAAGAGCCCTCAACACCATACATTTCAGCATCAGCAATGTTGGAGTTAGTGAAGCTGGAACCCAGGCCTTGTGGATCGTTAAATACGAAAGTCTCACCTTGCATATTTGAATAATCCATGAAGTAGAAGCCTAAATCACCAGTAACGGCTCCATCAAAAAAAGAACCTTTCCAACCCAATTCATAGTCATCAATTTCTTCAGGTTGAACACCTGGTCCGGCAAAACTTCCTGCTTTGTAGCCTCGGGCGTAGAAAGCGTAGAAGTAGTCGGTGTCAGTTGGAGACCAGTTCAGACCGATTTTATAAGTCGGTACTTCATTGTCCACAACTCCATCACCTTCCAGAGTATTGACAGGTCGACCAAGAGCAAGACAACCCATAGATGGTGGAGCGCCATTTGTGTCCGGATTCAAAGCAAAATTAGGTGGAGTAATGCCAACTGCTTGACAGTTCTCTGGAGTGAAAGGCCCATGGACATAATCTGAAATGTACAGTTCTGTCTGGTTATGCGAATCATCCACGTTGTAACGGGCACCAATTGCCAGTTCCAGCTCATCGTTGATCTGATAATTATACTGACCGAAAATTGCCTGATGCTCAACTGTCGTTGGAGCCACAACATGTACGAATGAGCTTGGGACTACTAATGGCGCACATGGGGTAACTGATCCATCAGGTTGGGTTCCACAGGTCAAGTTTCCTTGTCCTTGCGGAATCGACAGATTAACCGGTGTGGTTCTATGGAAATCAAATATACCGACAATCCAGTTGTTCCCGCCGTTATCCGGAGATGCCAAGGTGATTTCGTGTGTCCATGAACGGTTACTTTCATCCAGGCTGAAGGATGTCGGCCAGACTGCTACTGAAGAGTTACCAGGATAATCATCATCACTGTTCCAGGAATCCATCTCAGTATGCAATTTGTTATAACCATTTTTGGATAAAAGGGTCATACCATTATCAAACTCATAGGTGAACCATGCGGACCACTGTTGATTCTGCTGCCAGTTTTTACTAGGAAATAAATTGATTATTTCAAATGGCTCAACTGGTGAATAAGCTGCATGGCGTGCGCGAGTTTCAGTTCTTACAAGCTTTCCAGTAGCGTCTGGTATTTGAGTGATAAGTGTTCTCTGATTAGGCTGACGTACGTCACCGAAGTTGTCCACCCGGTTTTGCTCAACTTTGAACAGTGCTTCAAATTGCTCATTGGGCTGCCACAGTAAAGATGCACGAACCTGACGACTGTCAAGGCCACCCGGTGCTTCTAAATGCTGTCCATTGCCGAATACGCTACCACCAAGGTTTTTGTAGAAACTGTTACGTTCTTCAGTGTTCCAGGCAATACGTGCAGCCCAGGTATCACTGATTGGCAGGTTAAGAGCACCTGTTACAGCATTATGCTGATAGTTACCCATTCTGCCTTCAACAAAGCCATTAATACCGTCGAAGTTAGGGTTAGCTGAGTTGATCAGAATCGCACCACCGGCAGCAGACTGTCCTACGAAAGTACCCTGTGGCCCACGCAGTACCTCAATAGTACCCACGTCGAAGAAACCACCATTCAGACCCATTGGCTCACCATGGGTTACACCGTCGTTAACAACCTGTACACCCATTTGAACTGAAGGTGCGAAAGTATTGTTACCGATACCACGGATATTAATATCATTACCTACACCATTGTTGGTAATCTGGATACCTGGCATAGCATTTTGCAAATCTTGTAATTGAGATATACCACCGGCTGACAGCATATCCTGGTTGAATACTTCCATAGAAATAGAAGTTGTTTGTTCTGTAGCTTCACGACGTTCTGCCGTGACGACCACTTCTTCAATCTGTCGCTGCGCAAAGCCGGCGTTGGCACCCATGCCAACAGCTACTGCGGTAGCGATAGAAAGGGTAAGCGGCTTAACTCTGTAAGACTTGGATTTCATGGAATCCACCCCCTTTTAATTTAAATTTAAATTTAATTATTTAGGTGTAAAAAAATAATTCTTAACCACAACAAGTAAGACCCAAAACAGTCTGCACTCATCGTGTAAGAATTATGTAATCTTACATCCAGCCGCCATCTTGCCATGGTTTTACGCTAAATAAAAGCCTTTCATTAGGTTATTAACTGCTAGTTTTTGGGTTTTCAGCCAGCAATTCTGGAAATTTATGAAAATATTAAAATATTATTAATTAAAACAATAGGTTATGTTTTTTATATAAAGTAAGTTTGAGCTGGGCTTTATTTAATTATTTTTTAATTTTCTTTAATTAAAAACCTGTTAGCCCGGGTAATGTAAGGAGTTTGAAGCAATTTTAGGCGTATTTTTTGAAAACGCTATCCAGGAGTGAGGATCTTGGCTTTTAAACTACTTGGCATGGCAGGCTTTCACCTGAGAAAAAGGCATCAAGATTATCAACCGCAAGCATGCCCATGGCTGTACGCGTTTCAATTGTTGCTGAGCCAATGTGAGGAAGGAGAGTGACATTTTCCAATTTTCGCAATTCTTCGGGAATCTGTGGTTCTCCTGTAAATACATCCAAGCCTGCTCCTGCGATACGATTATGAGTGAGTGCTTCTATCAGCGCAGCTTGATCAATGCAATCACCACGGGCCGTATTAATCAGATAGGCGGTAGGTTTTAATTGAGCGATATGGCTAGCATTTAGCAGAGGGGATGAACCTCCGTCTGGCGCATGGATAGAAACCACATCGGCTGTGGCTACAAGCTCATCGATGCTAGCAACCTGTCTGGCTTCAAATTCCAGGCCGGAAACACTGGAACGGTTGTAAAAAATAACCTTCATTCCCAGGCCGGCTATTGCACGTCTGGCTGTAGCCTGACCAATGCGGCCCATTCCAATTATGCCAAGTACCTTGCCTTGCACACTGCTACCCAGGCCTTCAATCAATGAAAATTCATGCCAGCGACCTTCGCGTAGCTTTTTTTCAGCGCTATAGGCGCGCCGGGTTGCAGCTAGTATCAATAATAAGGCTATATCTGCGGTAGCATCGGTTAGTACATCAGGAGTATTGCTGACACTGATGCCTTCTGAGCGGGCTGTTTCAATGTCAATGTTGCTAAAGCCAACGCCAAAATTGGCAATGATGCGAACCCGGCGGTCAGCAGTCTGTAAAATCTCGCCATCTATGCGATCACTGACGGTTGGCACCAAAGCGTCGTATTCGGTCATCGCAGCCAGCAATTGTGCTTTACTCATGGCTATGTCATTAATGTTGAGACTTACGTCATAGCTTGAACTTAACCTTGCTTCTACTGTTTCAGGCAATTTCTGGGTGACTAATACTTTTGGGCGTACCTTTTTCATGTAATAAATTTTACTGGGTTATATCCATTGGTTGGAAAAGGCAGAGTATTCCAGTATGAATTTCTAAGCAATTATTTGTATAGTTGGGGAATTAATAAACAGACAGCGATTCTTTATGTTAAATTTTATTTTCAATAATCGGCGAATTAAGCTTTTTTTCATAGGCCTTTGCATCTTATTGACGCCAGCATCCTGGGCGCAAACTTCTACCACCGCACCTGTTTTTGAACTGGATCCATTCTGGCCTGAGGTGCCAATGAATGGCAACTGGTTGACTGGTGGTTTGGGCGGTATGTGCCTAGGTCAAAATGATGAAGTGTACCTGCTGAACCGGCAGAATGTTGTAGAGGCAGATCTGGATGCGGCTGTACTGGCTCCTCCAGTGATTGTGCTTAACAGGCAGGGAGAGGTCGTCAATGGCTGGGGTGACCCGGATCAGATTGGTGGGCGGCTGCATGATTGCCATGTAGATGGGCAGGGAAATATCTGGGTGGTTGCAGCAGCTATCGGGTACATTCAGAAATATTCACCTGAAGGCGTATTGCTCGCACAGCTAGGTGAAAGTGACCTATATGACTCCACGGATGGTACGCGTGAGGGTGATCCTCTAAATTCCGATCGCACTCAGTTTTTCCTTCCGGCGGCAATAGATGTTGATAATGCTACCGGGGAAATTTATGTTGCCGATGGTGAACTGCCAGGCGGCAACTCCCGCATCGCGGTGTTAAGCAGTAATGGTGAATTTCTGCGTCAATGGCAATTATTCAGAACGGATGATCAGCAAGATATTTTTGCAGGTCCGCATTGTCTGCGTCTTTCCAGTGATGGTCTGGTTTATGTCTGTGATCGTAGTGCTGATCAAATTCAGGTGTTTGATCATGATGGGCAGTTACAGCAGATCATAGAGATTGGCTTTGATTCTGTTACAGCGCCTGCTGGCAGGGAGAGTGGAACGAGAGGTACAGCCGTTGTTCTGGCTTTTTCTGCTGACCCGGAACAACGTTATTTATATGTTATTAATCAAAACAGTGTCCGTGTGGAGATTTTTGATCGTCTCAGCGGCGAGATGCTGACTCGTTTTGGCAACGGGCCTGGTCGTTATCGCGGGCAGTTTGAATTACCTCATGCCATAGCTGTTGATTCAGATGGTAATATTATTATTGCTGAGCAAGAAGGCCGCCGGGTACAAAAATTTAATTTCCTTGGCATAAGGCCCTGAATAAGCCCCTAATAAATAAGATAAAAAACCCACTTAAGAGAAACTTAAGTGGGTTTGGATTGAGCTTTAAAACTGCTGAGCTTGGAGAATTCTTAAAGTAGCCTAAAAAGGGTAATGCTCGGGTTGAGTGGCAACAGTAATCCAGCGTAATTCAGTGAAGGCATCGATACCTGCTTTTCCACCAAAACGGCCATAACCGGAATTTTTCACACCACCAAACGGAATTTGAGCCTGATCCTGCACAGTTGGGCCATTAACATGACAAATACCAGATTTTATTCTGCGAGCAACTTGCAGACCACGAGCAATATCACGGGTAAAAACAGCAGATGACAAACCATATTCTGAGTCGTTAGCAATATTGATGGCTTCATCTTCATCGGCAGCCCTAATTACCGCAACAACAGGCCCAAAGGACTCCTCGCTGTAAATTTTCATCTCAGGTGTAACCTCAGAAATGACATTGGCAGGCATTAAAACCCCGTCAGCATCCTGTCCGCAAAGTCGGGTAGCACCTTTTCCGACAGCATCTGCAATCAGTGCTTCTACATGTTCAACAGATTTATGGTGTACGACGGCGCCCAGAGGAGTCTTGCCTTCGGCAGGATCACCAACAGCGAGTTGATCAACCTTGGCTTTAAATTTTTCAAGGAATTCATCAGCGATAGCATCAACCACAATGACCCTTTCAGTCGACATACATATTTGCCCCTGATTCATGAAAGCACCAAAGGCTGCAGCATCAATAGCGGCATCCAGATCTGCATCTTCCAGTACCAGCAACGGTGCCTTACCGCCTAGCTCGAGTAATACTGGTTTCAGATTTTTTGCTGCACGTTCAGCAATAATTCTTCCTACATTGGAAGAACCCGTGAAATTAATTCTTCGCACTGCTGGATGGTCAATCAGTGCTCCTACAATTTCACCCGCATCTTCAGGGGTATTAGAGACGAAATTAACAACGCCATCACCCAAACCTGCTTCCATAAAAGCACTGGCAATCAGGTAGTGCGTCCTTGGGCATTGTTCAGAGGCTTTAAAAATAACGCTATTGCCACAAGCCAGAGGCACTGCAATGGCCCTGACGCCGAGAATAATCGGCGCGTTCCATGGCGCTATACCGAGAATCACACCCACTGGTTCCCTTAAGCCCATTGATAATTGGCCAGGCTTGTCGGAAGGAATCACCTCACCATTTATTTGCGTTGTTAACGCAGCGGCCTCTCTGACAATTGACACTGCTAACATTAAGTTAAAACGTGCCCAGCCTTCAGTAGCGCCAATCTCACCCATCATGGCTGCAACAAAATCATCTGCCTTGGCTTCCAGAGCGTCTGCAGCTTTGTTAAGGGCAGCTCTTCTGGCATTCGGAGATTGCGCCGACCATGCAGGGAAAGCTGCGCTGGCAGCTTCAGCTGCACTGTTGGCATCAGTGACTGATGCAGCAGCAGCGACTGTCACCAACTCGCCGGATATGGCACTTTTGATTTCCAGATGTT
>Ga0255776_10004968_pt1 | contig 13918 bp, 13 predicted proteins | sample 071ome_19_FD_179974 | JGI IMG/M metagenome (GOLD analysis project Ga0255776, IMG submission 179974) | Coastal salt marsh microbial communities from the Groves Creek Marsh, Skidaway Island, Georgia - 071413AT metaG (version 2) | ecosystem: Environmental > Aquatic > Marine > Intertidal zone >... | reverse complement strand
GGGGCGCCGAACGTCTGGGCGATACTCCGCTGTCCCGCTCCATTGCCCTGCTGATCGGCCCCGAAGGCGGACTGTCTCCTGCTGAGGTCACGCGCAGCATAGAGGCTACGTTCATTCCGACAACGCTCGGCCCCAGAGTGCTGCGCACAGAAACCGCGCCGGTGGCTGCGCTCGCGGTCATCCAGCACTGCCTGGGCCAGTAGTTCCGCCCTGCTGCCTGCCACGTCCCTGCACACGCAGCGCCACTTGCCTGAGGGACCGCTGAAAAGCCTCTGAATTCATCCGGTCAGACCCTCATTCGACCAGCGCGTTGGCACCTGCAGGCACAGCAAGGCCCGCCCCTGCCCACTCCGCCGAGGCTCTGCCGAGACTCTGATCACGGGAGGTTTCTCCAGGTAAAAAAAAGCCCCTGAAGGACAGAGGCGCATACGTAAGATACGTCAAGGGAGAGAAACTACCAATTCACTAGCAATCGCTAGGGGAAAACTGAACGCAGAGTCGTCGGACCTGAATCAAACCTGATAAATCTGCTTTCGCTATGTGCTCGAACTAAGATAAACACAAATTCTGTGTGACAACTGCCAGTCCTGCAGCAGCCCTACACGGCATCCTCACCGGTTTCACCGGTGCGGATACGAATCACCTGTTCCAGATCGGTGACGAATATCTTGCCGTCACCAATCTTGCCTGTGGTAGCCGCGTCGCCGACAACCTCGAGCGTACGCTCAAGCAGGTCGTCGGCAATCGCCACTTCCAGTTTGACCTTGGGCAGAAAGTCCACCACGTATTCAGAACCCCGATAGAGCTCAGTGTGCCCTTTCTGACGACCGAAGCCCTTGACCTCGGTCACAGTTACGCCCTGTACGCCTATTTCGGACAGCGACTCTCGGACGTCGTCCAGCTTGAAAGGCTTAATTATCGCCGTCACAAACTTCATGCCGGTTTACTCCTTACCTCGTCTATCTATTGCTTACTGCATTACAACCGGTAGCCGGTCACTGTTATTAAAGCCGCCTCACCGCGTCAGCATGATTGACTAGGGACTGACAATGCAGGGGCCGTGCCAGATTTATATCTTTGCCAACTCTCCGGCACATCCGCGCAAGGCGGGCTCTCTGAACCTATTTATGCCCCATATTGGCGTGATTAGCTGCTCTTTCGTGGTGCAAAAACTATGAAAACGAGCCAATTTAGTGCGTAATCGAAGTAAATCGCCGCTTGTCTTGCGCTTGGCTGCCGCAATCTCGCTCTGCGCCCACCCGGCGCTGGCGAACCGATTTTGCTCACAGTCGCTACTGACCCCAGCCCGGAACACGCTAAGGGCTGGCTTCCCCGACGTATTGCCCCGGCAAAAATGCTAAGCTGCGATTCTTTGAACCTAGCTGACAGAATCCGTCACCGAGGACACCCAGTATGGACAAGCATCTGCTCGATGAACTCAGTGCCAAACTTGCCGGCATGATGCCCGCCGCCAATGAGCTGCGTCAGGAGACCCGAGCGAAAATTGAACAGACCCTCAAACATGGACTCAAAGAACTGGACGTGCTGACGCGCGAAGAGTTTGACGCTCAGGTTCGCGCCTTGGGCAGAGCACAGCAGCGCATCACGGAGCTGGAAACACTCATCGCTGATTTCGAGTCACGGCTTGCCACACTCGAGCAACAGCATCACCGGAGCTGAGGCTGCCAACCACGCGGCAAATGCCAACTTACTCCGCCAAAATTTTCCTCGAGTACGGACTCTGACGATCTTTCTCAGACGACAGCCTTTTTTGCACACAAAAAAATGGGCTCCGGAGAGCCCATTCTCAGACAACCCTGTTGCTTACTGGCTGGTTTCAAGCATGTACTCAACCAGCGCTCGGATATCATCCTCATTGCAGTCGAAGCACAGCCCCTTAGCAGGCATGGCGTTCACACCGTTGATCGCGTTGGCGACTACCGCGTCCAGACCTTTCTCGAGACGAGGCTCCCACTCGCTCATCATCCCGGCGCCAACCTTGGGCGCACCGGCTGCACCAGTACTGTGACAGGCAAAGCAGGAAGCCATGTACTTCTGCTCTGCGTTGAAGCCGTCACTGACCTGAGCCAGCTGCAGCTCTTCGCTGTTGTCAGCAAAGCTCGAGGTAGCAGCGCAGGCAATCATGACCATCAGGCCGGCTTTTAGAAAATTGTTCATACGTAACACCCTCTTCACTTCTTTATCAAAAAATCTGTCGTTGCCGATTTAACCGAGAGCCTATATCGCTGACTCCTATCCAAGCCCGATGGCGCTGGCCGCTCAATTCTGCGCCAGCATGTAGTTCACGATGGCTTGCAGATCATCATCGCTGCAGGTCATGCAGATGCCGCGTGCCGGCATCGCCCCTACGCCATTGATGACGTTGGACATCAGCGCGTCCATGCCCTTCTCCATCCGAGCCTCCCAGGCTCCGACATCGCCCAGCATCGGCGCACCAGCAGCACCTGTGCCGTGGCAGGCGTTACAGCTCATCTGGTAAGCGCCAGCTGCATCAAAATCCGATACCGCTGCGACCACTTCCATGGGGGCCGCGTCAACAGGAGGCTCTGCCGCAGCTTCGGCAACGGCCTCGACAGCCGGGTCTGCCACGCTGGCTTCAGCCATGGCGCCGGCCACCGTGCCGACACAGGCCTGACCGGCCAGACAAATCGAGCCTACAGGGCGTATGTTATCTGCCAAATTCTGAGCGGAAGCTGAATAGGACAGCAAGATTGTGCCCAGCAGCAGCATCAAGTTGACTCCGTATCGATGTACTAACGAACTGTTCACGATTTGACTCCTATCTCGCATCTCGCCAGGCGGAAGTGCGCGGTGCAATGGGATGCCCATCAAACGACGGCCTGTGCCTAAAAAGCACGCAGAGTATACAGTAAATATGGCCCTCATGAACCCATGTGAGTGGCAAGATATTGTCAGAAACTTCGGGAATTTAACCTCAGTCGCCGGCCTGTGTTTCGACGATCAGATTCATCGGAATAGTGTGGTAGTAGATTTCATCGGGGTTGGCATCGAGCCCGTAGCCGACCACGATGTTGGCCTCCAGCTGAAAGATACCAACGGCTCCGGGTTGCAGGTCGTTCAAGACATCAATCTGCTCGGCATTCTCCAGGGGTTTGCGTCGATAGACCGCCAGCGGGCTGCCTGAGGCAGGAACCTCTACGAACTGATTCTGCTCATTTAGCATTAATAGCTGGCCTGGCAGAAGAGCTGCCACAAGCAAAAAGCCCGGCTCGCCGACATGCAACGGATCCACAGTAATAGTCGCGGTAATGTCCAGCGAATCCCATGGACTGAACACATTGCCAAAAGAGACACCGTTATCAGCACTGATTCCACCAGCAAAACTAGCCTGACTGAAAGAGCCCAGCAGGCTGGTGGTTGGTCCCAACTGGGATTGGGCTTCAGTACTGAAATTGGCGGCGAGGCTGTAATCCCCGGAGACGCCGCAATCGGCATTGACCGGTGTATCGTAGGTATTCACCATCAAAAAATAAGATCCCGCTTCGAGGCTCTTGGTCAGCTTCGAATTGCAATCGTTGACGGAACCAGTCTCTACCGCGAGGTAACCAAGGTCGGCGGTCGCTAACAGCAAAACCGTATCCAGCGTGTCAGAGCTGGCCGAGAATTCGAACTGGGTGAATTGAGACACCTCAAATTGGTACAGATCCACGTAGCTGTCGTCCGAACCCCCAACGGTTAGCTCTTGCACGGTGCAGTCGCCGCTGCTCAGCGAATCGGTTGAACTCCCAAAAGACAATCGCTTGATGTCACAGTTGTTAAGCCCACCATAAAGCGCTTCCACTCCAGCAATGTCATCCTCCTGCAGCTCGAAGACATCACTGATGGTGGGCGCCATAATTGCCGGATTCGTCTCCTCATGACCAAGCCCGATCACATGGCCCAGCTCGTGCAGTGCAATGCGCTTGAAATCCAGTCCATTGCTCAATAACCCAAACTGAACCAGCGGCCCATCGAAGATGTTATAGCGTTCCCCAGCGTTGACCACAATATCGCCTTCGATGATGTTGGGAGGACCAAGCTCCTGACTCTCAAACCGGAGGACTGCCACAGCCAGAGTGTTCTCGCCAAATTCAGAGCCACAGAAATCCTCGCTGAAATCAATGCTGCTGAACCCGTCTACGGCGCAGGGGTCCTTGTCTTCTTTGACTACCGTGAAATCAAACACGGTGTGTTCGGTCCAATTGTTCAGCGCGTCGATGACCGCGCTGTTCCAACTAATGTCTGAAGCAGTCGCGCCTGGAATGGAAACATAAAACTCAGCCTCTCCGCGCAGCCACTTAGTGCCATCAATTAGATATGCCCAACTAGTCATGGGCAGCATGACCGTCGCTACGAGCACGGCAGATGGCATGATTTGCGGACGGCTAAACAGTGCGCGCCAAAAAAAGTAGGCAGTAGGGTGGATAGGATTCACGAAGTTACTACGGCAGAAAAGGCTTCAGGGTTGAGTCATGTCCGTAATCTATCACAATCAGGGGGAGCGACGCTGTCCGAAATTATCGCGGGTAGCGCTCCGAGCCCTTCTTTGCGCGTGCTAAACCCGACCCGAAATCGCACAAGCTCGTCGCGGGCTTTAGTCTTCAACCAATCGATCGCCAAACGGCGTAGAGACCACTCGCATCCCCGGCGGTACATCTGCTGGGTCGATTCTGCGGGGCTGAAACCGATCGGGCCGTTGCGTAGTTGTCTCACCATTCTGAGCCCGGTTTCGCAGAGCTTCGAAAGGGTTAGTCCGCGCGTCCTGGCCCACTTCCTGTCCAGGTTCTGACTGTGCTGCTTCGGTTTGCGCCGAGGTCGGCATACTCGCCTTTGCAGTCGTTAGAGAGAGCTTAGCAATATTGCGGCTAGCATCACAGCTGACCCCCTTGGCCAAAAACTCTATGCAAGCCACCGACTGGGGATATTGTATCGAGATGTTTTTGCCGTCAGCGCCTGTGATCGCATACTGCTCATAGCCCGGAATGAGCATTCGCGGGCGCTCGAGTGTCACGCGAACAACCTCGCCGCTGACATGCCTCAGCATGACTGAGGTTTTACTACCGATCTGGGACGTTCCAATAAGGGTAAATTCAGCCTCGCTAGAGGTAGGATTTCCATTCGCACGGGAACTTCCTCGCCTTGGTGAAGGGCTGGCAGAGTTACTAGAATCTACTGGCTCGAACAGGGAAAAGTCGGGGCTGCTCTGGCCATATAAAGCGCCAGATACCAGCAACAGTGCAGCCGTGGCAGCCCACAACGCGCTCGAGGCAATCCCGGAATCTGCGACAGACGGAGCCCAAATACAATCAGAAGGCGGCACTTTTGATCTCATAATACAAGTTGGACTCGATGCCCGAAAAAATAGTTTGCCGAGTTTTCTCAAGGTATTCTCCAAGTGAAACCCTAGTGCCACCGTCTACTGATAACAACGCCAAGGCTGTCAGGCGCGATAGCTCCCATCTAGAATAGACTGCCACCAGTCCTCGTTTGCCAGATACCAGTCCACTGTTTTACTGAGGCCGGACTCAAAATTCTCGACCGGACGATAGCCCAGTTCAGCCATGATTTTCTCCGCGTTGATAGCATAGCGCGTATCATGGCCGGGCCGGTCTTCTACATACGTAATCAGGGAATTGGCCGGTTTCGCTCTAGCGCAGGGTGAGTCTGGAAACCGTTGAGATAGTTCGGGGTTCTCGGCAAAGCGCTGGTCCAATATACTGCACAGCAGATTCACCACATCGATATTCGCCCACTCGTTCTGGCCACCGATGTTGTAAGTTTCCCCGTGACGTCCATTCTTGATGATCAACTCTATACCGCGAGCGTGATCGTCCACAAAAAGCCAATCCCGAATCTGCTTGCCATCGCCATAAATTGGCAGAGGCTTACCTTCTAGGATGTTCAACAAACACAAAGGGATCAGCTTTTCCGGAAAATGAAATGGGCCGTAATTGTTTGAGCAATTACTTGTAGTCACGTTGAGACCATAAGTGTGGTGATAGGAACGCACCAAGTGATCCGAAGCGGCCTTGCTCGCCGCATAAGGCGAATTTGGAGAATAGGGTGTAGTTTCGCTGAACGGGTTGTCGCCCACGTCGAGGGTTCCATACACCTCATCAGTCGATACGTGATGGAATAGGTGAGTAGAAGAAGCCTCCGCGTTGAGCCAAATATTCTTTGCCGATCTCAACAGGGTGTGTGTGCCAATAATATTTGTGTCGATAAAAGCATCAGGTCCAACTATAGATCGGTCTACATGGCTCTCAGCAGCAAAGTGCACCACTGTATCGATCTGATGCTGTAGTAAAAGTGATTCAACCAGTTCCCCATCACAGATAGAGCCGTGCACGAATGAAAACCACCCTGACCCTTCAAATTGCGATAGATTTGACCGATTTCCGGCATAGGTGAGCGCATCCAGAGCAACCAGCAGGTCACTTGGGTTAGATTCATGCCAGTGGCGCACGAAATTAGAGCCGATAAACCCTGCCGCTCCCGTTACTAAAAGCTTATTCATTGCCTGCCAGCACCTGTATCGCTATTCCCGTATTTAAGCCTATCAATGACGTCCTTCAAGGCACCTCGCCAATCAAGTGGCTGCTCGCTGAATAGCGCGAGAGACGAGCATCGATTCAAGGCACTATAAGCGGGACGGCTTGCTGGAGTTGGATATTCAGCGCTCGTAGTCGGGATGATTGAGACATCATGCGACAGCAATCCAGCATCCCTTCCGTAGTCATAGATAGTTTGGGCGAAATCAAGCCAGCTGATCTGTGCTCCATCGGTCCAGTGGAAGACTCCATGGTTGGCCCCGGAGTCGATCAACGTGAAAATAAACTTGGTGAGCGTGTGGGCGGAGGTCGGCGAACCGATCTGGTCCCTGACTATCCTCAACTCCTGTCTCTCGCCCATCAAACGCAGCATGGTCTTGACGAAATTGCTCCCGAACTCAGAATAAAGCCAGGAAGTTCGTACAATTATGCCGCCATCCTTTAGCTTCTCATTGACGTAATTTTCTCCCGCCATCTTGCTGGCGCCATATACACTCAGTGGAGACATTCTCGCGCGAGGCAAGTAGGGGGCCGACTCACTGCCATCGAAAACGAAATCAGTAGAAATCTGAATCAGCCTACCTGCATTGAGAGCGCACCATTCTGCCAACACTAAAACAGCATATGCATTAATAGCGAAAGCGGCATCTCGATCTGTCTCGGCACCGTCCACATCCGTGTACGCTGCCCCGTTTATAATGATTTCAGGCCTTACCTCACCGAGAAAGGCTCGAACACTTACCTCATCGGTCAGGTCGAGCTCTTCCATATCAATGGGCAATAGTTCGTAGTTGAGCTTAAGCTGATTCCCCTCCCAGTGGTGCTGGATAGCACTACCGAGTTGGCCTGAGGAGCCGGTCAATAGAATCAGGGCCTTACTCATGGGAAGAGAGCTGCTTCGCTTAGTTGCTTTGCGGCTCGATCCCTGGCGGATAGCACGGGCTCGGGAGTCATTAAGGGCCAATCTATCGCGATCGCAGGGTCACTCCAGAGCAGGCTGTGGTCATCCTCAGAATCAAAATAACTAGTGCACTTGTAACACAGGTCCGCACTCCCACTGAGAACATAGAACCCATGAGCAAAGCCCGGAGGCACCCACAGTTGTCGATGGTTCTCGGCGGACAGCAGAATGCCCACCCAACTACCAAATGTTGCCGAACTTTCACGGAGATCGACAGCTACGTCATAGACCTCACCGCTCAACACGCGGACGAGCTTACCCTGCGGATTGCGGAGCTGGTAATGCAGACCCCTGAGGGTACCCGCCTTGGACCGGCTATGGTTGTCTTGGACAAATTCGCACGCTAAGCCCCGCTCAGTGAAATAGGAATGCCTGAATGTCTCCATGAAGAATCCACGGTCATCACCATGAACTGTAGGTTCAAATAGGAGAACTTCAGGGATCTCTGTCTCAGTTATTTTCATTAAGGGTCACAGAATTCCTAGCACGACTAGCTCGGCGCTGTGTCGACTAACAAGCCAGCGAGATAACTTCCATAGTCACTCTTATTCAGCTCGATAGATAACTTACGGAGTTGATCTGAATCGATGTATCCCTGCCGGTAAGCTACCTCCTCAGGGCACCCAATCTTTAAACCCTGCCTATCTTGTAGGACCCTTATGAAGTTGGCGGCGTCCAGATGCGAATGAGCAGTCCCGGTATCCAACCAAGCTGTGCCCCGATCAAAGAGCTCGACGCGCAAGCGGCCCTCATGCATGTAGGTTTTGTTGACGTCAGTTATTTCAAGTTCGCCCCTTGGCGAGGGAGCTATTCCCTTGGCAATATCAACAACATTATTGTCGTATATATATAGCCCTGTGACTGCATAATTTGATTTAGGCTTCTCAGGCTTCTCCTCCAGATCAATCGCATTGCCGCGCCCGTCGAGAGCAACGACACCATAACGTTCAGGGTCGTTGACGTAGTAACCGAATATCGTCGCGCCATTATCTTCATGGATGGCACCCTTAAGTTTCTCCTCTATCCTATTCCCGTAGAAGATGTTGTCGCCCAGGATCAGGCACACGCGGCGATCACCAATGAATTCCTCACCGATTATAAACGCCTGCGCCAGCCCATCTGGACGGGGCTGGACTGCGTACGAGAGCTCGATTCCCCACTGGCTGCCATCGCCCAATAGCCTCTGGAATGCCGGCTGATCATGTGGCGTGGTGATAATCAGTATCGAACGTATCCCGGCCTGCATTAATGTTGCAAGCGGATAGTAGATCATAGGTTGATCGTATATGGGCAGGAGCTGCTTGCTTACTGCAAGGGTAGCTGGGTGCAGTCGCGAGCCCGAACCACCCGCAAGAATGATGCCCCTGGCGTCTGAGTTATTTATTGGCTTAGCGGTCATGGTTTTATTTTATCTCAGTGACTCCAAAATGGAGGGCAGCTCCGACTCAAGGGTTGTTGTGGGCGTGAACGGATAGTTTGCGGGGGTATCCACCCGACGTTGCCCCTGATGACGTACTAAATTTTTGTAGAGACCCATTCCTAAAGTGTTAGGGCTGTCCCTAAATTTATTCAGGAACTGAGCCACCGCAGCCCCGGCCAACAAAGCCCACCTCGGCGCCCTCATCCTCGGCGGTCGGCGCCCCAAGGACTGGTATACTGCATCCTCGATACGACTCACAGTATATAGCTCACCGTCAGTTACGGTGTTCAATATTATTTTTTCGTGCCGCTTAAAAACCGACTCCGACGCATGGATGGCAACTTCGCACAGGTCAGTGACTGAGACAAGTGAGAATTGGGACTGAAGCTCGGGGAGAGAGGGTAGCCAACCTCTACTACTTAATTCTAAAAACTTTCTGAGGCCTCCACGCATGCCAACCCCGTAAACGTTTGCCGGCCTGAGGATGACGACTTCGATCCCCGGGTCCAGTTCTAGGACTGCACGGATCTCCTCCTCAGCCTCCAACTTGCTTCGCGCGTACAACGATACCGTTGGATTACCGGCATGTGTGCTGCTGATGTAAACAAATCTCCTGACGCCGTTGCGCAGCGCCGACTCAAGGACGCTCCGAGTGCCATCTACGTTGGCGCGCCGCACCTCCTCCTCGGAGCGCGAGATGGAGTGGGCAAGGCCCGCTAGGTGGAATACCACGTCTGCGCCTTCGCACGCGGTGTCGAGCGAACTGGAATCATTCAGCTCGCCCGAGAAGCACTCGCAGTCCGGGAACAGACTCTGCGCGTGACCTACAAGCCTGCGCGTGTAGACCCGGGCCACACCTCCACCCTGCCGGAGCCGGTCCACAAGGTGGCGTCCTATGAAACCGGTCGCGCCCGTAACTAGGGCAACTTTTCTGCCCATCACCATCTTGCCGGTGTTTCCGGTCAAAACCACTTCCACCCGTAGGTGTTGAAGAATCTGACAGCGGACCTTGTAAACATTGCTATGTGCCTGACCCCTTTCCCCGCCGCGTTGCCGCCGCTGTGCTCTATCTTCACCGACGGAACATAGGCGAGCTTGCCTCTTGTTAACAGGCGTAGGGAGAGGTCAAAGTCCTCGAAGTACAGGAAGTATCTCGGATCAAAGCCGCCGACCTCATCCAGTGCAGAACGCCTGCAGAAGAGGCAGCACCCGCTCACAATAGGAACGTCGACCTCCACGTGCTCCTGGTCTAGGTCACTCATCTCGTAGGAGTTAAGACGGTGGCTGAACAAACCCCTCACAACAGCTGGTGCAAAGCCCCTCAAGGCCAGGTCCAACACCGACGGATATCGCTTGCAGAGATACCGCTTGAGACCATCCCCCCCGACACAGGCGGGACTTACAGCCACGACGTCGTCGCGCCCCTCCATGAATTCTATGGCACTCAGTAGCGCGTCCCTCTCCAACACGACATCAGGGTTCATCATCACTTGGTAACGGCCCTGACTAGCCTCGATGCCGATATTTTGCGCTGCACCGTAACCGACATTCCCGTGGCCCTCTACCAATTCTACCCGGCAGTTGAGGCCGATATGTCGGCTGGCCTCCAAACAACTCTCATAGAAGGCGCTTAGGTCCCTGCCCCCGTTATTGAGCAGCAGGATATGAAAGGACATTTCAGCAGACACAGCCTCGCCGCAAACAAGCGCGGCATCGAAGAGCGACCGGGCCCACCGGTGCAGCTCCTCAGATTGGGTGTCGTAGACTACCACGGATACAACTACACGTAGCACGTCAGACTTTTCATCCATGGTTTATCTTGGTCCGGCTCCCCCCGACATACGGATATTGCGGACTTCCAGTTGCGGGATAGTTCAAAACCTACCCGCCGCTGCCCTAATCGAATTCGACGTTGCCCGACGACTCGTCGGTGTCGGCTATTTCCGCCGCCTCTCCCTGTGAGTTCGGGTCAAGCAGGGACTTTACCGCCATCGCATAGGCGTTTCTAGCTGTCCGGAGTGCAGCTATCTTAGCGTTGCACCTCGTCACCTCAGAGTCCACGAAGCGGATCGATTGGATCTGGGGTAAGACGCCCTCGGGGAGGTCGTCGAGTTCATAATCTTTACCGTCTATGGTTATCTTTGCCATGAATAATTATGCCTCTTCTAAATACGTATAAATCTTCTCAGCGAGTAGTGTACGCAGTCCACAGAGGACTGCAGCCGTATGTTATCGCTCCCATTTCCACTTGTAAGAGGGAGTCATTCGTCACCACTCATTGCATTGACAAAAAAAAAGCCAGCCCGAGGGCTGGCTTTTTTTGTTAGTGCGACCACAGCCGCGACTTACGATCGCTTTATGCGAACGTGAAGTCGGCAGCTTGCAGGCCTGCTGCGGTATCTGTCATGCCACTCAGGGTAGCAACCAGAGTCTCAGTGCCGTTATTCGCCAGATCAGACGCGAAGTACACGTAAGTGTTGACCGTGTCGTCAAATACGATCAGGCCCGGGCCCTCGGTTACAGCTGCATCAGCCGCAATAAGAACCGCGTATGCTTCGACCTTGGCGGCGAGCTCGGTGGCAGTCATCGCACCACCAGCACCGACAGTACCGTCAGTCATGACCTGGACATTACCATCGGCAAGCGCGTTGGAAGCAGTCTCAGAGTAGACCTTGGTAGTGCCATCGAGGAACGCATCAACATTCAACGTGTCTGTACCGCTAGTGAAGTTCTGGATGGTGTCAGATCCGTTAGCCGCAGCGGTGGCCTCAAATACTACTGTATCTGTGCCGCCATTGAGGTTAATTGTATCGTTACCGCCACCACCAGTGATGGTGTCATCACCGGTACCACCGGTGAGGACGTCGTTGCCTGCACCACCGCTGATTGTGTCGTCGCCAGCACCACCGGTGATGGTGTTGACACTGCCGTCACCAGTCAGAGTGTCATTGAACGCTGAACCCGTGAGGTTCTCGAACCCTGACAGTACGTCGCCAGCCGCATCGCCCGCACCACCTTGTGCTGTAGCGAGTCCGAGGTTTACAGTCACTCCAACCTTAGATTGAGCGTAAGTTACGGTGTCACCTGTTGCAGTGTTAGCACCACCAGTCAGGATATCCGCACCTGCAAGACCCTCGATCGTGTCATCGCCTGACCCGCCGTCGATGGTGTCCACGCCGCCAACTACAGTTACAGCGTCTGTGGTCGTGCTTACAGTAGGATTCGCCTGATCGGTTCCCAAAGTCGCAGCCGTCACTGTGAGAGCTCCGGTGCTTGTTTGAGTAATCAATGGAAAAGCTGCTCCAGAAGCTGCGCCAGTAATGGTTATAACGTCGTTAGCAACAGCCCCATCTGTGGCGTTGTCAACTACTGTACCTCCAGCAGCAGCTACCGCAGTTATAAGAGCAGCGTACGCAGCGTCGGTTCTATCGTCAGAATCGGCGATAGCGTATGTGTTGCCGTTCCATACAATGGTCACCGCCGCGCCGTCAGCACCAACTGCCAGCGACTGAGATTGAGCAGTATTATCACCCGAGTTGTCAGTGGTAGCTGTTACGGCGTAGCCCGTTCCTACCGTTGCACCCGAGAGATCTACACTAGCCCCGGCACCAGCAGCTGTTGTCATCTGCGCAATGAAGCCGGCCCGGTTTGTGCTGTAAGCGACTGTCGTACCGTTGGCTGCAGCACCGCCGCCAAGCAGAGAGACGATATCCGCTTCTAGTTCAGCACCAGTACGGCCGTCTGCGTTGATGGTGAACGTCGCTGTCTCACCGCCCGCGGAGATTGCTACCGTATCTTGTGCATCGTATGTCGCAGCAAAAGAAACATTCGTAACTTGGGTGTTTAGAACAATCTCATCACCAGTAATGGTGTCGTCACCGCCGTTACCGAAGATCGTATCGGCACCACCACCAGAAGTGATTGTGTCGCTGTTCTGCGAACCGCGGATAGTTAACGCCGCTGTTTCACCAGTTACTGCTGCGATCGTAAATCCGCCTGTTGCGAGCGACGCTGTAGCGTCATCTGCGTCAACATCACCGTCATCGTCGACATCAGCAAGCGTCGCGTCTGTGTTAGCTACGCCGCTAGCATCAAGCTCAAACGCAGTGTCGGTCCAAGCATTGGCGATTGTGATGGTCGTAGCCGCAGCTTCTTCGTCAGATGCGTCAGCAGCAGCAGCAGCACCGTTATTTGATAACGCGCCATCGGTAATGATGAGCTTATCCAACTGGCCCGTAGTAACGTCCAAGTTAACTGAGGTATCAACGTTTCCGGCTTCGTTATCGTCGAGTGTTAGACCATCAACCTCATCAGCAGTGGTCACAGTGAGCTGGACGATTGCGTCTGTGTCACCGGTGTTCACAAACTGGATGTTCGCACCGCCTTTGGCTGCCGCACGTACATCAAGATTCACCAGATCGACATCCTGATCGTTATCCTGACTCTCGATGACGATAGTCTTTTGGCCAGTGTGAGTTGATGAATCAACGACCAATGCACTATCAGCCGAGGTGGTTTCACCGTTAGCGTTATCAGCAGTAGTTTTAACTGTGAAGTTGTTACCAATTAATAAATTGGTTACCTGTGTACCTGCACCTACAGTCTTGATCGTATCGACGCCAGTAATGTCTGCCGCTTCGTCAAGAACAATTTCTTGGTCAGCGCCTGTAGAATCATCTGTGTCGATCAAGATGCTCTCGATACCGGTGATGGTCTCGAATACGTCATCGTCAGTCTCGGTTGCAACAACGCCAGCGGCTAGATTGCCATTTGTTCCGAGCGAGTCATCACCACCGACAATCAACGTATCGCGACCAGTGCTTGCAGTAATGTAGTCAGCACGATCGTAAGCAGTTGTAGCGTCGTCAGCGCGAACGTCGTCCAATCGCATGTCGATGATGTCAGAGCCCGTACCAGTAGTGATTCGGTATGAATTGGCAGCATCTATGCGAAGCGTAACATTTG
>Ga0255776_10004964_pt1 | contig 13933 bp, 9 predicted proteins | sample 071ome_19_FD_179974 | JGI IMG/M metagenome (GOLD analysis project Ga0255776, IMG submission 179974) | Coastal salt marsh microbial communities from the Groves Creek Marsh, Skidaway Island, Georgia - 071413AT metaG (version 2) | ecosystem: Environmental > Aquatic > Marine > Intertidal zone > Salt... | reverse complement strand
AGCGCTAAAAACTTGGCGGAGGATCGATTGAAGCGATTGGGATCTGGCGCTTTGGATGCGGTCAAGTTGCAAGAGTCTCTGCAAAAAATGACGACGCGAGCGACGTATTGCGAAACTACTTCTGCGAAGGCGCTCAAGTTGAAGACAGCGCGCGACGCCGCCTTGTCTCGAGCCGAAAAGGCTGAGGAAGCGTCGTCGAGATTGCGATCGCAGCTCGCGCATGCGAAGACCAACCTAGATGGGGCGCAAAAAGCCCTCGTGCAGACGACAGAGGTGGCTAACACGTGCAGGTACCAAATCGGCAAATCAGCATACGTGCCTTCGTACCAACCAGAGGCGTCATCATTCTGGCAAATGGTGTTGGATCTCTTCCCATCCCTTCGTACCATCTTTTCGGTGTACGCTTTTGTATTCTACGCCGTTTGTGGGTACGCGTACTACGCGCGAGTCGTACTTGAGCAAGTCGTTGCTGAGCGGGATCGACTCGTCACCGAAGTCGCCAAGATGCGCATGGGAGGAGGTCCGACGCGGTTTACGCGAAGCACGGAGATTCACCACTCGACTCCCGTGGCGATAGGCCTTGACGATAGCGATGCGAGCGATGGAGAGACCGCGACGAACCACGCTCCTACGACGAGCGCCGGCGTGAGCCTGGAGAGCGCAAACTCGTTTGATCGTAAGCGCTCGAGAAGTCTCAGCGATATCAACATGGAGGACCAAGCGGGCACGGCGCTGAAAAAGACCGCCACTGAAGACGGAGAAGAAGATGATGAACAAGAAGAAGACGTTGAAGAAGCGGACGAAGGCGCCGCGGAAGTGAACGATGAAGAATCCGAACCAAAGGCGGGACCTTCGTCAGTTTCGTTCTCTGATCAAGCGGAACCATCCACGGAGAGGTCGGTGCGACTGATTGAGCGTTGGGTGGAAAAGTCGCAGGATCAAGAGATCAAGGATGAGCTTTTGCGCATTCGCAGGCTCGTGGAGCTCGAGGATGAACGCGAAGTAGCGCAGGAACAAGCGGACATGGAGCGACTCAAAGTCATGACGGATGGCAAGTCGACAACGCCAAAGGCGAGTAAATAAAAGAAAGGTGCCGCCTTCTTGTAAAACAATTTAATACTTATCGCAACACAGTATCACAACATCACTAAGACGTCGCGCGCAGCGCCAAACTGGCGTCAAACAACGCGGGTAGCTTCAAGGTCTTATCCTCTATGTGTCTAAGTTTGGATTCGAGCTCAAAGAAACCGTTCACGCGCGCCAACTCACTCGGAGCTTGGTTTCTATCATCCGGCAAGAGATACGCGTCCAAACACGCGGTGTCAATCTTTTCTAATAAATAATCAATCACAGATTCGTGGCCGTAGATGGCGCACTTGTGCAACGCCGAGTGACCGTTCACGTTGATCACCGAGTGATTAACGTGTTGTTCCTCGACCAGCCACTTGACCATGCTCAGAGCTTCGTCTTGGTCAGTCTCCGTCGTGCAGGCCCAGAGCACGGCGTTGCATCCCCAGCGGTTCGTTGTCCCGCAGTCAAAGTCTGGATTCTTCGCGAACCACTCAGCGACGTGACGATGGTTTTTCCAGATGGCCAAATGAAAAGGGTAGTCTCCATCGTACGAAGGCACGCGCGGATCCGCGCCTCGCTCGACGAGCCATTTGCACGTGTCTAGCTCGCCGTTTCGAGCGGCCCAGTGCAACGGAACTCGGCCATCTTTGCGAGCGGTGTGATTTGGGTGCATGCCGCACTCGTCGACGAGAAAAGCGCAGGCTTCGACGAAACCGCCACCCGCGGCCCACATGAGAGCGTTGCTACCAAAGGCGTCCTTTTCATTCAACGCGTCCCAGCCCTCGGCGATTGCGCGACGCATCGCCTCAACGTCTCCTCGCGAAGCGGCGGACATTCCAGGGGATAGCTCTTTGCGATTGTTCGAATTTCTCCAAGCCTTGGGCTTGCCCGCACCGGAACCACGCCAAGAGCTCGACTCAAATTCAGTCTCGTTGTCCATCGCCGCGCGCGCGGCAGCGGCGCAGTCTGGACCTTCACCTCCGACCGTCCAGTGTTGCCTCAGGCCACCGCCGTGCACGGCGTAGTACTTGAGACACCCATCGCATTGTCTCAATCCAAGAGACGTGAGCACGTCGTCGTGTCGCTTCGTTGTGAGGAGAATTTTCCCATCCGCCGTCGGTTTGGCGCGAACAAAGTAATCGTCTTCGTCGTTGCTCAGCGTCTCTCCCTCTTCGCTGAGTCTCAGACGCTGCTGCTCCTCAATCACATCAGCAATTTGACGCGCAAGTTTTGCCTCTTGACCCGCGAGCGATTCACCCACGAAGCCGCGACTAGCTAGGATCCTAATCGGCGCGCAGCTCATAAAGTTGTTTGAAGGTCGACGACCAGACACATTTGCCCTTAGATTACCCGCCATAAAGTGCTCCGTCTGAGCGAGCGGCGACCACTTCGACTGGTCCAACGCGATCGACACAGCCTTGGCCATGTGTTCGCTCAAGATACCATACTGAGCGGACGATGCAAACGTGGTATCGCTGACCTCGGATCCAGAGCCAGCGTCTGATTTCGTTTCGCACTCCAAGAGTTGCTTCTTCGCGGCGTACGGCTTGACAATCTCTGACGCACCGAGCTCTGAAATTGTTGCTCGCACTGCATCCTCTAAATCTGCACCCATCGGTGCCGTGATGCCGCGCGCGTTGAGTTCTTCGAGCACGAGCTTGATTTTCGTCGGTTCGATGCCTGCAAACTCGGGTATGCGTTCCGTCAAAATGGCCGGACTATGAAAATGTTCGCACGCCTCGCGACTGGCGCGCACTTTGACAAACGCCCGAGTCACCATCTCGCGATAGAAGCACGCCAGAGCAGTGTGAGGAGGGGCTTTTTTCAACCACTTGGCTAACGACCAGGCGTCGAAAAGCGCTGTGTTTGCGCCTTGGCCCTTAAAAGGCGACATTGGATGCGCGGCGTCGCCGATGCAAATAACTCTCGAAGACGACGCGCGAGGAGTCATGTGCGGCTTTTCTTTCGCTTGCGCTCGCGATACCGGCGGCTCTTCTCTATCGTAAAGCGGTCCGGCCCACGCATCTTCCCAATCCGTGTGATCGAACATGTCACTGACCGGCTCGTGCCATCCCTGCGTGTGCTCCAACACAAAGCTCTTCACCTCGCTTCTCGGCGCCTTGCTCAACGCCCGCGCCGTCTCTTCATCCACGCGCACGCTCAACTGCCACATACTCCTCGGCGGCGTCCCTCTCTCCTCGTTCGCCGCCTCAAAAGGCATGGTAAACATTCTCGAACGTCCATCCACCGTGTAAAACCCTTGACGTCGAAGAAGCGCGTGGTTCAAATCCGTAAATCCCGTGCACAGCGCCACGCCGAGATACCTCAATTCGCCGCCCGATTTAAGATCCCCACCAGCGTTCGGTGCCCGACGCACCGCCGATCTCACACCATCCGCCGCGACGAGTATCGTTCCTCTCACCGTCTCCCCGCTCTCGAGCGTCAAAGTCACCCCAGATTCGTCCTCAATGTAATCCTTCATTCGCTCGCCCCAACGCAACCAATCCTTTGGAATTTTCTTCAACAAAATTTCTCTCACAACGTTTCTCGGCACTCGCAGATTCGTCGGTTTATCGTCCCCACCCTCGGCAGACGTCGTCGTCTCATTTTTTCCATCCAGAAACGCCCCTCCGTAGTACCCCAAAACCCGTCCACTCGCGCTAAACGTCCAATGCGCCGTCGATTTCGTACTCGACGCTCGCAACGCTTCCCAAGCGCCCAACCCTCTCAACGCCCCATTCGTCTCGCTGAGCGTCACCCCGTACCCTTGTCGACGCGCCGACGCCGAGGCATCGCGCTCAAAGACCAAACACCGCGGTCCGCGCTTCTCGGCGTCGTCTCCATCGTCGGTTTCGTCGCACCACCCGGTGTGAATCTGCGCAGCGAGCGCGAGACCAGCGATACCGCCGCCGACGATGAGCACGACGTCATCGGGTCCGAGCGCTGTTTTACACCCCGGTGGCTTCGTGCGTTTGGTCGACGACGACGGAAACGACGACGAGGACGACGACGTACCGGACGCCGGCGGGACGTCGGGGTGCATGCCGACGTCGTCCGCCGAACGACGAGGTGTGAGGCGTCGCGTACTCGAAGGAGAGTGTGTGGAGCGGAGTGGGAAAAAATGCGCAATAGTTACAACAGAAATAGAAAAATACATCATCGCGTCCTCACCCGATGTCACCGGAACCCCGTGAAGACCAACATTGACCCAGTCCACTCGCTGCTCTCCAGAGGCATCTTCTTAAATCCCGGCAGTGCGTCTTCAGAGGGAACGCGCGGGCGCTTGTACGCGATGTCGCGCTCGAGCGTCACGCGAATCCCGAATCTCGGTTCCCACTCCGCGTTCGTCCGCTCAATCACCCGCTCGAGCGCGGATAAAAACTTTTCCTCCCTCGCGCTCGACTTGCACAGCGACACGCACGAGTACACGCAACAAAACGGGGCGAGCACGACTGAAAAGATGCCCGCCACCGCGCACAATCCAGAGACGTAGTCGACGCTCGACGCCAACGTCTCCTTGACGTCGGTTATAAACACATCGAACGTCGGCTGATCCATCCCGCGTTCGCGCAACAACATCGACACATTGACGTGGCTTCGCATCGCCGTGCGCGATTCCCGTTCCGGGGCGAACATCGACATCGAATCCGCATTCCAGCAGCACCCTCGCAACGCGCGCGAGTGCGAAGACAAGGCGTGCGTTTCAAAGGGTAACCGCACCGCGACCGCGACCGCGTCCACGGTTTCCGGCGGCGGGTACGACGGCGGCGGGGTGTTCCCGCCGTGTCCGCCCGCGTCCGACATTCCCCGTTCCCGCGACGCGCGTCAGCCAGTGCGGTCGCAACCATCTTGTCGCGAATTTGTGTTTCGTGAAACCGGCAGAGTGACCGTTCATGACTCGTAGAAATAGGTGAGGGTCGTACCGAATGGGAACCAACTCGTTCCAGTTTTGCCGTCTTCACTCGTCTTTGCTCGCGTTTTCTTTCGTAAGCGACGACGACGACGAGGGCAGAGCGACGAATCGAGCGCGGGGGAGACGAAGAGAGAGACCGACGGGTCATCGGTTTCGCGGAGGATCACGAACGAGAACCGCGCGCACACCGCGCGCGCACACACTTTTGGGGTGACTTTTTGCAAGGCGAAAGCGAAAAGAAAAGCAAAGTGACGGTGACGGTGAAACGGCGACGGTTGCGGTGAAGGGACGGACGGACGGACGGGATGAGGACCGAGAGCTCAAACGAGGCAGCAGTCGGAGCGTATACGCCGCTTCCGGACGACGTGCCCATTTCGGAACGCGTGCCCATGGAGGTACGGTTGCGGTGCGCGGTCCATCACTCGGGGTGGGTCAAGCGAGAGTTTTACCCGTCTTCGCAGTTGTACCGTGGCTTGTCGTCTTGGTTCAACAAGGATGAAAATTTGGTGATATATGAGCAAATTCCATTAGTCGCGGGTAACTTGTACGACGCGATCAGTGCGAACGATTACAGCGCGGTGGGGGCGATGATGTACCAATACACGGATATTGCGTATTGGCTCTTTGTGAAGAAGGCGTCGGCTGACTCGGGTAACTCGCCGTTTCACGGTACGTCTCTCGATGGATTGATTCGTTTCTTTTCGCTGATTGACTCTTGTTTTTGCTTTTTGTCTCTCTCGATTGATTGAATTGAGGCGTTTATTTGCGATCGATGACTGATGATGAAACGCTTTGATTTTCCTTCACGACGCGCAGTCGCGGCGGCAACCAACAACGTCAAAATGCTGCAACTTTTGGAAAAGCGCACATTAGATCTCGCGGAACAGTTAGATCTCAACCGGAAGGATGGACCAACAGATTTGAGTGACGTTATAGATCTTAATATGCTCGATCCAAAAGAGAGGGCATGGAAAAACATAAACACGCAGCGCCTGTTTGAGACGATCATTTCGGCTCGCAACCTTAGTGGAGGCTCTCCGTTACACGTGGCGTGCGCCGTCGGAGCTATAGACTCGGTCAGGTGGCTCGTTGCCAAAAATGGGGTGCACACTCTCGAGAATGACGAGGGCATGGATCCCATATCCATGGTGTGTTCATTTGTGAGAGCCAGGAAAGTCAACGACAAAAAGGGATACAGCGGTATCGAGTGCTTGAAGTTCTTACTGTCTCGTCCCGACGTTAGCGTGAACAATAGAAATGATATAGGTTGGACTCCTTTACATTTTGCCGCTCGTGAGGGCTGTTTGGAAACCATCAAGCTGCTGTTGGAAGCGGGCGCAGATCCGTGCGCCAAGTCGACGCTCTTGACTGAGAGGGATTTTGATGGAACGATTCTCGAAGTCTTGCGCGACAGCATCACGCCTTGCGACGTTGCTGATGATCCACGGATCAAGTCTCTCTTGAGAATGGCTATTTTCCAGAAAGAAAGAGGCAAACCCATCGATATCAATGCGATTGAAAATCCATCGGCGAGCGCCGACCCAGAGTCTGAGTTCAAGGTGATAGAAGCTCTGGACGCGAATGAAGAAAAGAAGAAGAAGAAACTCGAGAAAAAGAGAGAGAAAAAGAAGGCAAAGAGAGCGGAGATGCGGAGGTTGAAGGAGCAAGGCGAGCAAGATTCGCAAGATGAGCAGACCGAGGAAATCATCGCTGAAGTTAGGACGTCACAGGAGACGCTGGATGAGAAGGAAAAGCCGGTTCAAGAAGAGACTACTGCCGAAGAAGTCAAGACGTCACCGAAAAAGTCAGTCGAGAAAGACACCGCCTCTGAAATGCTCAAGTCACTGAAAAGGCCGCATGACAAGGAAAAGGTGGTTGAGAAAAAAATCATCGCCGACGTCGAGAGCGTGTTGACAAGGCCCGGTGAGAAGGATGCGCTCGATTCAAAGCCAAAGATTGACCTTGCTTCACGTGAACTTGAAGAGGTCATACCCTCGAAACTTGTCGACTTTGCTGTGGGTCGTGGTGCGTCCATCCATCGATCGACGGAGATGATGGATGAGAAGCAGGAGGAGGATGCCACCAATGCAATGGATGTGCCGCCGAGCGACCCAACGACGTCGACAGTCACGTTGAGGAACAACGATTCGGATGCCATAAATGTGAATATTCCTTCAGTCGGTGCTGAAGAAGAAGTCCTAGATGACGCTGATCCACGTTCAGAGGTAGATTCTCAGACACATGCGCTGGTGACGAGCGATGATGACGAAGAAACTCCCGAGTGGGCAGAGGCTGATGTGCCAGCCGAACCAATGCCGCACGAGTTCATGGTGGCACCTCTGGCTGGGGACACAGACGCAATGGCAGAGACGCGGACAGAGATCAAACCGTCCACTAAGGCTGCGTGGGGAACAACAATCCCTGAAGCCGTGCGTACGAGTGTAACATGTCCCGACCCGGTTCCCCGAGTGATTCCTTCTTGGGATAAACAGGTTTACCAGGTCGATATGAAACCACAGTGGGAAGAGTTGAGCTGGGCCAACCGCGCTACGGAAAGGATGGAAAACGTTCATTTGGAAGCGTTAGCCTCAGGTATCAACTGTGGTCACGTCTTAGGACTGGACTTGGACAATTTGAGTTTCGGACAGCTCGATTCTCTCGAGGAAGTCCATCGAGAACTCATCGCGCGTCTCAATGACGCCAGAATTTCCTTGGCGCGACGAACAGAGCGAGCGCGCGTTGAAGAGGAAATTCGCATCCGCCGCGAGATGGAAGAGCTTCGAGCGCATGCACAGCTCGATAGAAGAATGTAAATCGTGCCCGCAATGTCAAAATAGTGTAGCATGTAGAAGAATTGAAAATGTAAAGACGCGTCAAAAACATAAATTATCAACTACCGTATTATTGTTCTAGCTAAAACAGCAGAAGATGAAACGTCGCTACGCACTACCGATGAGGAGCAAAGGAACCTATACCGACCGCACCCACGCGCTGCCATCGAGTCGCGGTCCACTTGACTCCGCGAACGACTGGACAGCCCGCGTGAAGAGAGAGCTCGTCCAATTCGCCATTCAGATGCGCATTGTAAAAGAGCAGAGCGTCTCCTCGACGAGGCTTCACCGCGAGAACGTCGCCGTCTCCTCGACGTGCGCGCTCACACGCAGTCTTAAAATCGTCCTCTTTGCCCCCGCTTTTCGACTTGGCGCTCCGTTCTCTTCCCAAAGGCACGCCGAGAGGGAACACCGTCTCTCCTCCCTCCTCCACGTCGCTCAGATACATCAACACGGTGGCGACGCGCTGGCCCCCATCTCTCACGTTCACGTCGTCGTAGAAAAAATCATGATGCGCTTTATACTCCTCCCCCGGTCCGTACTTCATCACCTGAATCGTCTCGCCTCGATTTCTCGGCAACATTGTCCACGCCGCCACGCGCAGCTCCACGTCTCGCACCACCTCGTCCTCGTCATCTCTCGTCCTTATCCATCCCCCAGAGCTCGTTCTATCGTCGCTCACCGTTGCGTTCCCCCCATCATTATCCACTACTTCGCTTCTACCCATCGTCTCGTGCGCCAATCGTACCAAATGTTCCGTCTCTCGCCTCGTCAAAAAGTTTCTATACACGTACGCCCGCGGCGTCGCCGAGACTTGTTCCACCCACTGTCCCTCCGACACCCCATCGTCGTCACCACCGTCCCCGTGTCTCCTCGTCGCGTACTTGACGTACTCATTCGCGTTCAACCCGTGCGCGTCCTCGGCGTCCAGCACCTCGTCTCGGTGATCCCTCGGTAATCGCACGCGATCCGCCACTGCGGTCGGCATCGACGCGGACATCATCATCCACGACGTCACCAACACCACCGAGACGAGCGACGACGACGACCGGGACGTCGTCCGCATCGTCGTCCGCGTCGTCGTCGTCGTCGTCGCGCCGACCGACCGACCGACCGACCGACGCGAGGTTGGTTGATTGTCCCGTCGCCCCGCGCGCGCGAAGAGAAGAGCTTCGAGCAGCTTGGAGCTCGAGCTCGAGCTATCTATGATACACTATGTCGTGTATGAGTAAACAGTCAGTATTAATACGTCCTCTCGAACGCGAAAACGAGAGGGGAACGAGAGTAACGGTTCGGTTCGCGGTTCGACGCGAACGACGACGACACATCGCGACGCGGCGACGAACGATGGCGAGCACGGTTGGAATGATGGACCCGGCGTTCTTCGTCGGAAGAAACGAACTCATCGCCTGGGTGAACGGGTTGCTCGGGCTGAGCCTGACCAAGGTGGAACAGTGCGCGAGCGGGGCTGTGTATTGCCAAATCATGGATGCGTGTCACAACGGCGTCGTGCCGATGCATCGGGTGAACTTTGAGGCGAAAGGGGAACACGAGTACGTGAATAATTACAAAGTGCTTCAGGTGGTGTTTGAACGGTTGAAGATTGCGAAAAACGTCGAGGTGACGCGATTGGTGAAGGGACGACCGCTGGATAATTTGGAGTTTTTGCAATGGATGAAGTGTTATTACGATAAGACGACGGGAGGTGGGGCGCTCGTGGATGGTGGATACGATGCGGAGGAACGACGGGCGCACGCTCGTGGAGGGGCTGCGTTCGTTGGGGCGAAGAAGGCGTCGGTGATGACGAATGGAGGTCAGAGAGCGGGGGGAAGGGCGCGGGCGGACAAGAGCCGAACGCACGCGGATCGAGAACGAGAACGAGGCGGAGGGGGATCGACCCGGGGTCATCGAGACGCCGTCGCGGGGAACTCCGCACCCGTTGGAATGTCTTCGCGAACCGCGACGGGTGGATCCGCGGCGACTTCTGCGCAGGTGAGAGAGTTGACCGAGGCAAACACGGCGCTCAAGCTGCAAGTTGAGAGAGCTGAGCAAGAGAGAGAGTTTTACTTTGAAAAGCTTCAGGATGTCGAGTACTTGTGTCAGAGACCGGAGTTTGCAAACAATCCGCTCACCAAGGTTGTGGAGAAGATTTTATACCACACCGATGGCAAGGCGGACGTCGACGCCATCATCGCTGAGTGCCTTCCGAGTGTCGTCGCAAAGGCGAACGAAACCGCCCAGACGCGCGCGGCTGAGGGGTCGCAACCCGAGCCCGTGGAACCGACTCCGGTGGAACCGACTCCAGTGGAAGCAGCCACGGCGACGCTCACGGCGTTGAGTCTCGAGCGCGCTGACTCGGTGCGCACGCTCGGTGCGTCTCCCCTCGGTACTCCGCCTCCGATGTACGACGAAGAGGATAACACCAGCGACGCTCACCGAAACGGCGGCGACCAAACGCAAAACAGAATACCTCCACCCTCGCCGAAATATTTCAATAGTCCTCTTCCGCCTTCGGCTCGCACGCCGCTGGGAGAAGCGAATAACAACAGCGTTTGAAACAGAATTTTTATGTAAACAATCAATCAAATCAATCAATATTACGCTCTACTAGTAAGTCTAACGATGATGGCGACATCACGACACGCCTTGTCCGTGAAGACGCTGTTGAAGCAGCTCCACTTCCTCGTTCGTCGAACCGGCGGCGTCGCGCACAGCGATTGCCGCTTCAGACGAGAGCAAGTCGACGTCGCCCAATGCGACGAGTTCGGACGACACCAAAACGCGCACAAATAACATGGTGATGAAGAGCCATCGTTGTTCGGTGAAGGGTGGAACGGCGCGCTCGAAAGAAAAAGTTCGCAACAGCGTCGTCAACCCTTGCTCAATGCGTCTGCGCTCTGAGGAGATGCCGAGCTTGACGCACAGCGCAGGAACGTATTTGGCTAAATTTTCATTCCACGCCTCGCTCACAGACGTCGTGTACTTGTCGCGAGACGGAAGCATATCGATGAAGGAACCGTCGGCGCGCGACAGCGCGAAAGTCGCCTCGGTGACCATGTTGTCGATCGCCATCCACATGATGCCGAATTGCGACACGGAAGGAGCCGCCGTCGCCGCCATCATGCTCTCCTCCTCTGAGGAAGAGGCGACGGAGGACATTTCGTCGTCATTGTCTTCGTCGTCGAATTCTTCATCGCCGTCAGAGAAACCCGGAATCCGATTCGCAGTGAGCGTTGCCGCGAGCATTTTTCGCGTCACCTCGGCGACGTCGTCGGCAGCATCTTTCGTCGTCGTCGTCGTCGTCGTCGTCGTCTCGACCGTCTCGCCGTTCTGTTCCTCGTCGACGTCGGCTCGTACATCAAGCGTCATTCCACCGCCGTCCGTTTCTCGGGGCTCCGTGCGAAGTTGGCCTTCAGCGAACCGTCCTCCGATGCTTGGAATGAACTCACCCTCCTTTGGTTTCTTTCCCTCGCCGTACGTGTCGAAATAAAAGACTCCGGTCGCCACGGCGGCGGCGGCTTGCTCTTCCTTTTTCGCCGCCGAGGACGCTTCAATCTCTTGAATTTCAGACTCGTTCCACGTGACCGAGCGAGCGTCACGCCGCGCTTCCTTTTTCTCCATCTCTCTCTGCGCCTCAACCTTTTTTCGCGCCTCACGCGGGAGAAAACCATCGACAGACATGGCTCGAGCCATTCTATCCGATTCTAAGAGCGGCGCCGACGAACCCGATGCCGAGCCCGGGTTCGCCTGTTGTGCTGCTCTTTGGACGTTGCGTCGACGCTCGACAACTTGTTCTTTGAGCACGTCTGCTTCCCCACCTCGCGGTGCCGCAGACTTGGTCGCCGCGCCCCGCGCCGCGGACACCGCATCTGCGGACTCGCCGAGCCGAATCGCCATCGCCTCCGCCGACGAAAGGTGTTCCCTCGAACAAAACCCGCGAACGAACGCCGCGTCTCTCACTTTACGCGCCCCGGCATCAATCTCAAACCTCTTCGTGTTCGTTTTCGTCGGAGAAGAAGACGCCGCCGCCGACGCTCTATCGCACAGACACCACCCGCACGCTCCCATTCTCGAACGCTCTCCGCACGCGTCGATAAAGTCGTCTCGCGTCAACCGCGCCTCTCGACACGCTCGCTCGAATGAATCCTCCGAAGTAAACGATGACGAAGACGTCGTCGTCGTCATGAAGACCCGCTCGACGAAGGCCAGTTTCTGCGACGCCAAAAGTCGCTGTTCCCGCTGCTGCCGCTCTCGTCGTGGCTCCCGCCCGACGACATCTTCTTCTTCGTCTCTCGCTCCTTCTTCGATCGTCGTCATCGGCGCCGTCGCTCCTTCATCGTCCGAAGACGGAACCTCCTCTTCGTCGTCTTCATCGCTATCGCTACCGCTACCGTAACGCAACGCCACCGCAGTCTTCATCGCGCTCGAGGACGACGACGACTGACGGCGCGCGTCGTTCCACGAGACGACCGAACGCGTCGCGTCGTGTCGTGTCGTGTCGTGTCGCGTTCACCCGTAATTTCGTGGTTTACACACCTTTAGAAATGTCCGGTGAACGATTCGACTCTCCAGACATTCGTTCCAGGTTGGACGTAATATGTCCAATTAGGCGTTAGTGCTCCACACTACGACTAAGTCCTGCGTTCTCGACAAGCCGGCCTTAGCTCAGATGGAAGAGCAGCTGACTGTAGATTGATAAATCTATCTGAATTTGACACGGGTCACACCGTGGTCACGAACGGTTATCAGCGGGTCACCCGTTCGATTCGGGTAGGCCGGATCTTTTGCCTCTGTCTACCCCTTAAATACGAGTCAAATGTCCGAGTTGTTACTTTCACATACTCGACTTTTTGCACGCGCGCGCGGTGGCCCGCGACGCGCGCGAGGCTCGGCGCGATTATCGTCAATCAACCTAGGTAGTTTTGTGTAGTCATTAAAAATAATTGCTGCTGTATGTGTAGGGTGATACGGAGTAGGTGATATGAGCGGTGGTCTTCTGAAGAAGAGAGACTCGAGGCGAACGACGCGAATTCGTCGTCGTCGTCGTCGTCGACGCCACCTCTCGCCGCGTCCGCGTCGCTTACTTGCCGCGCTTACCCTCCTTCTGGATGACAACTTCGTCAACGTAACGAATACCCTTACCCTTGTACGGCTCTGGCGGACGCTTAGCGCGGATGATGGCGGCAAAGTTGCCGACTTCAACCTTGTCGTAGCCGCTCACGGTCACCTCGGTGTTGGACGGGCACGCCACCGTGACGCCCTCCGGCACCTTCATGATGACCGGGTGAGAGTATCCGAGAGACAAGTTGAGGTCCTTGCCTTGCATCGCAGCCTTGTAACCAACACCGATGAGCTTCAACTTCTTCTCGAAACCCGTAGAGACGCCCACCATCATGTTGTTGCACAGCGTGCGGTACAAGCCGTGGCCCTTGCGGGCGTCCGGCGAGTCATTCGCGCGCGCAATCTTAAGCGCTTCGCCCTCCTCCGTGAACACCATAGTCTCCGGAAACTTCATCTCCATGCTACCCTTCGGTCCCTGCGTTGGTTCAAATCGCGAAACGAAGCGGCGCGGCGGCGTCAGTCGTCGAGCTCTGAGCAAAAAAAAAGAGGCCCTCCAGCACACAGAAACCCTACTGCCGGCGGCCTCCACGCGACCGACATCCCCACGCCCCGATCCTCGGCGACGCTCGATTCCCACTTCCAACGCGCGCGCGCGATGAAACGCATTATTCCTCATTTCCTCCCCTCGTCGTCGTCCCCGTCCTCCCTCGTTTTTTCGTTCGTCCACGCACCTTGACCGAGAGATGGTTATCCTTCAGGGTGTACGTCACGCCCTTTGGCACCGGCACCGGCTGCTTGCCGATGCGCGACTCCTTCGCCTCGACGACGCGGCGCACGCACGCGCGCTGCGCGCTCGTCGATCGTTGGTTAATCGTCGCGGTGTCTCCGCGCGCGAACGCGGACGCGTTCGAGGTGAGCATCATCGTTCCGGCCGGTCCTGTTCGGGTCGCGGTCTGCCGTCAGGCGCTCCGTCGGCGCGCCAACGCCAACGCGCGCGACACATTTATTGTTTTTACACTGGTGGGTGGTTGGTTACGCACCCGGGTGCGCACCCATA
>Ga0255776_10004956_pt1 | contig 13944 bp, 11 predicted proteins | sample 071ome_19_FD_179974 | JGI IMG/M metagenome (GOLD analysis project Ga0255776, IMG submission 179974) | Coastal salt marsh microbial communities from the Groves Creek Marsh, Skidaway Island, Georgia - 071413AT metaG (version 2) | ecosystem: Environmental > Aquatic > Marine > Intertidal zone >... | reverse complement strand
TCAGAAGAAATGGTCAAGCGATCGATTAATGTGTCTTCTTCAATAATGATCGAGTTACCACCTGCTTTTACATATATTTCGGACACGTCGCCACGTATCGTGATGTTATTGCCTGTACCGGTAATCGACACGTTGACCTGTTCCTCTTCGTCGATGGTGACCGAGGTATCATCCGTGCTAGAAACGACGATGGTATCGAGTTCGCCATCGTCTTCTTTATCGATACCTAGCTGACAGCCCACCAAAGGAAATGCCGCTAACAATACCCATATCCATTTATTCATATTTAAAACCTATCTAATAACAAAGCGGCCGAAGCCGCTTTAACATATGACCAATCGTTACTCGTCGTCCTTACGAATGACTTCGATGGCACTCACATTCTGGAAGCCCCTAGGCAATTTGTTACCGCGACGCCCACGCTCACCTTGATAATGCTCAAGGTCTGCGAATTTCATCTTCACATGGCGTTTACCAGAGTGGACGATCAACATATCGCCTTCTTTCAACAATGACACGCCCACCATGGTTTCGGTTCCGCCGGTACCCAGATTAATGATCTTATTACCCTTACCCTTTGCCATGACAGGCAAATCAGCCACAGGGAAGGTTAATAAGCGGCCTTCATTGCTCACCGCGACCACCCAATCTTGTTGAATGTCCGATACTTTTACCGGCTGATGAATCGCTTTGTCCGCTGGTTTGTTTAATAGCGCCTTACCTGCCTTGTTCTTGCTAAGCATATCTTCGTAGCTGGAAATAAAGCCATAACCTGCTTCACTCGCCACCAAATACTGATCTTTATTCGTACCCACCAGCATGGTTGAAATGGTAGCGCCAGCAGCCAAATTAATGGAACCCGTTACCGGTTCACCATAGCCCCTTGCACCGGGCAAACCATGAATATTAATGCTGTATGAGCGCCCTGTACTATCCAGGAACACGGCTTGTTGATTGGTTTTCGCATTCGCCTGAACTAAGAAATTATCCCCCGATTTGTATTGCAGGGTGGTGCCGTCCACATCGAAGCCTTTCGCTGCGCGAATCCAACCTTTTTCAGACAACACAACGGTAACAGGGTCCGCGCCCATAAGATCGGTTTCAGCCAGTGCTTTGGCTTCTTGACGAATCACGATAGGCGAGCGACGCTCGTCGCCATAGGCTTCCGCGTCCGCTGTGATTTCCTTTTTAACCAAGGTTTTCATTCTGCGTTCAGAGCCCAGAGTTTTCTCTAATTGCTCACGCTCTTTCGCTAGTTCGTCTTGTTCGCCACGGATTTTCATTTCTTCCAATTTGGCTAAGTGACGTAACTTTAATTCTAGAATGGCTTCGGCTTGCTTATCGCTCAGACCAAACCGAGACATTAATTCCGCCTTCGGTTCATCATAAGTACGAATGATGTCGATCACTTCATCGATGTTTAAAAAAGCCACCAATAAACCATCAAGGATGTGCAAACGCGCAATGACTTTATCTAAACGGAATTGCAAACGACGGCGAACCGTTTCAACACGATACTGAAGCCATTCATTGACGATCATGCTCAAGTTTTTCACTTGAGGAAGACCATCGATACCAATCATGTTCATGTTTACCCGGTAATTCTTCTCGAGATCCGTGGTGGCGAACAAATGATTCATCAATTGATTAACATCGACCCGATTAGACTTAGGCGTGATCACTAAGCGAGTTGGATTTTCATGATCCGACTCATCTCTGAGATCCGTCACCATAGGCAGCTTTTTCTTCTGCATTTGATCCGCGATTTGCTCAAGAACCTTTGCCCCTGAACACTGGTGAGGTAAAGCCGTAATAATCACGTCACCATCTTCCATGGTGTACACCGCACGCATTTTTACCGAGCCACGTCCGGTTTCATAAATTTTCTGAAGGTCCGGTTTAGGCGTAATAATCTCAGCATCCGTTGGGAAATCCGGACCCGGAATGAATTGCATAAGTTCTTCGGTAGTGGCCTTCGGATTGTCGATGGCGTGAATACAGGCATTGGCCACTTCTTTAAGATTATGAGGTGGGATATCCGTGGCCATACCCACGGCAATCCCCGTGGTACCGTTCAATAGCAGGTTAGGGAGTCGTGCAGGCAAGGTGACAGGCTCGTCGATAGAGCCATCAAAGTTTGGCTGCCAATCCACGGTACCCTGACCTAACTCACCTAATAGCACATCGGCATATTTCGTTAGTTTGGATTCTGTGTAACGCATGGCCGCAAACGATTTAGGGTCGTCCGGCGAGCCCCAGTTACCTTGGCCATCCACCAGCGGATAACGGTACGAGAACGGCTGAGCCATTAACACCATGGCTTCGTAACAGGCGCTGTCACCGTGTGGGTGAAACTTACCTAACACATCACCCACGGTACGAGCTGATTTTTTATATTTGGCCGTGTTTTTTAAACCCAGCTCACTCATGGCGTAAGTGATACGACGTTGCACTGGCTTTAAACCGTCGCCAATGTGCGGTAAGGCACGGTCCATGATGACGTACATGGAATAATTCAAGTACGCGTTTTCTGTATATTCTCTCAGGCTTTGACGTTCAATTCCGTCTTCGCCGATTACAATGTCATTCATACTGACTCCAACTAAAAGCCGGTAGGCTTTTAAGAATCTTTCTAATTTCTGTTTTTAATTTTTCAGAGGTGCGCCTATGCAACCTCTTACATTATTTTCTTTTACACCGTCACGAACACAGTCGGTGCTCATTTAAATCTCGGCCAGGTTACCCTTCTCTTCTAGCCAGTTCTTACGATCGCTGGCTCGCTTTTTGGCCAATAGCATATCCATAACTTCATGAGTGCCATCGCCCGGCTCCAGAGTTAACTGCACTAAGCGTCTGGTATCCGGATCCATGGTGGTTTCTCGCAACTGCATTGGGTTCATCTCACCCAACCCTTTAAAGCGCTGCACACCCACCTTGCCTCGTTTCTTTTCCGCCTTGATGCGATCGAGTACGCCTTCTTTTTCGGCTTCATCTAAGGCGTAATAAACATCCTTACCCACATCGATCCGATATAAAGGCGGCATGGCCACAAACACATGCCCTTCTGCCACCAACTTAGGGAAATGACGAACAAACAAAGCACAGAGCAGTGTAGCAATGTGCAAGCCATCGCTATCCGCATCCGCCAGAATACATACCTTGCCATAACGTAAATTGGTTAAATCATCAGACGCGGGGTCAATACCCAATGCCACGGAAATATCGTGAATTTCTTGGCTGGCCAAGACTTCTCCGCTTTCCACTTCCCAACTATTTAGGATTTTACCCCGTAGTGGCATGATGGCCTGATTCTCACGATTCCGAGCCTGCTTGGCAGAGCCACCCGCTGAATCCCCTTCCACCAAAAAGATTTCGCCGGCCATTGGGTCGCTCGAAGCACAGTCGGCCAATTTACCTGGCAGTGCTGGGCCTTGAGTGACTTTTTTCCGCACAACCTTTTTCGCACTACGCATGCGGCGCTGGGCGTTACTAATCACCATTTCAGCAATGGCTTCGCCCATGGCACTGTGTTCGTTTAACCACAAACTAAAGCTGTCTTTCACCACACCAGAAACGAATGCGGCGGCTTCTCGTGAAGACAAGCGCTCTTTAGTTTGTCCGCTGAATTGAGGATCAGCCAATTTTGCGCTCAGTACATACGCGACCTTATCCCAAACGTCATCGGGTGTAAGCTTAACGCCTCTGGGTAATAGATTGCGGAATTCGCAAAATTCACGCAGGGCTTCTAACAAGCCCGTACGCAAACCGTTTACATGGGTACCACCTTGAGCCGTTGGAATCAGGTTTACATATGACTCCATTAATTGTTCACCGCCTTCTGGTAGCCATTGAACGGCCCAGTCCACAGCCTCACGTTCAGACGCCAGTGATCCGACAAATGGCTCAGCAGGCATCACTTCATAGCCTTTTGTCGCATCCACCAAATAGTCAACTAAGCCATCTTCGTAATACCACTCTGCGTTATCTTCTGAGCTGCCGTGGTGTATAAATTCAATTCGCAGGCCTGGACATAAAACCGCTTTCGCGCGCAGAACGTGCTTTAGACGAATCACAGAAAACTTATGACTATCGAAATATTGGGGATCGGGTAAGAACCTTACTGACGTACCGGTATCCTTTTTCTTTTTGGTATCACCGATGCGTTCTAGCTCAATGGCTTTTTCACCATCCTTAAACGCAATTCGGTAAATGCCACCATCGCGCTTGATCGTCACTTCGAGCGCTTTAGACAAGGCATTTACAACCGACACACCCACACCGTGTAGGCCACCTGAAAACTGGTAGTTATCGTTCGAAAACTTACCACCCGCATGCAGCTTGGTCAGAATTAATTCCACACCGCTGACGCCGTGTTCAGGGTGAATATCGGTGGGCATACCTCGACCATTATCGGAGACGCAAAGGGACTGGTCTTTAAAGAGCTCGATGGTGATGTGATTACAATGGCCCGCCAAGGCCTCATCCACCGAGTTATCGATGACTTCTTGCGCTAAATGGTTAGGACGGTTTGTTTCGGTGTACATCCCCGGACGCTTGCGCACCGGGTCAAGGCCACTTAGGACCTCAATCGACTGGGCTGTATAGTTCTTACTCATACAATCTACATTACTGACAATTAACTGGTTTTAAAAAAGAACGCGACTCTGCCTATCCGCGCTCGTAGTGCCCTATGGCAAAATTCATAATAGTGGGCAATCGAAGCTCATAGTCATCATAGCTATGGTTGCCTCCTGCATCGATGACGCAGGGCCCCTTTTGATACTTCATAATCGCTTGGGTAGCGTCCAAGGTCTCGTCTTGGGTCTTCACCAACAAAAGGTGATGCTTTGGAAACCTTAGCGGTGCCACATCTAAGGCTTTTAACTCCGACAGGTACTCGTTTGTCACAACAAACCTTGTGTCATCGTACATGTTTTGGTTTTCCCCAAGATAGTCTGTTAACAACTCATAGGGGCGCACGGCGGGATTAATCAGCGCCGCCCGACCACCAAAATGCTCAGCCAAATAACTTGCGTAATAACCACCTAAAGAGCTTCCAATCACCAAGCAGTGCTCAGGCCCCACCTCATCGATCATTTGCTCATAGATAAATTGAGCTTTCTCAATCGCAAGTTTCGGTTCGGGCGGCAATTGGGGGATATGCAGGTGTTGAGCGACATCGTGCTGAGCAAAGAAACTCAGAGTCTGTTGAGCCTTCACCGAGCTTGGCCCACTACGAAATCCGTGAAGGTATAGGCACCGCAGCTGATCTAGAACCATTCGCCCCCTTCCCTATCTCTTTGACATTATTCTCGTTATGGGGGCAAGCATACTCGCAGCATGGCAAAGCCTGCAAGCCCAAGGCGGCCAGAATACCTGAGGTGCTCACAAACCGGGCATAAAAAAACCCGCTTGATGGGACTATGTACCAAGCGGGTCATTAACATCCCTTTGCAAAGCTCAGGGATCAAGGGACAAGGAAAAAACCTTCAATTCGTGCAAACTCAAATCAGTTTTGGAGCCAGCTATTCACTTCGTCAATATCAGCAGAAGAAAGTTCCCCTACCGCCTGACGGAATTTCAATAAATTCACGACATAATCATAACGAGCCGCTGCATAATTGAATTGCGCACCAAACACCGCGCGCTGAGCGGTTAATACTTCTACGATGTTACGAGTACCTACCTCATAGCCCGTCTGAGTCGCTTCCATGGCACTTTGTGCCGAAACCATGGCTTGTTTACGCGCTTTAACTCGGGCGATATCGGCTTCTAGTGTGCGGTATAAGTTACGTACCGTTAGGCTGGTTCCACGCTGAGCGGCCTCTAGGCCTTTCTCTGCAGCTTGGCGGTTGTAGTAGGCTTCTTTTTGGCCAGCCCAAGTAGCACCACCAGAAAAGATCGGCATACTCAATTGCACACCCACATAGGTCGAGGTCACTTCTGCACCTTGCGTAGTGGCACTGGTTTCATCTTCTGAAACCGCGTAGCTGCCGATCAGGTTCACAGATGGTAAATGTGCAGACACTTTAGACTTGTGCTGACGCTGAGCCGCTAATTGGTTCTTTTGCGCTATCAATACATCGAGGTTTTGACCCAGGGCTTTTTGCTCCCAGTGAGTGCGATCCGCTGGGGCTGGACCAACAAGCGGGATTTGCTCTTTCAGAGGATTAATACGGTCGTAGCGCTCACCCGTCAACACAGCTAACGCCTCGTAGGCGATGTCGAGCTGAGTTTCCGCAGTGATGAGATCCACCATGGCGCTGTCATATTGAGCTTGTGCTTCGTGCACATCGGTGATGGCAATTAGGCCCACTTTAAAGCGCTGTTCTGTTTGCTCTAGCTGACGCTTCACTGCGGCCTCGGTCGCTTTCGCAGCGGCCAGTCCAGCATTGGCACGTAATACGTTGAAATAGGCTTCAGCAACACGCACCACAACATCCTGCTCAGCCTGACGGGCCTGCAGTTCGGCTGCGTCAGTGGCAGCACTTGCTGCGCCGTAACCATACCAAGATTCAGGAGCCAATAGCGGTTGCGCAAGCGTCACGCCATAAGAAGTCTTATCCCCTTCGGTTTCGTTGCTGCCCACTTCAACATTAACGGTACCCGTTTCGGCAGTGAGCGTAACCGTAGGCATAATGGCTTGACCTGCTAGCCCTTGGGCTTGCGCACCGGCGTTGGCTGCGGCAAGCTCAGCCGCTAATTGAGGGTCGTTTGACACGGCCTGTTGGAATACACTTTTAAGATCGATGGCTTGGGCGCCTGTTACAAATCCCATGGCCGCCAACGTGAGAACCAGTCTTTTCATGGTTATACCCTATGATTCAAATTAGCATGGATTCTATACACATCATGGGATGGTTGGAACCCTATATTAGTAAAGTCTAATACAACATATTGTTTTGATAATGCAACAAACAAAACTTTACGCTTCAAATTGGTAATTTTAGATGAATAAGCTCACCCCCACCTTTTCACGCTCCGATTGCTCCATAGATACGGTAGAAACCTGCTTTCAGGGTTTTTTCCAAATGAATAAGCTTCATTTCAGACACGCGTTATTCAATGGCGGGGAAAGCCCCTTGCTTGCTCGCGAACGGTTCGACCGCGGACCGGCGGTTGGAGTTCTACTCTACGACGAAAAAAAAGACATTGTCGTTCTGATTGAGCAGTTCCGCGTAGGCGCCCTTGAGGAACCCAGCCCTTGGATATTCGAAGTGGTGGCAGGCATGATTGAACCCGGTGAGACCCCAGAGAGCGTCGCTCACCGTGAAACTCTAGAAGAAACAGGGGGCCAACCACAAGAACTTATCCACATGTGTGATTATCTAGTGAGCCCAGGTGGCACGGATGAAAAACTCTATTTGTACCTCGCCAAAGTGGATAGCGACCCCATTTCAGGGGTGCACGGACTCGCCGAGGAAGGAGAAGATATCAAGGTTCACAAGATATCGAGTAAAGCCGCTTTTGAGGGAGTGGCCAACGGGAGTATCAATAACGGCGCCACGGTAATTGCGATACAATGGCTAGAGATACAACTGCTCAAGCGGGCCTTAGGCCAGCCTAATCAACTGGATTCGCCCTCATCGCAAGGCGCTGATTAAGCCTGCTATGCTTTAACACTCAATCGGTATTAATGTGACGATCATGTATCAGAGACGCAATAAAAAGCACTATGTGCCTGACTTACCGAGTCTATCTCGACTCTGTGAGGCGAATTACATGCGTCTGCTGCAATTGTTACCCAACATGGATGAGGGCGAGGGCCGCGAATTCACGCTGAATGGTGGCCCAAATCACAACACCTCCATCTGTTTTAGCATTGAAGAATCGTTTAAATACACCCTGACCATCATGGTCGAACAGACCTCCGATCTTCACGATTTCCTTAAGCCTCCCCGTATGGAGGTAAGGCTATATCAAGACGTTCGCATGGCTGAAGTAGTGAGCTTTGATAACCAGCATCGATTTAATGGCGTCTATCACTATCCCAATGCTCAAATGCGCATGCCGGATGAAAAACATCAGATTAATGCCTTCTTGGCAGAGTGGTTGCAACACTGTTTAGAGCATGGAGAGGCCAATATTGCCTTAAATTTTGTGCCACAGCGCTTAAAATGTGACTCCAGCACTGGAAGTGACTAAGCTTATAGCTATATAGTTCGTACCCAGATATCACTCTTGGGCGGCTTAGCCAGTGGCCTCTCAAGTTAATTGGCGATCACTTCGCACAGGGACGGGATAGATTTAGATACCCATGCAAAAGTTCATTCAAATCACTGACTGTCATTTGTTCAGCTCTGAACCGGGTAAGTTGTTAGGTATGGATACCAAATACAGCTTGAACGCGGTGCTTGATCGTTTGCATGCGGAACAGCCTGACTTCGACTTCTACCTGTGCACGGGCGATTTAAGCCAAGACGGCACCGTTGAGTCATACCAATACCTTAAAGACTTACTCGACCAAGACGGCAAGGAGCAGTATTGGATCCCCGGGAACCACGATCATCGAGAGCATATGCTTCGCGTGGTGAGCGAAGACAAAGAAATGCTCCCTGTGATTAAAAAAGGTCCATGGCAAATTATTTTACTCGACAGCCAAGTGCCAGGGTCCGTCGGCGGAAACTTTGCCCAATCACAACTGGACCTTTTGCAACATGCACTCGAGGCCGACACCACAAGCCATACCCTGATTACGATGCACCACCATCCAAGGCCCATGGGCTGCAAGTGGCTGGATACTCAGCAGATTCGCAACAGCCAAGCTTTTCTTGATCTGATTGCTCAGTACAAAAATGTAAGAGTGGTGCTTTGGGGCCACGTTCACCAAGACAGTGATGCTATGATCGACGGCGTACGTTATGTATCCACACCTTCGACTTGTGTTCAGTTCACACCGAAATCAGAAGACTTCGATGTGGATAAAGTGGGCCCGGGTTACCGTTGGGTGGAATTGAACGATGACGGCACCATCAATACCGCCGTGAGCCGAGTCAATGACATCGATTTTGAGATCGATTACAGCATCAAAGGTTATTAATACTTCTGTTCGCTTTGTGATGCATCAGTTCGAATCGGCTAACGCCAATATCAGGTCTTTTACTTTTTGCTTGGCGCCCTGATTTTCTTTCACCACCGCTAACCCACAGGCCCCATGCTTAGCCCTTAACGCGTCACTTTCTAACCAAGCTAATAGTTGTCCGCCCACGCCTTTAGGACTCACCGTCACCAAACCGCCTGCCGCCTCTAGTTGTTCGCATATCAACGCAAAATTAAACTGACTCTCCCCCATGACCACGGGAATCGACAGCGCTGCCGGCTCCAATGGATTATGACCACCATTATCGACAAAGCTTCCCCCCATAAGACAAACGTCGGCGCAAGCTAAGAACGTCATCATTTCACCCATACTATCAACCAATAGCACTTGAGTATCGGCGTCGACATTTTGTTGGGAGCGACGTCGAAGCTGCCAACCCCGATCCTGAATGAGCTTTGCCACTTGGTCGAATCGTTCAGGGTGACGCGGCACTATGATCATCACCACATCAGGGATCGTATTTGCCACCTCAGACAACGCATCCAATGCCACCTCATCTTCACCTAAGTGTGTACTCGCGACCGCAATTACCTTTCGCTGCGCACCCCATTTTTGTTTCCATTCAAGAGCAGCAGCCTTAACCGCATCATCCACTTCGATATCGAATTTAATGGAACCGGTCACGTTCATATTGGCCTGCGGCATACCCAACGCAAGAAAACGAGCTCCGTCCACTGAATTTTGCACTGCCAACACATCGATGCGTTCTAGCATGTCCTTCGTCAGCGCCCCTACCTTGGCATAACCCTTGGCGCTGCGTTCGCTTAACCGAGCGTTAGCCACCATAACCTTGACCCCGAAGCGCTGAGAGGTGGCGATGAGATTTGGCCACAATTCTGTCTCGACAATCACAAGCCACTGGGGCCGAACCCTTTTTAAAAAGCCGCGCAGTAAAATAGGGAGATCGTAAGGTAGGTAAACATGAAATACTTGTTTGCCCAGTTTATCTGCGAACCGCTGACGAATCTGCTCGCTGCCAGTGGGCGTCATGCAGGTAATGGTAATCGGCACTCCCGGTTGGGCAGCCATGATGTCTTCAATAAGCGGCGCAGCGGCTAAAAACTCCCCAACACTCACCGTGTGGAACCAGTATCCGCCTTTTTGGGCAGGCCCTTTAAACACGCCAAAGCGCTCAGGAATACGCCGACCATAGGCAGGAGCCTTGCGGGCTCGCAGCCCTAATCGAATCAATACTAAGGGCATGAGAAGCGTAAAAATGAGCGTATATATCCAACGGGCCACACAGGCCTCCGTACAATAGGGGTAAAAACATGCATTCTAGCACCAATCAGCTCGGCGAAAACCTGATGAGCGATCAATCTGTCTCACAGAATTGATACATTGGGTTTCATGCGTATTCCCTAAGGGCATGCTACTATACGCGGCAAATAAAAATGCCGTGGTATTGAGTGCATGACATTACGACTACCTAATTTTCAACAAGCTCGCGTCTTAGTCGTGGGCGATGTAATGCTAGACCGTTATTGGACTGGCCCAACGTCCCGTATCAGCCCAGAAGCGCCTGTGCCTGTGGTGAAAGTGAACGACATTGAAGACCGCGCAGGTGGTGCCGGTAACGTCGCTCTGAACATTGCCAGTCTGACGGCTTCCGCCACGTTGCTGGGTCTAGTGGGCGAAGACGACAATGCGGGCGTATTGGAACAAACGCTTCATCACCCGTATATCTCTACCACTTTTACTAAGGTAGATAGCCATCCCACTATCACAAAACTGCGCGTGCTAAGTCGCAACCAACAATTAATCCGTTTGGACTTCGAAGACAATTTCCAAGACGTGGACACCAGCGTCATGCTGCAAAATTTCGAACGCCAACTGGATAACTTCGATGTTGTCGTTCTCAGCGACTATGGCAAGGGCGCACTCAACAACATTGAAGCTTTTATACAAGCTGCCAAAGCAGCGGGTAAAAAAATCCTGATCGACCCTAAGGGCATCGACTTTGCGAAATACGCCGGTGCCACCTTGATCACGCCAAATATGAGTGAGTTCGAAGGGGTGATGGGCCCTTGTAAAGATGAAGCAGACCTAGTCGATAAAGGCTTCGCTCTCATGGATAAAATTGGCCTTGAAGCACTCCTAGTCACGCGCAGCGAAAAAGGTATGACGCTCTTCCAAAAAGGTGAGCAGCCTATCCACTTAGCTGCTACCGCCCGCGAGGTATATGATGTCACCGGTGCCGGTGATACTGTGATCAGTGTGTTGGCCGCTTCACTGGCCGGTGGCGCAACATTGGCAGAATCTACGGCACTCGCCAACACCGCAGCCGCCCTAGTGGTCGGTAAGTTAGGTACGGCGACCGTGTCATTGGCAGAGCTACGCCGCGAAGCCAAAGCCGACGCCATTGCACACGACGGCATCATGGATGAAGACCAACTACTCGACCTCATTAATCAAGCGAAAAACAACGGTGAGACGGTCGTCATGACCAATGGCTGTTTCGACATTCTGCACCCAGGTCATGTGAGCTATCTAAAAAATGCAAAGCAGCTGGGTGATAAATTAATCGTCGCCGTGAATACCGATGAATCTGTTCGCCGCCTGAAAGGCGAAGGGCGCCCGATCAACAACACACATCATCGTATGGATGTGTTGGCCGGTTTGGGCAGCGTGGATTTTGTCGTGCCATTTTCAGAAGATACACCGCAGCGTCTTATCGCTAAGCTGCTGCCGAATGTTCTTGTAAAAGGCGGTGACTATAAAGTGGAAGACATTGCTGGCGGTGCTGAAGTCATTGCCAATGGCGGTGAAGTGAAAGTGCTCAATTTCGAAGACGGTTGCTCTACCACCAATATCATCAACAGCATTAAAGCCCACAGTTAATGATCAGCGTTGTGGGCCATAACCGGCCCACATGACAACCCGGAAAACAACGTGAAAAATAATAAGCAGTTTAACCAAATAGAAGACACTCGCCTTCTAAAATTTGAGTACCTGCACCCAAAATATTGGGGCGTGTGGTTTTTCATCGGCTTTCTTTACGTCAGCCAATTATTCCCATTTAAAGTGCAGTGGCAAATCAGCCGTGGCCTCGCATGGTTAAGCTACCGCCTGGCCAAAGGTCGCCGCCGTGTTGTTCAGGTCAACGTAGACATTTGCTTCCCTGAATTAGGCGCCAAAGAAAAAGACGCACTCGTTAAAGAAATTTTTCACGAAAACATGCAGGGCTATCTTGATAGCGGTACCGCTTGGTTTGGTAACTATGCTCGTTTTCAATCCACTCTGGAAGTGCGTGGAAAAGAACATTTCGATGCGGTATTAAACAATGGCCAAGGGGTCGTATTAGCGGGGGCGCATTTTTCAATCTTAGACTTGGCTGGTGCCTTAACCAGTTTGGTGACGCAGTTAAATGTAACCTACCGCCCTCTTGATAATAAATTGATGAACGCCGTCATGATGAAAGGCCGCTATCGTTTTTGCAGTAACGCCTATCACAAGAAAGACGTTAAAGGCTTTATAGACTGTTTAAAACGTGGTGAATCACTGTGGTATGCCCCAGACCAAGACTACGGTCGTAAGCATTCTGTATTTGCGCCTTTCTTTGGAAAGGAATGCGCCACGATCACTGGCCTAACCTTTTTAAGTGAAAGCGGCAACGCTCGCATGATTCCATATAGCTACCATAGAAAACCAGATTGCCAAGAGTACATTTTAGAATTCTATCCGCCGCTACCTGACACCGGGGATGAAGCAGAAGATGCTGCCGCTTACAATCGTTGGCTTGAAAGTGTTATTCGACGCTACCCTGCCCAGTACCTATGGCTACATAAACGTTTTAAAACTCAGCGTAACCCAGATGATCCTAATCCGTATAAAAAATAAAAATCACAACCAATAAAAAAGGGCGCTAATCGCCCTTTTTTATTTCGTAACTACAAATTGAAATTAGTATTCAAATTTGTGCTCGGTGTAAAGAGTTTGTGCCGCAAGCCACACGTCACCTATCTCACCATTCGCTACAGGCTTACCATCTACCTCGGTAACTGGCGCAATTTCTTTTGAAGAACTGGTAATCCACACTTCATCCGCATTGAACACTTCATCCATGGTCACGGTACGCTCTTCCACTTTAATATCACTGTGTTTACGCAGGATATCTAATAGCATCAAGCGAGTAATACCGGGTAGGATTTGATTGTCTAGCGGTGGCGTAATAACCACTCCGTCTTTCACAATGTAGGCATTACACGCCCCCGCTTCTGTTAATTCATTATTGGCGTTATGCAGCAAGGTTTCGTTGTAACCTTTTTCGTAGCCAAATTGAAAGTGCATAACGTTACCCAGCAATGCTGTAGATTTGATGTTGCAACGCTGCCAACGCATGTCTTGTGTCACTGCTACTTTATAGCCTTTTACTTTAGACTTATCAGGCACATTTGCCGCCGCAATTTCGAACGCATAAGCAAACACTGTCGGCGCTACACCTTCTGGATAGGCATGAAAACGCTTGGTATCTGCGCCACGACTAACATGCAAGTAAATACCTAAGTTACCACCGCCATTTTTTTCGATTAGCGTTTCGCACACTTCGCGCCATTTATCATGGCTCCAGTCGAATTGAATACCGATGGAGGCCATGCCTTCATTCATTCGATCAATGTGTGGGCCAAATCCAACGAGTTTTCCATCATAAGACGGAATAACTTCGTAAATGCCATCACCAAACAAAAAACCACGGTCCATTGGCGAGATTTTCGCGTCGGCCATAGGCATATAGCTGTCGTTTAAAAATACTGTGCTCATCACACACCTCTTAACGTTAATTACACCGCGTAAAGCTCTGAATCAGATTGCTTTATCATGTCTCTTGCGGCTTGGGCTAACAG
>Ga0255776_10004955_pt1 | contig 13946 bp, 17 predicted proteins | sample 071ome_19_FD_179974 | JGI IMG/M metagenome (GOLD analysis project Ga0255776, IMG submission 179974) | Coastal salt marsh microbial communities from the Groves Creek Marsh, Skidaway Island, Georgia - 071413AT metaG (version 2) | ecosystem: Environmental > Aquatic > Marine > Intertidal zone >... | reverse complement strand
TACTCAATCAAGGTAGCTTCAATCTCTGATCGAACCATTGAGGAAAGACGCTGCGTACCAACGAGCTCTCGAAGCTCAACTGCTAGTGCCTCAATACCTGTCGGAAAGGTAAGTGAAATGGAGACGGTCATTTTAAGTGTCTAAGAATAATGCCTGATTCTCCTCTCAGGTCAATTCGTGTAGTGTCATAGTCACAACCAACGTCAGGAAGAGGTCGCGATGCCAAAGCCAAGGAAGCAACTCGTCTCTCTCGAAGCCACTCCCTACTACCACTGCGTTTCCCGTTGCGTTCGACGTGCGTTCTTGTGTGGTACAGATTCCGAAGGACGCTCTTTCGAGCACCGTCGTGGTTGGATTGAAAAACTGATTCTCGATCAGGCACAGGCCTTCTGTATTGATATTGCCGCGTATGCCGTGATGTCGAACCACTTCCATGTGGTGCTGCATGTCAGTCAGCAACGCGCCAGAGGTCTAACCGCGCTTGAAGTCGTGCAGCGCTGGCATCAGCTTTATCAGGGCACTTTGTTATCGAAAAAGTTCGAACGCGGAGAAACGCTATCACCCTCTCAGCAAGCCATTCTTGATGAGCGTATTGATGAGTGGCGCGACCGTTTAATGAGCATCAGCTGGTTTATGCGACGCCTGAACGAGACAGTAGCCAGACTTGCCAATGAAGAAGATCAATGCACCGGGCATTTCTGGGAGGGTAGATTCAAGTCTCAAGCTCTACTCGACGAAAAAGCCCTCGCAGCCTGCATGGCTTATGTAGATTTAAATCCACTGCGCGCCGCAATGGCCAAAACGCCGGAAGAATCTGAGCACACCTCCGTTAAAAAACGCACCGAAAAAGCGAAGGAAGCGCACTCACCCAATCATCCGAAACAACAAGCCTACGGCCTACTGCCCTTTGCCGGTAACCCGCGCCAGGACATGCCTGAAGGCATTCAGATGCGCCTGACAGATTACCTAGACCTTGTTGACTGGACTGGCCGCCAGATCCGAGAAGATAAACGAGGCTCTATATCCGAGGCCGAACCAGCGATCACGGATCGCTTGGGAATCGACGCAGAGCACTGGCTCTACATCACCCAGAACTTTGAGTCCGAATTCAAGGGCATCGTCGGCGCAGTCCACGAAGTAAAATCCAAAATCAGCCAATTCTGGGACGGCCAACGAGAACGAAGGCGGGCCGCGGGGATCGCTGCCTGCAAATTACGTCTTTCTTAACAGACTACTAACCACCGCGAACCTCCATCAGAGTAATCTGAGACTTCCGCTCGCCTGAAATATAGCTTTTTCACTTCAATAGCTACGAAATCAAGGTTTTCACCGGCCTAGAAACCCTACTCGATCATCCGGCGCAAATTCGAGAAAGAAACTAAAGCTTCTTCTCTTACTATGACCGTCCATGTAATTCCTGACCGCCAATCTATCCCACTGGTCATGGATACGGGTCACCCAACTTTAAACCGTAACGTTTGCGCATGGCGTCATAAAGCGCTTTGCCACTAAGATGATCCAGATCTTCAAGGTTCCTTTCCCATAAAGCCACGCGCTGTTCGTAAGTCCCTTCGACAGGAATCACTTCGCCTAGGCGGTCACACGAGGTGGGAATTAAACGTCCCATTTGAACATCATGATATGTAGTGGGAAAGCGAGGTAATACAAAGTGTACTTCCATACAGCTGCCTACGGCAGGTGAGGCCTTACCAAGCCGGTTATATGCTAACCAAGCATCAGGGTATCCTCTTACCGCCTCGTACTCATGACCATCGATTGTCTTCACAACGCCGCTAGACTCTACCGTAGCCACCAGTTTCATTTTTGTCACTTCAAACTTGAGCTGCTTCAAGGGCTTACTCATATACGCCTGGGTCATCGAGGCCATAATCACCAAAAAGTACACTATAAATCGCCACTTTATCGAGATTCTTCTTTTCCCTGATGGTGCGCCATTACCTTCTTCGAGAAATAAAGACACGGTCCCTAGAATCCCGAATAAAACGACTCCTCCCACGAAGAGAGTCAACACGAAGCGGTGTAAATAATACACCCACTCCCACATGTCAGCGGCCATGACTAACGCCCGATCTGATAGTAGCTATTCAACCACTGTGAATGGCAAATAAAGCTATCGGGAAAGTCATCCCATAAGTCATTCATCTATGGGCCTCAAAATTAGTACCTCTCTTACTGTGACCGTCCATGTAATACTCATGACTCGACCTATTAGGTTTCCTTCTAGCGACTTAAGTCTTCATGACCGTCCATGTAATTCCCTTACTATGACCGTCCATGTAATGCTAGTTGTTTTGCAATTTAGTTAATCTCGCAGGGGCATCATATGAAAAGTTAAATACATATTGGCCATTACTTTCTATTTCTAAGTAACATACAGACCAAGCCCTATGCTCGCTATCCTTTTCTTGCATTGACTCTCTGAGTTCCTCAAACAGTAAAACTGCATCATAATTAATGGAAAATTGCTCTCGCTTTTCACCAAAATTAAAATAAGCTTTTGGGCTGGTAACTAAATCCCCTTTAACCAATCCAATCTCAACATCCATGTTCACCTTATCCCATTCAGACGAAATACAGGAAACTACCTCTTGTACTATTTCTGTTTGAACCTTAGACAGCATTACTATCCACCTTGTTTGTTCTTAAAGAAAAATTCTTCCCACTCTCCACCCTCAACTCTATATGAAGCGCGGAAAGCATCAGGCCTATTTGTAGTATTTTTCTTACTATACTGAGAGGTGAAATGGAGACATATATAACAGTTGCACCAGGAACTCTGACATCAGGTATACGATAACCTTTTCCTGCTAAGTCTTTATGACCGTCCATGTAACTCTGCCGTCCATGTAACTCTGCTCTGCTAACCGTCTTCATGAATCCTTCCTTTGGATAGGGCAAGTCCATCTCACTCACTCTACTCTACAAGAGTACCGAGACCATCAATGTGAAACACGCATCACAGTTAGTGCACGCTATCACATGAGTCTCACTCAGAGCCTGCCAGCCATGAACGGGCTGCATACGTCAGTGATGTCCGTATCGGCCACTCAAGCATGGCGTGAATAGTCTGATACTATTAACCTATCTATTATCCGAAACACCATCTGAAACAACCCACTGCCGGTGTTGTTTGGGGAGTTGTCTATGTCTGCTTTATATCGTTTATCTCGTAAACCCGCCTCGCTGGCCTTCACGGCTCTGATTGGCTTGTTGCCAGCCGCTCACAGTCAGGCGCTGGATAAGCATTTCATGGCGTTTAAGTACACTCAGTTCACACCGATCAGTAACGAAGACTCGGTGTTCCCAGAGGGCAGCATTGATTTCGATTCTACGGCGTTCACCGAGCTGACGTACGCCAGCCCCAGCAGCAAGCCGTTTTCGATTGAGGTCTCAGCGTTGCTGGATGCCGAACAGGAGGTCGATCAGCTTAAGGCGCTGTTCAACTGGGGAGGGATCATGCTGGTGACCAGCAGCGGTACGATTAAGGGCAGCTTCTCTGAAACCGATAAGGCGCGACTGCCGGGCAATCAGGACCCAGACGCGCTGTTTCAGACGCTACTCCCGGAAGAGCAGTCGTTTGAGGGCAAGTCTCAGTTCATCGCGCTAGGCATTGAGCGCTACGGCGACCGCTACGTTGGTCTGGGCTACCACCGCGTCGTTGCCCCAATGTTGTTGTCGGTTGACACCAATCAAAACCCGACGTTTGGTTTTAACTCGCGCACCGGTGAGTTTGAGAACTACAACGAAGAGGGGAATTACCCGTATCAGGCGGTGGATGCCGAGGGCACACTGGAAACCTTTGGTTTGTGGGTGAGAACCGACACGCTGAAAACCAGCTTCAACGAAGTCGCAAAAACCAATCGTCGCGACATGGGCTTTTTCCTGTCGTTGGATGCATTGCTGGGCGTGTCCACTTACACCCCCGGAGATCAGGTCGAGATCGATTACGAAAACGCCACTGAGGAAGTCGCCAGCGATACCGGCAACCCGGGCGAGGGCACGGCCTTGAATGCCATGGGGTCGACCTCGCTGCTGTCGATCCGTTCCACCTTCGGCGCTGGATTTCAGGCCGTGGCGCCGGTCTCTGATTACATCGTTGGCGCCAGCCTGGGTGTAGAAGGCTCGCTGAACATCAATATGTTCGAGAGTGATTACAGCGCCGGGCCGGGCGTGGATGCTGAGCTGTTCACTGAAGGCTTTAATGCCGGTTATGGTGTGTTCTTCCGGGTGGCGGGTGCTTTCTGAGCGCCCGGCCTGATTCCGGCCAATCAAGGCAATAATTTCTGATAATAAAAGACAGAAGGCTACAATAGGCCGAAATCCCAGATCGAACCCTCGCCCATGACTGGCCTTCTGATACTTTTATTCTTTCTGGTTGCTGGCACGCTGCTGCAACTGGAATACACTCTCCCTGTGCCGGGCTCGATCATCGGCATGTTGCTGCTGCTGATGTTTCTGATGTTGCGCGGTCGTACGCCCGAGCCTCTGGCTCAGATCAGTCGCACGCTGTCGCCCTTGCTACCGCTGTTTATCATTCCGGTGAGCGTCGGCATTATTACGCAAAAGTCCTTATTGGCAGATAACGGCGTGGCCTTGTTGGTGATTCTCGCCATCAGCCTGATTCCCGGTGCACTCGTCTGCGCAGCCATCATGCAAATGGGGGGCAAACCACGTGATTGATACCCTGCTGCATTTGCCTCTGTTCTGGGCGCTGCTCACCATTGCCGCTTTCACGCTCGGGCAACAAGTCTACAAGGCGTTAGGCAACACGGCGTTTCTGCCGCCGATTCTGACTGGGATTGTATTAGTGTCGGTGGTACTGGAAACCACCGGCATCTCGTTTGATACCTACATTGAAGGTGGGCAATACCTGCATCTGATGCTGGGGCCGGTGGTGGTGATGCTGGCGGTGCCTCTGTATCAGTTTATCCATGTCATGAAGAAAGAATGGCTGCGCATCAGTCTGGCCATCTCGCTGGGCAGCGGCACCACCGTCGCCGTTGCGGCGGTGCTCGCGCACGTGTGGATTGGTGATGATGCCATTACCATCACCATGACCACCAAGTCGGTGACCACCCCCGTGGCCGTTACGTTAAGTGAGCAGCTTGGGGGCATCAGCGCCCTGGCCTCGGCCTTTGTCATCATCACTGGCGTCTTTGGCGCTCTGATGATTCCGCCGCTGTTAAGAGCCACCCGACTGGATGCGCCGCAGAGTGTGGGCCTGACTTTGGGCGTTTGCGCCCATGCGGTCGGCACCAGCCGGGCACTGGAGCTGGGGACTCAGCAGGCGGCGTACTCCGCCATGGCCATGACACTGACTGCCACCTTACACGCACTTCTGTTACCGTGGCTGGTGTAACAGCAACCTATTTAACGAACGATCAGATACGACTATGAAAAGCGCATTGCAGAAACTCTTCGCACCCCTTCTGAATATTTTTGAAAACAGCCAGGAAGAGTACGTGTACAAACCGTCTCATCGCACCATTTTAATGGCCGTGGGCTGTCTGTTTCTGGTGATTGCCGGCGCCGGAGTCTTTATTGCGATTGCGGCAAACCAACCGGGCGGGGCGTTTCCTGCGGCGGTATTCGGCATCGCTGGATTCGTCTGCATTATCGTAGCGACGCTGGGCTCAGATAAAGCCGTAGCCAATATCTGGAAGAATCGCTAAGCGGTGGGTCAAGCAAGACGTTACCGACTGGATCGATTTTTAAGTGTGACCACAGGCACCCCCAAGCGTGCCGTGCGTCAGCTACTGGCGCAGGGCCGGGTCACGGTCGATAACGAGATAGCCACTGACGTTAATAAACAGATTGATCACTTCTCCCGAATCACCCTCGACGGCACCGAGCTTCAGAATCGTCGCCGTCGCTACCTACTCCTGCACAAACCCGTTGGCGTTGTGAGCGCAACCAAAGACGATATTCACCCCACCGTCATCGATGTATTGCGCGAGGCGGGATGCCCTGAACACGACCTCGCCGATCTGCATATCGCCGGGCGACTGGATCTGAACTCCTCTGGCCTGTTACTTTTGACCAACGACAGTGACTGGTCAGCGGCGCTCATGGCCCCGGATAAAAAAGTCGCCAAGGTGTATGAAGTCACGCTGGAGAAGCCCATCTGCGATGAGTGCATCAGCGCCTTTCAGAAGGGGATCTACTTTCCGTTTGAGGGGATCACCACCAAGCCCGCCACACTGGAGCGCCTGAGCGATCGCATTGCTCGAGTGACGCTCACCGAAGGCAAGTACCATCAGATCAAGCGCATGTTCGGGCGCTTCAGAAACCCCGTGCTGAAATTACACCGAGTGGCGATAGGAGACATCCGGCTGGATGCCTCTTTGGAGTACGGGCAATTCCGATTTCTGATATCCGACGAAATCACCCTGAATACCCATCAGTCCGCAGGCGCGGTTTCCTGTAGTTCCGGATCTCGCATAATTTCCTGATACCAAGCTGCGATTGCAGGGTTGTCATCCCGCCAACCGTTATCCGGCAAACGAAAATCAATGTAGCCAAGTGCTGAGGCCAGGGCGATTTCGGCGATACTTTCTGGTGTATTTTTCAGTAATTTAATATCACCGGATTCAATCATTTTTAACGAGCGTGCTATCGCCTGACTCCAACGCCCCAGCCACAGTTCTGATTGATGCTCTACTGGGCGTTGCTTCTCCATCACCGTCATAAACGCCGCCTCGGCGATACCATCGGCAAGTGTATGAACACGCTCTGTAGTATCCAGATCCATGTAGGGCGGCTGATGTAAATCGACGTCATTATTCGCACGACGCTGCAGAAACTGGCAGATTACCGGGCTGTTTATTACTACCTGAACATCATTGACCAGCAGGGCAGGTACTTTACCCAAAGGGTTCGCAGCACTGACTACATCGGCATTACGCAGAGGGTTAGCGACTTCGAGGGTGATCTGATCGCGCAGACCCAACTTGATCGCCGCGACCCAGACCTTACGCGCGAAAGGCGATGTCGTTGAGTAAATTAGCTTCACTATGTACCTCCATGTCTTTTGATTAACTTAACGAGCCAACCAGCGGTCATCTAACAACGCACGACCAAGAACCACAGCCCCGATGCCGCCTAAAAGGTTGGCGATTAATTCTGCGGCATAGATCGAGCGCGATTCGAGCACCATGCTTAATCCTATTGCTACAGGGATCATGATCAGTGCTACGCGCACAACCGATTGCCCCAAAGCCCAATAGGCACGATCAATCGCATTAAATGCGCCGTTAACTACGATAATTGCACCGAAGCCGGCATAGCCCCAAACTGAAATCAGCAGATAGGAAGACAATGCTTCGATCACTTCAGGGCTGTCGGTAAATATAGATGCCAGCGGCTCGCGCCAGATAACCAACAGGATACCCGCGACCAGGCTATACCCAAGGCAAAACAGCAGCGCAAATCCCAACGCGCGCCGGGCGCGTTCGCCGTAGCCCGCGCCCCAGTTCTGCCCAACAATACCGCCGATAGAACTCGACAACGCCAGCAACGGCACCACTGCAAGCGCCTGCAAACGCCCGCCGGCGCCAAAGCCTGCCACAGCTGCGTCGCCGTATTTAGCAAGCATCGCCGTCATGATGGATAAACCCAGCGGGTTCACAGAGTTAGATATTGCCGCCGGGCCGCCGACTCTGAGCAAGGCTTTTAAGTCTTCACCGGGGTGCGCTTCTTTTAAGCGGGTGAAGTACAACCCAACCGGACTGCGCGCTATCAGTACCAGCGCCAATACAGATGCCAGTGTCCAGCCGACAATGGTGGCGTAGGCCGCCCCCTGAATTCCGAAGCCCTCGAATATACCAGCTCCGGTAATCAGCAGCGGATCAAGGATCAGATTCACCAGTGCCATCATCATCAGAATCATGGACGCCTTGCCGGCCATTCCCTGCGCACGTAATGCGCCGTTACCTGCCATGTTGATCAATAACATGGGAAAACCAAAGGCAAATGGTGTCATGTAGGAATCAATCAACGGCAACAGATCAGGCGATGCATTCATCAGTTCAAATAAAGGCCGCTTGAACAGATAGAGCAGAATACTGATAACGAGCCCGAAGCAGCCTGCAGCCACAACCCCCAGCGCCACCAGGCTTTGAGCCCGATGCTTTTGCCCTGCTCCTAAGGCACGGGACACCACCGAGGCAATCGCGGCGATCACGCCAACGCCGAGGGAAGACAACGCGAACACCACAGGAAAGATAAAACTCACGGCAGTCAGCGGATCTTTTCCCAGATTGCCAATGAAGTATGCATCCAGCAGGCCGACAGACATAAGCGCGAGAATGCCAACCACCATAGGCAGGGTCTGTTGAAACAGGTGACGGCCAACGGAGCCACTGGTCAGAACTGCGCCTTCAACGGCCATAACAGATTACATTTCACTGAAGTAAAAGAAGGAGGAACCGTACCACAAACCAAGACCTGAACTTAGGATTACAAGCCAGATGGTCTGTTCCATTTTCGTTCACAGGGTACAAAACCTGACAGATTAATCTAAACGAACGATGCCACTCTCACCGCTGAAATCCCCGAGCATCCAGATTTGTTCGAACGGGTGTTCAGTTGGCACCTGAATATGACGACAGTGCCCGCGAATAATATCGGCGTTCCACTCCGGGTGCGCATTGCGGATCAGTAGCCACACCCGCTGAGTTTGGTAGTTTTTACCGGCTTTCTGGGCAAGAATCCGATTGAGTGCATCCAATAACCGCTGATGCGTATTCTGCTCTGCAGCCTGTTCACGCAGCGCCTGCCGTGTGGGCTCTGTCAGGTCGCGCCCGAGAATCTGCATCGCTTCGGCTTCACTGCCGTAAAGGTGGGCGACTTCAATATCGAGTTTCTCACCTTCCAGTAAGCAGGAAACATCAGGCTTGGTGGGCTGGTTGTGCCAGAGGTGGCGAATCTCGTGGCCGGTCTGTTTCTCGTAGGCGCGCATAAAACGCTTGGCAGCGTCATGCTCCAGGGCGAGTTTTTCTGACTGGCTGCTGGTCGGATTTGGCGACTCTGACATAGACAATTCCCTGAGGTAGATCAGGGTACTGTAGCAAATTCGCCATACACTTAATCAAACATCAGAGGTAAGGCCAGATCAACGTGATGGATGGCCACCGGACTGGGAATAGCCCTCCGTATAAAGCACAGGACACCCAATGGCATCGAGCGACCAGCGCATCAATCATTTTGCGGCTTTCTTTAAAAAGTACATGAGCAGTGCGCCTGTGATTACGGCCGCCTTGCCCATTCCAATCACCGCGGCGGACCTGATTCCGACCTACGCCGAACAGTCCACTTTCCTGACGGCCTACGCCTCCTTGCTGTGCTTTCTGACTGTCGCCTTTGTATTTTACCGCCGCCACCGCATCGGGACCTATCTGCTACCTGCCACCTGGGGGAAGCGCAGCCGCATCACCGGCCGCTTTTTACTGTCGTGGGTTCCTTTCCTGTGCATGGTAGCGACGGTGGCCTGCTTGGTGACGTACCACACCACTCTGAATCTGAGCCTGACTCTCTTACCTGATGCCGAATTCGCCAGCACATCGACCTTGTTGGCCAACGCAACCGTGCGAGAACTGTCGTGGGAGTTGCAGCTACGACTGCTGGGAAGCTATCTCGGGATGTTTGTTTTCTCGACACTGGCGTTTTCCCTGATGGCCGTGCGTGAGTACATGCAAACCGTACTCGGATTGAGCGATCACGACCTGGTGCTGAAAAGCGGCGACCCAGCGGTCGAGAAGGTAGGTGACTAAAGAGATTTGACCAAGCAGAACCATTAAAAACGCCTCCTGTTCAGTGGAGGCGTATCATTCACATCGGCGTTTCACTCATAGCGACGTTTCTTCAAAGCGTTTTGCCTTCAAACCGCCCGGCCAGATATTCAACAGCAACGGCCAGAGCGCCAATCGCCCGACCTTCGTTAAAGTCATCCCGCGCATAGAGTTCGGTCAACTCGCTGAGTTTCCAGGGCACCAGTTCCAGCGGCTCTGGCTCATCGCCCTCCAGCTTCGATGGGTACAGATCACGCGCCAGAACCACATCGATGCCGCCACGCATGTAACTTGGGGACAAGCTCATTTTCTTCAGGTAAACGAATTCACGCGCAGCAAAGCCTATCTCTTCCTGCAACTCACGATTACAGGCATCGCGCATCGACTCCCCCAGATCCACGGCCCCTTTTGGCAAGGTCAGGGTGTAATCTTCGACGCCGCCCCCATATTCACGGATGAGGGCAATCGTCTCGTCGTCGAGCAAGGCCACCATCATCACCGCACCGCTGCCGCCGGGCACCAAACGCTCATAGGTACGCTCTACACCGTTGCTGAAACGCAGGTCGATGGATTCCACACGAAACAAACGACTTTCAGCAACCATGTGGCGATTCAGAATTTCGGGTTTTTTATGCATGACAGCCCTGTTTTAATAGCAGACAGATAATGATGACGAGGTATTAGCGCATGAGTATGCCAGAGTGGCAAGACATCGACACTGTGCTGCTGGACATGGACGGCACCCTGCTGGACCTGCATTTTGACAACTATTTCTGGCTGGATCACGTGCCGAGCAAGTATGCCGAGCACCACGGCCTATCCGAAGAAGAGGCCTTTGCCGAGCTGAACAAGAGTTTCGTTGGCCTGCGCGGTACGCTCAACTGGTACTGCCTCGACTACTGGACCGAACTCACCGGCCTGCCCATCGCTGAGCTTAAGCGCGACGTACAGGATAAAATCGGCTTCCGTCCTTATGTTGAAGACTTCCTCGACACCATGAAGAAGCTGGGTAAGCGTACCGTGATCGTGACCAACGCCCACCGCGACAGCGTGAACCTGAAGATGGAGCGCACCGGCCTGGATAAACTGGTCGACCACGTTATCAGCTCGCATGACTATAAAGAGCCGAAAGAAAGTCAGGCATTCTGGGATCATTTACAGCGTGAAGAGCCCTTCGATAAGGACCGCACCCTACTGATTGACGACAGTCAGGCTGTGTTAGAATCGGCAGAGAAATGGGGAATCCACTGGCTGTTGACGATCTTCCACCCAGACAGCCAGAAAGCGCCAAACACCGACAGTCGCTTTCCGGGTATTCACCACTTTGATGAAATTAAGTTCTGAAACGAATTCTGCATTAGTAGGGCTGTCTCTGACTCGCCGTGAATCCATCCATGGAGGCTCTCGTGTGCCTTCCCTGGCACACAAGGTCATCGACAGCCCTACCAACGCAAACTTCGAGGGCGCATGAGCGAACAGACACAAAAAATCCGACTCGATAAATGGCTCTGGGCCGCGCGTTTTTTTAAAACCCGCGCGCTAGCCAAAGGCGCGATTGAAGGCGGCAAAGTGCACTATGAGGGCCAGCGCTGCAAAGTCAGCAAGACGGTCGACGTGGGCGCAAAACTGACCATCCGCCAGGGCTTCGATGAAAAGATCGTCGTCGTGAAGGCACTCTCCGAACAGCGCCGCGGCGCCCCGGAAGCGCGGGAGCTTTACGACGAAACCGTCGACAGTATCAAAGCCAGAATGGATAAAGCCGAATACCGCCGAGTGGTTAAAGCCTCTCAGGCAGCACCCGACCACAAACCCAACAAAAAAGAGCGTCGCGATATGCGCCGTTTTGAGAACAATCAGGATTACTGACCGATGACCGCGAACAACAGCGCAGACACCCTGCAACGTTTCAGTTTCGACAACACCAACATTCGCGGCGAAGTGGCGCATCTGAACGCCAGCTATCGCGAAGTTCTTAAGCGTCATCAATACCCGGCCGTGGTTGCCAAAGGCGTGGGCGAATTGATGGCCGCAACGGCGCTGCTCAGTGCCAGCCTGAAGTTTGCCGGTCGCCTGACCCTGCAGATTCGCCTGACTGGCAACATCAGTTTGTTGCAGGCAGAAACCAATGAGAAAGGTCAGTTACGCGCCATTGCCCGCTACGAAGAAGGCACCGACGCCAGCGAACTGACTCTCACGGACGGCCAGATGATCATCACCATTGAGCCGGACGTCGGCCAGCGCTATCAGGGCATCACCCTGATTGAAGGTGGCAACGTGGCCGGCGCGCTCGAAGATTACTTTGAGCAGTCGGAACAGCTGGGATCGCGTTTCTGGCTGGCCTGCGATGGCGAAAATGCGGCAGGCTTTATGCTGCAACAGATGCCATCGTCCGAAGGCGATGATCCGGACGCTTGGGACCGCCTCAGCCACCTGGCCAGCACCCTGAAAGACGAAGAGCTGCTGACCCTGAACAACGATGTGCTGCTGCACCGCTTGTATCACGAGGAAAACGCCCGCATCTATCCAGAGAGCGCGCTGAGTTTCTTCTGCACCTGCTCGAAAGATCGCATTGGCAATGCCCTGCATCAGCTGGGCAAAACAGAACTACTGGGCATTCTCGAAGAGCAGAGCAAAATCAGCATCAACTGTGATTTCTGCCAGCAGGCCTACAGTTTTGACAAGACGCAGATACTGGAGTTATTCCCAGAGGACAACTTGCAGTAACAAACCGGAATAAGAATCGCTCAAAAACCGACCAACGGGGCTTAGCGCGGACGGTTTTTTCTGGCATAATCGCCGGTCTTAAAAATTTGGGTTCGCCCGGGCACCCTTCAGGGCGGTACAGAGATTCAGCGCAAGGCCACAAGCCCTGCGTCATTTACGAGGACCCCACGGGGCACCGATATGACTGTTTACACCGATTTATCTTCTTCTTTCCTGGTAGAACAAGCCATCGCTCGCGGCGAAGGCCAGCTTCAGGATAACGGCGCACTGGTCATCAAAACCGGTAAGCGCACTGGTCGTTCACCAATGGACAAGTTCATTGTTGAAGAGCCAAGCAGCAAAGACGCCATCGAATGGGGCAACATCAACCGCCCATTCGACGCGGACAAGTTCGACGCTCTGTGGGAGCGCGTAGAAGAGTATCTGGCACAGCACGACAGCTTCGTATCTCAGGTGCACGTTGGTTCTGACCCTCAGCACTACCTGCCAGTAAAAATGACCACTCAGACTGCATGGCAGAACCTGTTTGGCCGCAACCTCTTCATCCTGCCAGAAAGCTACAACCCTTCTGACAAGGAAGAGTGGCAGATCCTGAACGTTGCTGGTTTCGAATGTGTACCAGAGCGTGACGGCACTAACTCTGACGGTGCGGTCATCGTTAACTTCGCACAGCGCAAAGTACTGCTGGCTGGCATGCGTTACGCGGGCGAAATGAAGAAAGCCATGTTCGGTGTACAGAACTTCCTGCTGCCAGAAAAAGACGTGCTGCCAATGCACTGTTCTGCCAACGTTGGCGAAGACGGCGACACCTGCCTCTTCTTCGGTCTGTCTGGTACTGGTAAGACCACCCTGTCTGCTGACCCTGCCCGTTACCTGATCGGTGATGACGAGCACGGTTGGGGCAAAGGCACTGTCTTCAACATCGAAGGCGGCTGCTACGCGAAAACCATCGATCTGTCTCAGAAGAACGAGCCTATCATCTGGGATGCGATCAAGTTCGGCGCCATCGTTGAGAACGTCACCATCGACGAAACCACTCGCGTTGCCGACTACAGCAACACTGAACTGACTGAAAACGGCCGTTGTGCATACCCGCTGACTCACGTTGAGAAGCGCGTAGAAGAGAACATGGCGGGCGAGCCAAAAGCAGTAATCTTCCTGACTTGTGACATGACTGGCGTACTGCCTCCAGTGTCTATCCTGAGCAAAGAACAGGCGGCATACCACTTCCTGTCTGGCTACACCGCTCTGGTCGGTTCTACTGAAATGGGTGGTTCTAAAGGTCTGAAGTCTACCTTCTCTACCTGCTTCGGTGCGCCGTTCTTCCCACGTCCAGCAGGCGTATACGCTGAACTGCTGATGAAGCGTGTGACTGAATTCGGTTCTCAGGTATACCTGGTTAACACTGGTTGG
>Ga0255776_10004943_pt1 | contig 13965 bp, 12 predicted proteins | sample 071ome_19_FD_179974 | JGI IMG/M metagenome (GOLD analysis project Ga0255776, IMG submission 179974) | Coastal salt marsh microbial communities from the Groves Creek Marsh, Skidaway Island, Georgia - 071413AT metaG (version 2) | ecosystem: Environmental > Aquatic > Marine > Intertidal zone >... | reverse complement strand
GGAGGCTGGCATTGAGAGCTTTAAGGGATCGGAAAATCATTTCAGGAAATTTTCCGTAAAATATCGATTTCGATCACTTAGCTGTTCATGCCTATGCCGCGGGGAACTCTTCGATTTGTGGCGTGGGTCCTGGAGTTTCCGTAGTCGTGGCGTTTTTTTAATAATAGGGTGTCGATGTTCCCGAAGTGGCTTTTGCCTGATTACCTAGAAGATTTGTTGCCAGCGGAGGCTGCTCGCGTTGAGCTGGCGCGTAATGAATTGGTCGGTACAATGGTCTCGTATGGATACCAGCTGGTATCTCCTCCCTTGTTAGAGCACGTTGATTCCTTGCTGACCGGATCTGGACAAGACCTAGATTTGCAGACATTCAAGATTGTGGATCAATTGTCGGGAAGGACTCTCGGTATTCGATCCGATGTGACATCCCAAATAGCGCGCATTGATGCTCACGTTCTAGCATGCTCTGAGGTCACTCGCTTGTGTTATGCCGAGCGCGTGCTAAGAACAAGACCTCACGATGTTGACTCCAGTCGAGAGATCTTTCAGTTAGGGGCAGAACTTTTTGGGGCAGATGCTTTGGATGCCGACATTGAGATCACGTCCCTAATGGTCGACTGCATCAAGAAGATTTCGACGCGCCCATTGACATTGGATCTTGGGAATGTCTCGATAGTAATGGCGGTCTTTGACTGGTTAAATCTGGGCTCTCAGGATCGATCTGATTTTTTTTCGGCTCTTCAGGCGAAAGATACGGCTTCCCTTGATACGATGTCGAGCTCATTGAGTTCTCAAAAACGAAAAGTGGTCATGGAGCTTCCGAAGCTCTACGGTGATGTTGCTATTTTAAATATAGCGCGTGATTTATTATCCGACGTGCCAGGTGCACTGAGCGGTATCGGTGAGCTCGAGAATATTGCCAAAGAGCTCGATGGTAGTGTCGCACAGGTGAGTTTCGACCTTGCAGAAATGCGTGGATTTCATTATCACAGTGGAATTGTTACTGCTGCGTACATCGATGGTGAGGTGAGTCCCGTATCACGCGGGGGGCGTTATGATCACGTGGGTGAAGTATTTGGTCGTTCACGTAAAGCCACTGGATTCACGATAGACCTAAGACGACTCGCTCGCTTGGGCAGTGATGAGATCTTCGTTCCCAAGGGGCGACTGATCTCAGCACCACGCATAAGTCATGACGCAGAACTTATGAAACTGATTAAATCGCTGCGTGAACAAGGTGACGTTGTTATTGTCGATCTGAATTTAGAGGGTAGTGAGACTGCTGACTCCAGTGCGACTCATAGACTCGAGCGCATTGACGGGACTTGGCAGGTGGTCAGTTTGTAGCCTGGTATGGCAGAAAAATAAGAATGGGGAAATTTTTGTGAAGAACGTTGTCGTGATCGGCACTCAGTGGGGTGATGAGGGCAAGGGAAAAATTGTTGACTTGCTCACAGAGAAAATGTCTGGCGTAGTGCGTTTTCAAGGGGGGCACAATGCTGGGCACACATTAGTCATCGGTGGTGAGAAAACAGTCTTACATTTAATTCCGTCGGGAATTCTGAGAGATAAGGTTAAATGTTTTATCGGAAATGGAGTTGTTGTATCACCTGATGCGTTACTGCAGGAGATTGATATGCTCAAACAAGCGGGTATTCCCGTGATGTCTCGGTTGGTTTTGAGCGATTCATGCCCAGTGATATTGCCTTCCCATGTCCGGTTAGATCAATGCCGTGAAATTAGTCGTGGCTCTGGGAAGATCGGTACGACAGGGCGAGGAATTGGTCCAGCTTATGAGGATAAAGTCGCGAGACGGGGAATTCGAATAAAAGACCTGTATGACGAATCTAACCTCAAAGACAAGCTTGGTGAGTTACTCGGCTACCATAATTTTTTGCTCAGTAAGCTCTACGGCTCAGAGTCGATAGATTTTCAGCAGACTTACGACACATTGGTGGCGAATGCTGCCTTGCTCGAAGAGATCGTTGGTGATGTATCTAGTTTGCTAAACACAGGTCTGTCCAAGGGAGATCGATTTCTTTTTGAGGGAGCCCAAGGAGCTTTGTTGGATATTGATCACGGGACATATCCATTTGTCACTTCGAGTAACTGTGTTTCTGGCACCGCAGCTTCTGGTTCTGGAGTTGGGCCTGGCGCCTTGGATTACGTGCTTGGAATTACTAAGGCTTATACGACTCGGGTGGGATCAGGCCCCTTTCCCACGGAACTTAATGATGAAATCGGGGCGCGTATCGCTGAGCGAGGTGCTGAGTTTGGAGCTACAACAGGCCGACCTCGGCGGTGCGGTTGGTTTGATGTGGTGGCGCTTCGAAGGTCCTCTCAAATTAATGGGCTCAGCGGTGTTTGTGTCACGAAACTCGACGTGCTTGATGGGCTAGATTCGATCAAAGTTTGCACTGGTTATCGGCTACATGGAGAGGTGATTGATTTACCTCCTAGTGGCGCAGATGCACTCTCGGAGTGTGAGCCAATTTATGAAGATTTACCTGGCTGGTCTGACTCAACCTATGGCCTAACTCGCTGGGCGGATCTACCGGAAAATGCTAAAAGCTACCTTGTTTACCTGGAAAAACAAATTGGCGTGCCGATTGATATTGTGTCGACTGGTCCAGATCGTTCTGAGACGATCATCAGGAATGATGACCTCGTATGATGAATTTTCGGTGCCCGAAATACTCCTGTTTTAATCACTGGTGCCCGGAAGAGGACTCGAACCTCCACAGTGTTGCCACCACCAAGACCTGAACCTGGCGCGTCTACCAATTCCGCCATCCGGGCTGAAGCGCGACTCTATCGACACCTAGATGGCCTGTCAATCGTTGATCATGTCTGGGTTATTGATGGCTAAGTTTGATAAAAGGAAGCCGAGTCGAACGGTACGCAAAAGGGGCTCGAAGAAAGGACGAGATGCTGCTCTCGAATCTTTAAAAGTCTTGATCCTGAGAAGCATTGCTGATCACGATGGGTTGCTGACGAACCAAACTTTGGTGGTTCGCCAATCTTTGAAAGATCATCCGAAACAGTCGATTGAACGCTCAGTCAAAGAGCTTTTGAGGAAAAAGTTTCTGAAATTGACGGCTGATCAATTTCTTTGCCTTGGGGATTCCCTAAGGATGTATCGGGGGGAGATAATCCTCAATAGTTCCGGCTTTGGATTTTTTAAGCACGGAGATGGCGACGATTGGTATATCCCGTCGGAGTATGTGGCAGGTTATCTTTCTGGAGATCAGGTTGACGCGATACATGTTGCGCGGCCCGATATGGAGCGCTCCGATGTCGCCGTTCCTATAAAGCTCGTGGTGCCAGTTAGTCGCAAAGTTGTGGCTATCATCGAAAATTACCGTGATAAAACTTTTCCAAGATCGCTCGCGAGGGCGATTCCTGGCAGATTTGAATGGTCCAAAAAAGTGCCGATTCAGCTCGAGCACATGGACGTTTGTGTCGTCGAGCTTTTGGCGTACGATAATGCTGACCGATCTTGGAACGTTAGATTTGTTAAGAGGCTTGGCTCTATCACGGACCCAGGAATAGAAAACAGTATATCGATCGTCAAACATAACATTTCCGACGAATTCTCCCCGGAAGTTTCCCGGGAAGTGGATCGTATTCCTGATCAAGTTCTCTTTTCTGAACTCGCCGATCGCATTGATCTGAGAGATAAGCCTTTCGTAACGATTGATGGTCCTTCTGCAAGAGATTTCGATGATGCGGTGTTTGTTTCCAAAGAGGGTGATGATTTCGTACTCCAGGTGGCGATAGCAGACGTGAGCCACTATGTTTCGGATGGTAGTGCGATCGATCACGCTGCAAAAGAGCGGGGGACCAGCACGTACTTTCCTGCCAAAGCTGTTCCAATGCTCCCGGATCCACTCTCGTCGGGAATATGTTCGTTACTGCCCCATCGCGACAGACTTGTTGTTGTCGCTCGAATACACTTTGATGGTGAGGGTCATGTCATCGATTCGACATTCTCGCTGGGGGTCATTAATTCACATAGGCGATTGACCTATGAGGAGGTGGATGGATATTTGCTCTCCCCTCAGAGCGAATTGCCGAAATTATCTCCCCGAGTTTACGATAACTTGAAAGTACTCAAGGAGTTCACTGAAGTAATGTTAAAGCAGCGGCAGGCACGAGGAGCCTTAGATTTAGAAACCGTTGAGCCAACATACGAATTTGACTCGCAAGGAGCGGTTGTCGGTGTATCCGATTCGTCACGCTATTTCGCACACAAGATGATCGAGGAGTCGATGTTGGTCGCGAATGTCTGCGCAGCGAATTTCCTCGAACAACAAGGAGTTCAATTCCTCAGAAGAGTTCACCCGCCTCCAGATTTGAAGAAAGTAACCCAGCTTTCAGACCGGCTCTCTATTTTTGGTATTCGAGCTCTCCCGGATTATGTTGCAAGTGCGCGTGATTATTCTGAGGTGCTCGGTGAGGCCTTTGACCATCCCTCAAGAAAATCAATTAGTTCATTGATTTTGAGATCTATGAGTCAGGCGTTTTACTCAGAAAAAAAGGGAGGTCATTTTGGGTTGAATTACAATTGTTACACGCATTTCACCTCGCCCATCAGGCGATATCCTGATTTGGATGTCCATAGAAAGATTAAAAGCGTTATTGTGAAAACGAGGTTAAAAGATCAAAACTTGGATGAGCTGGCAATCTTGTGTTCGCATCAAGAACGCAACTCAGACAAGGCGTCACGATTTGTCCAAGGGTGGTTGAGTGCCTTGGTCGCGCAAGCACATTTACGTGAAGAATTTGATGGTACTGTCACCAGTGTCGTGTCATTTGGGTGCTTTGTGAATATAGACGCGATTAATGTAGAGGGTTTGGTGCATGTAACGGACTTGGGTGGAGACTACTTTTACTATGACTCAGTAATGGGGGTTTTAGTCGGTGAACGGTCAGGATTACAACTATATCCAGGTGTCGGATTACGTGTTGAAATAACCAAGGCTGATATCGAGAGTGGCCAAATTAATTTGAGATTATCCAAGCAAGGAAAGCGAGTCGGTGGGCGCTGGAAATAAAAAATATCTCTATGGGTTTCATGCTGTTGAGTCTCGGATCCGAGTAGCGCCTTCAAGCGTGAGGGAGATTTACCTTGATGAAAACCGAAGTGATGCTCGATGTTTGAGGTTGATTGAGCTATGTCAGCAATACAAAATCAAAGTGAGCTATGTTGACCAGTCGGTTTTGCGAGACCTTGTTCTTGAGGCATCGCACCAAGGCGTTGTTGCACTAATTGATACCAATTTAACGTTGATGAATCAAGGTCAATTGATGCAACGTTGCGGTGACTTTGAATTAATCTTGGCACTCGATGGTGTGACGGATCCGAGAAATCTCGGTGCGATCCTTCGCACGGCTTGTAGTTTTGGGGTTGATGCGGTCATTGCGCCGAAAGACAAGTCGTGTGGCCTCACCGATGTTGTTGAAAAAACAGCGAGTGGCGCGGCCTCGATTATTCCCTATGTTCAAGTCACGAATCTTTCGCGGTCACTCAGAGAGCTTAAGGGCGAGGGGTTTTGGATTGTGGGTACCGATGGTAATGCTGATCAAACCATCAGTGATCTGGACCTTCGAGGGAAGTTCATATTGGTCTTTGGGAGCGAGGGGTCGGGTATGAGGCGCTTAACCCGAGAAACGTGTGATTTCTTGGCTCGCGTACCTATGGCGGGGGGATCCATTATTGATAGTCTCAATGTGTCAGTCGCCGTGGGTATCTGTCTCTACGAGGCAAACAGACAAAGGAAATGTGTCTAACGGCGAGTGACGCAACTAAATTCTGCCTCTAGGACTGGATTAGGCTATAATTTCCGGCTCGATGTCTTACGGCAGTAGCGTAGTCATCAAAATTCACACATCCGCGTGATTCGTTGGGGTGCCATCTTAAGTGGTTCCTGCGGATGGAGGTTAAACCCGAACAGGAGATTAGTATGTCTGTCACCATGAGAGAAATGCTCGAGGCAGGTGTCCATTTTGGACATCAAACGAAGTTCTGGAATCCGAAAATGGCACCTTTTATTTTCGGGCATCGAAACAAAATTCATATCGTCAATTTGGAAAAAACGATCACGATGTATCGTGATGCGATTTCCTACGCGCGACAACTGTCAGCCAACAAAGGAAAGATTTTGTTTGTTGGGACGAAGCGGCAAGCTCGTGACATCATAAAAGAGGAAGCGTTACGCGCTGGCACCCCATTCGTTAATCATCGATGGCTCGGGGGTATGCTGACTAACTTTAAAACCGTCAAGGAGTCGACCAAGCGACTTCGCGAAATGGAGACTCTCGTTACCGGTGGCTCCATTGAAAAGATGTCAAAGAAAGAAAGCTTGTTTTACCAAAGAGAGATCGCAAAGCTCGATCAAAGTTTGGGTGGGATCAAGGATATGGCTGCCTTGCCTGATGCCTTATTTATCGTCGATGTCGGTTACCAGAAAATTGCGGTTGAGGAGGCGAATAAACTGGGGATTCCCGTCATTGGCGTTGTTGATACGAATCACTCGCCAGAGGGCATCGATTATGTGATTCCCGGCAATGACGATGCGAGTAAGGCGATTCGTTTATACGCGAGGGGGATTGCAGATGCAATCCTCGCTGGTCGCGAGCAGTCAGTTAATGAGATCGTCAAGTCTGAAGACGAGTTTGTCGAAGTTGACGGTGAGGGTGATCCTAGCGAGAGCTAGACACCAAGACAAACCAGTTTGGGGGCTATGGCCCCCAAATTTATGTCGGCGCTAGGAAAAATTCACAAGTTTCGCGCAATCTAAAATGATCCGTGTGAAGCGTTTAGGAAAATTGTTAAGGAGTTATCAGCATGTCGCAAATTAGTGCTAGTTTAGTTAAAGAGCTCAGAGAGCGAACTGGGCTGGGAATGATGGAGTGTAAGAAGGCACTCACGGAGACGGACGGAGACTTGACGAAAGCGGAGGACCTTCTTCGCATTAAGAGTGGTTCTAAAGCAAGCAAAGTCGCCGGTAGGATTGCGGCCGAGGGGGCAATCGCTGTTCATATCAGCGATGACGGTAAGGCTGGTGCGATCGTGGAGGTGAATTGTGAGACTGACTTTGTTGGAAAAGATGCTAATTTTTTAAAATTTGCCAGTGACATTGCGACCGTCGTGATGGCTCAATCAGTTACCGAGCCTTCGCAACTGGCGGATCAAAAGTTGCCATCTGGAGACACGGTGGAGGAGGCTCGGCAGGCGTTGATCATGAAGCTGGGTGAAAATATGTCTGTTCGTAGGGCTCAGAAAGTTACTGCGGAGGGTTCTCTATCATCCTACCTTCACGGTGGGCGGATTGGTGTCTTGGTGGATGTGGTAGACGGCACGGCTGAGCTTGGTAAAGATCTCGCGATGCACATTGCTGCGGCGAAGCCGGTTGCTGTGTCAGCGGACGATGTTGACTCGACGCTCATTGAGCGGGAGAGAGAGATTGCAAAGGCGCGTGCACTAGAGTCTGGCAAGCCAGAAAATATCATTGATAAGATTGTTGACGGAAGCGTAAAAAAATATCTTTCCGAGGTGACTCTGTACGGTCAGGTCTTTGTTAAAGATGACAAGAAAACCGTCGAGAAATTGCTCGCAGAAACGAACAGCAGCGTAAAGTCATTCCATACGTTTGTCGTTGGTGAGGGTATAGAGAAACGTGTTGATGATTTCGCAGCAGAGGTTGCCGCACAAGCTGGAAAGAAATAACAAGTTAACTAAATGTCTTCTACAACCCCAAAATACAAGCGGATTTTAGTTAAGCTGTCTGGCGAGGCCCTGATGGGTGAGGATTCTTATGGAGTCAATAGGGCCACAATCGATCGTATTGTGTCTGAGCTTTCTGAGGTGAGTCAGCTCGGGGTGGAAATGGCCATTGTTATAGGTGGCGGTAATATTTTTCGAGGTGTGGCGCCCGGGGCTGCTGGTATGGATAGAGCGACCGCGGATTACATGGGAATGCTCGCGACCGTAATGAATGCTCTCGCGTTACAAGATGCATTTAAAGGCAATGGTGTTAAAAGCCGTGTAGTTTCGGCGCTAAATATTGAACAGGTTGCTGAGCCTTACGTAAGAGGAAAGTCCATCCGTTATCTAGAGCAAAAACAGGTAGTAATTTTTGCGGCAGGTACTGGCAATCCATTCTTTACCACTGATACAGCGGCAGCTCTTCGCGGCATGGAAATGAATGTTGAAATTGTCTTCAAGGCGACTAAAGTGGATGGCATATACTCTGACGACCCGCAAAAAAATCCGCTTGCGAAAAAATACGATCGCGTACATTTCGATGAGGCCATTGAGAAAAAACTCAAAGTAATGGACGCGACTGCGCTGACCTTGTGTCGAGATCAGAAAATGCCTCTTTGCGTTTTTAGTATTTTGAAGTCAGGAGCGCTCAAGAATGCGGTATCTGGAGGTCAGGAAGGCACTTTAGTACATAACTGATTGTAGGCGATCCAAGGAGTTTTTATGTCCGATATTACGAGCGTTATAGATGGTGCAGATGGAAAAATGAGTCGGTCCCTCGAGGTATTGAAAGAGGACTTGCAAAAAGTCAGGACCGGGCGCGCCCATCCATCTTTGTTGGATCACGTTGAGGTTGAGTATTACGGCGCAATGACTCCTCTCACACAGGTCGCAAATGTTACTGCTCTTGATTCAAGAACTCTTGGGGTATCTCCCTGGGAGAAGAGTCTCGCCTCCGCAGTGGAGAAAGCGATCCGTGATTCAGATTTGGGCCTCAATCCAGCATCAGTTGGAGAGCAAATTCGAGTCCCAATGCCAGTCCTAACTGAGGATCGTCGTAAAGAATTAATCAAGGTGGTGCGAAAAGAGGCTGAGGCGGCGAGAATCGCGATCAGGAATGTCAGACGAGACAGTAATGCCGATCTTAAAGCCTTAGTCAAGGACAAAACCATTTCTGAGGACGATGAGCGTCGAGGACAGGAGTCCGTTCAGAAAGTCACAGACAAATACATATCAGAGGTCGACGCTGTATTGCTTGCAAAAGAGTCTGACTTACTGTCAGTGTGAACTACTGAGCTAAGCGACGGCACCTCGTGTGATGAAGACTTCAAACATTCCCCGGCACGTAGCAATTATCATGGACGGGAACGGCCGTTGGGCTCGGCAGCGGCTGATGCCGAGGGTATTGGGCCACAAGCACGGGGTTCAGTCCGTGCGGTCTGCTATTGAATACTGCCACGGTAAAGGCATTGACTATCTGACCTTGTTTGCGTTCTCGAGTGAAAATTGGCAACGGCCTAGAGATGAAGTTAAGTTTCTAATGGATTTATTTTTTTCTTCGCTTGAGAACGAAATAGGGGACTTAAATAAAAACAACGTTCGTTTCAAGGTGGTCGGAGATCGTAATGGTTTTTCGGATAAGTTGCATCGTCTGATCGATCAATCAGAGCTTAAAACGCGTGAGAATACGGGGCTCGTTTTAACCATAGCGGCGAACTATGGAGGGCGTTGGGATATTTTGAATGCTGTGAATGATGCGATCAGGCACGGAATCAAAAAAGTAGATGAAGAAAATTTGAGAAACTTCATGCAGTTGAACGACACCCCGGAGCCCGATCTTTGTATCCGAACGGGCGGTGAACACAGGCTCAGTAACTTTTTGATTTGGGATATGGCGTACACAGAATTCTACTTTACCGACGTGCTGTGGCCAGATTTTGACCACACACAATTTGATCTAGCGCTCACTGACTTCTCTCAAAGAGACAGACGGTTCGGCCAGATTGATTCGGAATATGACGCTGAGCCAGGAGCGGCGTAGGTTATGTCAAGTTACGGTCAGCTAATCAACCGGGCGATAACGGCCTCGGTGTTGGCTTTACTTGCGCTATTGGGATTGTATTTTCTGCCCAACGTTCTCTGGGCGGCTTTATTGTTGATTCCACTAGCTGTAGTGTCACTCGAGGTGGGGCGTCTCTTCTCGTGGACATCCAGAGGTAGGATTGTTTTAGTAATACTCTCTATATTTTTCTGTGGAATTTCGTATGTGGCGCCGTGGGTGACGTCATACGGGTTTGCTCAGATCGTTGTCATATTATCGATAGCGTCGCTTCTTTTCTGGCTATTCTTTGTTCCATTCTTCCTAAGAATTCGAGTTGCGGTAACTAGTCGTTACCTGCAAGCTGCGATTTATGCGGTCATTTTCCTACCCACTTGGGCGTCACTTGTGGCCTTGCAAAACCGACCCGATTTAGCAGCCCTAGCTATTTTTGCTGTGTGTTTGGTTGATACATCAGGCTTTGTATTTGGTCAGTGGATGGGGCGTCATCAACTGGCAAAGAGTATTAGCCCGGGAAAAACCATTGAGGGCGTTATTGGTGGTGTGATCACCGTATTCGCTTTTGGAGTCCTCTTGTTATGGGTCGGTGGTGTTGGAGGTCTCGGGGCTATACCTATTTTGACGATCTTTGTCACGGCAGTTGGTTTTACTATTTTGTGTGTTTTAGGGGATTTGGTCGAGTCGCATTTGAAGCGTTTAGCTGGAATCAAAAACAGTGGAACCATACTGCCTGGTCACGGAGGGCTTTATGATCGTATTGACGGAATGACTGCTGTCTTGCCTACGGTCTTTCTTGTAACTCATTGGATGCTGTGAGCGAGAGCACTGTAAAAAAGGAGCGCATATCGGTTCTGGGGTCTACGGGTAGTATAGGTGTCAGCACTCTATCTGTGATTCGGCAACATGAGCAGCGTTTCGAAATCTATGGATTGTCGGCGCATACTAATGCTGCACTTCTTCTTGAGCAGTGCAAACAATACCGACCCAGAGTGGTGGTGGTCACTGACACGAAAACATTTGAGGAAATTTCCGAGGCGAGCCTTCTAAGCGATTTGGACATCGAGTTGCTGTACGGTCAAGATGGGTTGAGGGAGTTAGTTAGTTCTGAAGAGACCGATACGATTGTTGCTGGAATTACGGGGGCGGCTGGATTGGAGTCCACCTACTACGCAATTATCGAGGGTAAAAAAATACTCGTTGCAAACAAGGAGCCTCTGGTGATGGCGGGGGGCTTACTTACGAAAGCATCGTCTGAGTCTGGAGCCTTGATCTTGCCAATTGATAGTGAGCACAATGCGATTCTCCAATGCTTGGGAACGTCGTTCTTTGAACTTGGAAAGCATCCGACGGTTGAAAAAATATTTTTGACTGCCTCAGGTGGGCCATTTCTGGAGAGGCCAATAGATACTTTTCACACCATTACGCCGGCGGAAGCGTTATGTCACCCGACGTGGACAATGGGACGAAAAATTTCAGTTGACTCGGCAACGATGATGAATAAAGGTCTGGAGGTCATTGAGGCAAAGTTTTTGTTTTCGATGTCACCCGAGCAGATTGGGGTTATCGTTCATCCAAAGAGTCTCGTGCATTCATTGGTTCAATTCATAGACGGCAGTACGATTGCGCAATTGGCAAATCCAGATATGTCAGTTCCAATATCGTTTGCTTTGGCTTATCCAGAGAGAATTAAAATTAATGTTCCACAACTGGATCCATTGTCGATGGGAAGCTTGGAATTCTACAAGCCTGATTTTGGTAAGTTTCCGTGTCTGTCATACGCGTATGACGCGCTAGACTATGGTGGGGATGCGATGATCAGGTTGAACGCGTCTAATGAAATCGGCGTTCAAGCGTTCTTAGATGGAGTGATTGGGTTTACGGATATAGCGAAAGTGGTTGCCTGTTCACTCGAACAGTCGTCAACTGTATCGCCCTCATCAGTTGAGGAGATTTTGTGTCAGGATGCTGCTGCGCGCGCATATGCTAGAGAGTACATCGCTAGAACAAGCTAATCCGAAGCCACAATTTTTTTTGGATTTTTAAGTGACGATTTTTTTCTTCATTATTGGCATTACAGTTGTCGTGGGTTTTCACGAGTTGGGCCATTTTGCTGCGGCGCGTGCATTTGGCATCAGAGTTCTGGTGTTTTCGATTGGCTTTGGTCGTCCTATTTATCGCTACACGAGTGCCAACGGAACAGAGTGGCGGATATCCCTAATTCCTCTGGGCGGATACGTCAAAATGCTTGATGTTCACGATGACGTTGCGGTTGGGGATAGTCGCCATGGCACGGATCAACCATATGATAGTCAGCCCGCCTGGCGGAAAATAGTAGTATCAATTGCAGGTCCAGTCGCCAACCTGATATTGTCAGTTGTCTTTTTTTTGTTTGTTTTTTTATTCGTCAAAAACATGATGCCTCCCCAGCAAGGGGTTGTCGTTCCTGATTCTCCTGTTCAGCTTGCAAGTCTTATGGAAGGGGATCTAATCACTGAGATAAATGGGAGACGTATCGACAATTGGTCGGATATTTACTGGGAGTTGATTCGTCACTCTGATGCAGAGATTGATGTTTTAATTAACAGAGGTGGGGAGGCGTTATCGCTTCGTGTTGTCACCGAGGACAATAAAAAATCCGGCCTTGTTGCGGGTTTTCAGCCTCCTTTGATTAAGCCAGTCATCGGCTATGTAGATCCAGAGGGTAGCGGGTTCGCCTCAGGTCTCAGGCGAGGTGATTTGATCGAGAGGATCGGCGCTACGTACATCAAGAGTTGGACTGATTTAGTCGTGTTTGTCAGTAAAAATCCTGGCTCGACTATTCCAGTCACCGTATTGCGTGAAGGTCAACAAGTCAAGCTTCAACTTGTCATTGGTTTCAAACCAGAGAGTTCGGATGTTGGTTATTTAGGAGTCAGGGCTGACAATAATGCGACAATGATCTCGTCGTCCCATGAGTCGCGATCAATAACACTTGCCGAGGCTTTCTTTAAAGCCGTTGTGAGAACATGGGATCTCAGTCTTTACACGCTAAGTTCCCTCGCATCAATGATTCAGGGGCACAGCGGACTCGAAAACTTGTCTGGTCCCGTCGGGATCGCAAAACATGCAGGTATTTCCGCCGAGAGAGGGTTAATGTCTTATGTTTTATTTTTGTCGCTACTCAGCGTGAGTCTTGCGGTGATCAACATGCTCCCGTTGCCTTTATTGGATGGCGGGCACGTGTTGCTCCATGTGTATGAGTTAATTATGGGTAAAAAAGTGCCAGAAAAGGTTATAGTTACGTTTTCTCGGCTTGGGATAATCGCGATTGTTGCCCTGACTGTATTCTTATTGGCTAATGATATTTCGAAATTGCAGTAGAGATAGTAGGAATTGAAATGAAAATTGTGTCCAGGTTCTGTCTGTTTCTGGCAATGGCTACGATGACGACCATAGCTACGGCTGTCGATCCTTTCGTCGTGAAAGATATACGACTGGAGGGCTTACAGCGAACTGATCCAGGAGCGGTATTTAGTAACATCACCGTCAGGGTTGGTGATCAGTTTAGTGATAGCCAGGCCACTGACTTGGTTCGAGAGCTATTTAAAACCGGTTTTTTCAAGGATGTGCGTGTTGGTGTTGATGGGGACACTTTAGTCATCACGGTGCAAGAGAGGCCCGCGGTTTTCAAGGTTAGTGTTATTGGTTCTAAAGTGATCACGGAAGAACAAGCTCTCGATGCGCTGTCGAATATGGGGCTACAGCAAAGTACAATTTTGGACGACTCGATTCTTGAACTCGCGGAGAGGGAGTTAAAAAATCTGTATATATCCCAGGGGAAGTATGGGGTTGAAATAGTGTCAACGATCACTCCACTCGAGCGTAACAGGGTAGCTATCAGTTTTGATGTGTTTGAAGGTAGGAAGGCTCGAATCAAATCAATTTCATTTGTTGGGAATCAGGCGTTCTCTGAGAGGGAGCTCCTCTCAGAGATGTCGCTTTACTCTGGTGGCGTCTTTGGACTGTTTCCTAGTTCGGAAGAGTATTCGAGACAGAAACTCGAAGCGGATCTTGAAGAAATCCGGTCCATGTATCTAGACGAGGGGTACGTGGACTTCAATATCACGTCGACCCAAGTCCAGCTCTCAAAAGATAAAGAGGA